>Ga0111538_10005471_pt1 | contig 17344 bp, 13 predicted proteins | sample SoiMethybrSBSTD1_FD_79669 | JGI IMG/M metagenome (GOLD analysis project Ga0111538, IMG submission 79669) | Bulk soil microbial communities from a Populus tree surrounding site in Tennessee, USA - Soil MetaG P. TD hybrid SBSTD1 (version 2)... | ecosystem: Environmental > Terrestrial > Soil >...
CGACCTTGCGGACCAGGCCGTACAGGCCGAAGGAGAACGCCAGCGTCAGCGAGATCCACGGCGGGTGCCCGGCCGTCCACGTCAGCCACGCCACGCCGGCGGCGGCGATCGTGACCGCGGTCCACTGGGCGGCATTCAGCCGCTCCGAGAGCAGCAACACGCCGAGCAGCACGTTGACGAGCGGGTTGATGAAGTAGCCGAGGCTGGTCTCGACCACGCGGTTCGCGGCGATGCCGTACACGTACGTGAGCCAGTTGATGCTGATGAGCGTCGCACTCGCGCACAGCCGCCAACGCGTCTGCGGGTCTCTCAGCGCGGCACGCACCTGACCGATCTCGCGCCGCAGGTACAGCCACAGGAATGCGAACAGACAGCCCCACACCAGGCGATGCGCGGTGATCTGCACCACCGGAACGGCGTGCAGCAGCTTGAGATAAAGCGGTAACAATCCCCAGATGAAAAATGCCGACGCGGCGGCGGCGAGGCCGCGCGGATCGGTGCGCGCCGGGATGACGGAGGGCTGCTGCGCCCGGGCGGTATCGTTCATGGTGCAGACGAAGTGGCGGGCGCGAATGGTTGCACACACGCGCATCTCAGTCCAAGCTCGCTGCATGTCATCGGTGCTCGATCTTTCACGCCGTCTGCTCGCGTTGTCGCAGACCGGGCTGCACTTCACCGCCGAGGAGTACGACCGCGAGCGCTATCGCGAGATCGGCGACATCGCCGCCCGCTTGCTCGCGTCGCAAGGCGAGGTCGGCGCCGAAGCGGTGCGCCAGGCGTGGTTCGTCGAAGACGGCTATGCCACGCCGAAGATGGACGTGCGCGGCGCGATCTTCCGTGACGATCGCGTCCTGCTCGTGCGCGAGCGCGCTGACAGCAAATGGACGCTGCCAGGCGGCTGGGCCGACGTCAACGACACGCCGAGCTACGCCGTGCTCAAGGAGATTGAGCAGGAGACGGGCTTCACGGCGCGCGTCACCAAGGTGGCCGCCGTGTACGACCGCAACAAGCAGAATCATCCGAAGTACCTGTTTCATTCCTGGAAGATGTTCTTCCTGTGCGAGATCACCGGCGGCGAGGCGCGCACCAGCTACGAGACGACCGCCGTCGAATTCTTCCCGCCGGACCAGCTGCCGGAGCTGTCGACGGGGCGCTCGAACGCCGAGCAGATCCGCCGCATGTACGAGCATCACAAGAATCCCGACTGGCCGACCGAGTTCGATTGAATGTCCGAACAGACTGCCGCTCCCGAGTGGTTCACCCGGGCGATCGCCGCGCCTGCCGAATCGCGCTTCGCCCAGGTCGATGGAACGCCGATCCACTATCTGTCCTGGAACGCGGCGGACACGCACAAGCCGGCGCTGCTGTTTGCACATGGCTTTCGCGCGCACGCGCGCTGGTGGAGCTTCATCGCGCCGTTCTTTCTGAGCCGCTTTCGCATCGTCTCGCTCGACTTCGCGGGCATGGGCGACAGCGGCAGTCGGCCGGAGTACCTGCCGCTCGGCTTTGCCCACGACATCATCGGCGTGCTCGACCACGCGGGCATCGGGAAGGCGACGCTCATCGGGCATAGCTTCGGCGGCGGTCGGGTCGCACGCGCCAGCGCGGAGTTTCCGGAGCGCGTCACGCGCACGGTCATCATCGACAGCCACATGCGGCTCAGCGACGAGAAGCGCTCGACGCGGCCGTTCGAGATCGGCCCACGGCGCGTCTACCCGACGTTCGAGGCCGCCCGCGCGCGTTTCCGGCTGGTGCCGCCGGAGAATCGCACGGCGCCGTGTATTCTCGACTACGTGGCGCGGCACTCACTGAAGGAAATCGAAGGCGGCTGGACCTGGAAGTTCGACGAACGGCTGATGCCGAAGCACGACGATGCCAAAGCCCGCGACATCCTCGGAGCGATCCAGGCGCCCGTGACGTTTATTTATGGAGATGCGAGTGCGATCGTGTCGCGGCAGCATGCGCATGACATCGTGAGCTGCCTGCGCAACGGTCATGGGCCGATCGCCATTCCGGAGTCGCACCACCATGTGCTGCTGGATCAGCCGCTGTCGCTGGTCGCGGCCCTGCGAGGAGTGCTGTACTAGCGTTCCGTCGCGAACTCCAGATCCGCGCTCTGTTCCTCTCCCGCCTCGGTCTTGAGCACCCACTTGTCGCTGATCGTGTAGCGCAGCTTCAGCGTGTTGATCGATTCCGTCAGCGAGATGCCGTAGCTGACGAACAGCCGCGGCGACAGGAACTTGCCGAGCACGAGCGCGGTATTCGCCTCGCCGGCGCTGTTGACGGTGCTTTCCACGCCCACTTCCTCGATGCCGATGACGCGACCGATCTGGCCCGCGAGGAAACCGCCGCCCTGCAGCGCGAGCGAGTCGCGCGCGGTGCTGATGCTCTTGGTCTCGGTGCCGGTAATCGAATCCACCGACTTGCCTGTCAGCAGATACGACATGATCTGCGACTGCGTCATCGACGGGTCGGAGAAGAACGTCAGCCGCGGCTCCTGCAACGTGCCGCGCACATTGAGGCCGACCTCGGTGGTCTCGATGTGACGGCGCGCCTCGATGTCGAGGCCGGGATCGTCGAGCGGCGAGCCGTCGAACAGCAGCCGGCCGCGATTGATCTCGAGCTTCTGGCCGAGCGCTTCATAGCGACCGTCGTCGACGGCGAGCTCGCCGCGGCCGATCGGCGTCTCGCCAGTGTGCGATGTGGTGCCGACGCCGCCGACGATGCGGCCTTGCAGACCGAAAGCGTCGACGCGCACGTCGTCGCCCATGTCGACGCGGATCTCGCTGTGCACGACGAACGTCCCCGCACGCTCGGCGGCCGAGTCGCCGACGTAATGCGCATCATCCGAAGTCTTGACCGCTCCGGTGATCCTCGCCGGCTGGATGCGAGCGCTCGGAATCTTGACGTCGCCGGCGACATCCAGGCGCTTGCCGTCGACCTGAAAACGCAGGTCGGGCGAAGCGACCACGCGATACTCGGGCAGATCCGCGACCAGCAGGTTCTCGCCCCGCAGTCGCAGCTCGCCCTGCGACTCGCCGCCGCGCCACAGCAGCTGGCCGTCGGCTTCCAGCCGCCCGTCGCCGACTCGACCCTGGCCGCGGAAGCGCAGCCCGCTGTTTTCCAGGTCCGCGACCAGGCCGAGCTCGCGCATCGAGAAATTGACTCGATACGAATCGAATTCGCCTCGCTCCAGCTGGAGGCGACCGTTGAACTCCGGCAGCGCGAGCGTGCCGCCGATCGTTGCGTTCGCCGTCAGGAGGCCCGCGGCGTGATCGATCTCGGAGAACAGCAGCGGCAGGATGTTCGCGTCCGCCGCGCGCGCACGCATGTCGCCGGTCAGCGGCAGATTGAGAATGTCGTCGCGGCCGTCGCGCTGCAGCCGGGCGCTCGCATACAGGAAGGTGTCGGTGAAGGCCTGGATACCGAAGGAGAACTCGATGCGCTCGGGCTTCGCCGTGGCGGCGAGACCGCCGGTGCCGAAGTTGAGCGTCTCGGGCTGCGCCCCGGGCGGTCGATAGATGATCGCTGCGTCGATGATGCGAGCACCGGCTTCGCCCTGCCATGGCTGTCCAGCCGCGCCGAACGCGTGCACGCGGCCTTCGATGCGTCCGGCGATCTCGGCTTCGGGGCCGCTCGGCGGCAGCACGGCAGCCAGCGGAATCTCGTAGCCGGATACGGTCGCCTGCCACGCGCCCCCGCGCTGCCACTTGCCTTCGGCGCACATGCGGCCGGCGCCGATGACCAGGCAGAAGTTGTCGAGTTGTGCGCGGTCGCGCGAGGCGAACACCGATGCCGGCTCCGGAGTCTTCAGCTGCTGATTCGGTGCACCGGTTGTCAGCTCGGTGGTGGTGACCTTTGCAGTCCAGATCTCTTTCTCGTAGCGGCCCGCGACTTCCATGAGCGCGTGCGGCGCTGCTTGTTGCGGCTGCGGCGGGAAGCCGGTCACGTCGATCGAGATGCGATGATCGCTCGCGACCCCGGTGCCGGTCGCTTGCAAGGTATCGACGAGCGGACTGCCGCGTCCGATCTGGCGCGCCTGCACTGTCAGCCGCGACGGATTGCCCCCGGCCGCATCGACGTCGGCATCGATGTTCAGCTGCCGCGCGAGCCAGCCGCCGTAGCGCAGATTCTCGGCACGTAACTGTCCGACGACGTGCGGCGCGGCAAGCTTGCCGCTGGCCGAGCCGTTGGATTCGAATGAGCCGCCGGCGTCCGGCAGCAGCCGATCGAGCGCGGGCGCACGAATCGACCAGCGTGCATCGATGGTGTCGCGTAACGTGCCGTCGAGCGTGGCGCGCGCGCCGCCGAACGCGAGCCGCGCGTCGCTGACTTGCCACGTCTTGCCATCGCGCTGCACGGTGCCGCGGGCTCGCACGGACTCATTGCGTAGCGTGCCGCGCAGATTCGTGAGCGCCAGCCGGAAACTCGCCTGCTTGTCGAGACCTCTGCCTTCGGCCTGCGCGCGCACGTCGATCCGTCCGGGGAATTCGTCGTGCAGCTCGACCGGATTGATGTCGTCGGCGCGCAGCGCCAGCTTCCACGCCCGCGGCTTTGCGAATTGCAGTTGTCCGTTGCCTTGCAGGCTGCCGTCGAATGCCTTGACGTCGTACTCGGCGACGACGAGCTCATCCTTCGACAACACGCCGCGCGCTGAGCCCTGCACCGGCGGCAGATCCGGGCCGTCGACCTGCGCTGTCGTCGTGAAGTCATACGGCAGCGCTCCGCGCAGCGTTCCCTCGCCGGTGGCGCTCGTGACGACGGCTTTGCCGTGCAGCGGCCATTGCAAGCTCTGCCACTGAGCCGCGATATCGATCGTCGGTGTATCGCCGTCGAACTTGACTGTGCCCTTCGCGTGCACCTTCGCGGGACTGTCGTCGAGCGCAATGTCCGAAGAGTCGATCGTCAGCACGCGCTTGGCGAAGTTGCCGCTGGCTGCGACGTTCAGATCCCTGCTGTCGAACTCGGGGATCCCGACGTTGCCTGCGACGCTGATGCGATCCGCGTTGGCCTGCACGTCGAGCGCGACGTTACGCAGCGAGAACGGCGGCTTCTGGAGGAACGGATCCAGCGCCAACGCCGCAGCGTCGACGTGGCCGGCGATGTGCCATCGATCGTCGGGATGTGTGTACACCGCAGTCGCCGCAGCCTTTTGCGGCTGCAGCAGTTGTGCGGCGATTTCCAGCCGGTCAAAGGTGCCGTCGGCCTTGCCGTCGAGCGCGAGCACGACACCGTTGCTCATCTGCAAGTGTCCGGTCGCGTTCGCAGTCATTGACATGGGTCGGGCAGCGCGCATCGTCATATCGCCGGCGGCGTCGAACGGCTGACCGTTGAACTTCCCACCTTCAGCGCCACCGTCGCGAACGCGCAGCGTGCTCGCGGTGATCGTCACGCGACCCAGCAAGCGGTCGGCTTCGATCACCATGCCGTTCGTGTGCTCGTAGCGCGCGTGCGTAAGAACGGCGTTGCGCGCATCGACTCGCAGGAACCGCGGCAGGAAGTGCGGTGGCTTCGTGCTCGGCGGCGTGTGATCTTCACGCAGCGTTACGACGGCGTCGCGGGCAGTGACCGACGACGCCTGCAGCGTCTGGATCAGCAAGCCGCGCAGCTCGGTCTCGATGACGATGTCGTGCACGACGATGTGAACCCGCGGATGATCGAGCTCGAACTGCTCGACCCGCAGCGGTCCCGAAATCGTGCCGCTGACGCCGCTGATGTGCACGCCGACGCGCTCCAGCCGCCACAACTGTCCGGCGACCAGCGACAGTCCGGCCTGCGTGTACAGCACGATGCCGACGAGCACGAATGGCGCCAGGATGACCAGGAGAATGGCAGCGATGAGCAGGCGGCGCCGCATTCAGAATTGCGTCGAGATGTAGAGGTGGAGGCGCGGGCCGCTGCCCGGCTCGGACAGCGGCTGTGCGACGTCCACGCCGAAGCTTGCCACGGCAATGTTGTAACGCACGCCGACGCCAACCGAGTACTCGAGACCGGGCTCCTTGAAATCGTCGAACGCGTTGCCGATGTCGAAGAACGTGGCGATGCCGAAGTTGCGCGGCAGGTCGCGCGTCACTTCGATCGTACCGGTCAGCAGGTTTTTGCCGCCGACGCTTTTGCCATCTTCCTGCGGCGACAGCTCGTTGAGCTCGAAACCGCGCACGCTGCGGTCGCCACCGGCGAAGAAGCGCTGCGAGGCGGGCAGCTCCAGCACCTCGTTGGCCTCGTTCGATTCGATGTGGGTTGCGCCGACCTCGCCGCGCAGGTAGAGGTGCCAGCGCCGCGCAAAATCGAACAGGCGCTCGCCCTGGAAGCGGAACTGCAGGAATGAAACGTCGGAGCCGAGCGTGGTGGGCGAGCCGCGCAGCTCGAAGTACAGCCGGTACGGCCGCACTTTGCCGCCGACGATATAGCTCGGCAATGTCGAGTAGCTGATGCCCGGGAAGACATAGAAGGCGGTGTTGCGCGAGCCGTCGACTTCAGTGGTGGTCTCGTTCGACAGCCGCACGAACAACACGCGTTGCCAGCGGCCCTGCACTTGCGTCAGGCCGACGCCCACTTCGTTACGCCGGCTCTTGGTGTCGCCGATCTCTTCATCGACGAGGTCGCCGGTGAACTCGAGTTTCTCCAGCGCGACGTCCATCACCGGGATGACGTAGCGTCCGGTGAGCTCCTTGATGACCGATGAGCCGAGCAGCTCCAGCTTGAAGCGGTGCCCGTCACGGTTCACGCGGCGGTTGTCCCAGGTGAACTTGCCGCGAGCTTCGGTATCGGTGCCGTAACCCACGCTGGTGGAAAAGCGATGCCGGCGGTTCGGCTGGGCAGTCACCGTGACCGGCACCGTCAGCGCCGCGCGGTCGACTGTCCCGGTCTCGATGTTGACGCTGGAGAAATACTGACTGTCGTCGAGCGTGTACTGCGTGCGCAGGAGAGAGTCGAGTGTATAGGGATCGCCCGGCTGCATGCGCAGCAGTCGGCGTGCAGCTCTGTCCTCGATGACGTCCTGCACGACCTTGATCTCGCCGAAGTTGTAGCGCTTGCCGGTGTCCATCTCGATCGTCGCGGTCGCGCGGCGCTCGGCGCGATCGATGCTCAGGTCGTTCTTCGTCAGGTGCGCGTCGAGATAGCCTTCGTTCTTCGCGGCTCGCAGCAGCGTGCCCTTCACGCGTTCGTACGTGCCGTGATTCAGCCGCAGCCCGGGCTTCAGCTCGTGGGCCTCGACGATCTCCTGGATCGAGCGATCGGCGGCGCCGGGACCCGTCACGTTCACGCTGACGTCGGACAAGCGCACGGGCCGACCCGGCGTGATGTGGATCGTGACGCGCCAGTCGTTGCCCTCCTGCGCAGTTTCGTACGTGACCTCGGGCTCGTAGTAGCCGAGCGGCTCGAGCGCTGCGCGCGTCTCGGAGATGATGCGGCGGTGCAGGCGCGACATCGTTTCCGGAGTAATGTCGTCACGGTCGGCGTAGCGGGTCAGGCTGAGGAAGGCCCGGACATTGGTCGCGACCTGCTCGGTCGCTTCGGGAATGTCGATCGCGATCTTCGCCTGAGCCGCCGGCGGCAGCAGCAACGCGAACATCAGCAGGGCGGAGCTTCGGGGCATGGCGAGCGACCCTGTCTGGCTGCGCGCTATTCCGGCGATGAGTCGAACGACGGATCGGTCGCGACCGGCTCGGCAGGATCGTTTGCCTCGAACCACACTTCCGGTACTTCGACGCTCCTGAACTCGAAGCGCGAGGTGCCGCTCTGCACGCCGGCCGCGTCGAAGCGGCGTTCCTGCAGAATGGTCGTGCCGTTGCGCTCGACCAGCAGGACGCTGGAGCAGCGCGTGCCGTAACGCTCATTGACGATGAACGGCGCGGAGACAACGCGTTCCCAGTCCGGCGGCAGTCCGGTAGAAGGCAGGTGATCGTCGTGGGCCGGCTCGCGATCGCCGAGCATCGCGAACAAATCCTCGGGCGCAACGTCCGCGCCGGTCAGCAGCTCCTCGAACCGCCGGCGCGTGCGGGCCAGCTTCGGCCACGGCGTGTCGAGCAGGTGATTGCTCAATCCATAGACACCGGGTGCGAGCACCGCGGGCGCGTTCGGCCCGCGGTTGGAAAAGTAATAGAGAGCTCGCGCGCCGCCGACCAGCAGGTTGAAGCCTGAATAGCGCGGCGCCGCACCGCGCAGGTCGTCGAGAAATTCCTTGGGCGAGGTCGCGCCAGTCAGAAATCGCGGGACGAGCTGGCCGCGCGACGGCGCGCCTTCGACCGGCGCCTGCAGGTCGCGATAGTTGGTCACGACGCCGAAGCGCCCGGAGCGCGCCACCCCGAGCCAGGTGCCGCCGGCCTTCAGGTCGCGCCCGCCGAGGATGCGCGGATCGTCCTGCCACCAGCCGAGCGGCGCGGCGGGACGTTCGTGAAACTCATCGCGATTGCCGGCGAGGATCAGCCGATAGCGCGGGTGGTGCTTCCAGGCGAGAACGAGCAGGCACATGACTCGAATTGTAGAGCACGACGGACCTCATGAATGCCCGCGGTGAACTGAATGGCGGCTGAAATAGAGAGGAGAAGCGGTTAGCTAACCGCCAACCGCTTCTCTCTTCGGCGCTTGCCACATCCTCACACCCGGCTCGTCCCGCAGCGGGGTTTTGGCGCCGCTGTCGTACCAATCTTCAACCAGGCGGAACGAGATCGAGTGCGTCGTCGGCAGCGCGATCTCGCCGGCGGCGATCTGCGCGCGGGTGAACCAGCCGGCGTCCTCCAGCTCCTGGTCGCTCAGATCGATGGCGGTCTGGCTCGCGTGGGCCACGAATCCCAGCATCAGCGAGGAGGGAAACGGCCACGGCTGCGACGAGTGATAGGCGACTTCGTCGACGACCACGCCCGTTTCCTCGCGCACTTCCCGCGCGACCGCGTCCTCGAGGCTCTCGCCCGGCTCGACGAACCCGGCGATCGTCGAGTACCGGCCTGCCGGCCACGACGGCTGACGGCCGAGCAGCGCCCGCTCGCCGTCGGTAACCAGGACGATGACGGCGGGGTCCAGTCGCGGGAATTGCTGGTGCGAGCAGTTTGGATTGGAGCAGTGCATGACGTGCCCGCCCTGCCCCGGAATCATCGGCGAGGCGCACCTGCCGCAAAAGCGGTTGTGCGCCTGCCAATGCACCATCGCGCGGGCGTACGCGAGCAAGCCCGCTTCTTCGGCCGACAGCTCGCCGGCAATCAGGCGCAGGTCGTGCAGTTCCGTACCGCTTGCGAGCGCCGGCGGCGCATCGCCGGCAACCGCGACAGCGAACACGACGTGCTGGTGAAACTCGCCGAGCAGAATGAAGCCGCCGCTCGTGTCGACGCCCGCGAGCGCATGCGCGCCGGTTGCGAAGTACGCGGCAGCACGACCGTCCGGCGCGGTCACGATTGCGCTGCGCGCCTGCCACACCGGCACGAACCACGTCGCGGGATCGGCCAGCGCTGCACGCAGACGCTCTTCGTCCTTGCGCCAGTGCGCAGCGCGTTCGAGGTACGGTCCGGCCAGCACGTTGGGATGGGAGCGTGGCAACGCCATGCGCGCGATTGTATCAGCGTCGTTCTGCGCGCGTTCGCTTCAGCGTGCACACCGGGCAGGTGCGGCGACACAGGTTGACGCGATCGCGCAGGTACTGGCTGTCGCAATGTCGGCAGCGAACCGCGTGCAAGTCAGCGTTGCGCGACAGCAGCTGCAGGAGAAACCACGCGTGCTCGAACGAGATGTCCGCGTTGCGCAGCAGCTGTCGATGCGTTTCGTATGCGTCGCAGAACAGCCGGCCGAATTCGATCGAGCCGGGCTGCACCGGCTGCTGTGCGCGCAACAGACCGAACGTGCCGAAGACGCTCGCGAGCATCGATGACTCGAGCTGCGCACGCGCGTTGCGCACGAAGAATGCAACCTGCCGCGGCGACTTGCCGCGACGCCGCCGCACTGGCGCGCTCGGCATGTGGGTTGCGTAAGTCTTGTAGAGCCGGCGGATGCGATCGTCGGTCAAGCCGGTGCACGAGCGGATCGTGCAGGTGCGGGCTTCGTGACGGATCATGCGCAGCGCGAGATCGTGACGCTGGCGATCGTGGAAGTAGCGCTCGTTACTGATGTGCATGGACGTTCCCTCCCGGTCCATTCGTCCTAGCGCTCCTTCGCGCGCTAGTGTGCCCGCAATTGACGAGTTGTTGAAGCCGCTGTTTAATGCCTGGCCTTCGAATCTTTCACGTCATGCAAGGATGCATCGATGAGACGCAACGACACGGAAGACCTGCCCGGCGCGAGCGCGCCGGTGCTGAGCGCCGCAGTGCTGGCGCGCATTCACGAGCTCAATCTCGACTACATCGAGCTGCTGGCTGCAGAGCACAACGGCGGCGGCGCGATCGATGGTCAGCTGCAGCACCTGCCGTGCAAGCTGCACGCGACCATCGCCAGTCTTACGCCGTCGACGCGCATGTCATTGGCGGCGCTGCCTTATACGCTGTACTCGCTCGGCTTCGAGGACGAGAAACTGTGGCGCTCACTTGCCGAGCCCGCGACGCTGGCGTCATCGCTGTCGATGAGCGAGCGCTATGCGCAGCCGCACAGCCACTCGCTGCAAGCGTCGCTCTGCGAAGTCGCACTGCTGTACGCGTGGCATGTCGCGACGGCGAGCCCGCTGGCAGCGCGTCTCATCTACGCGATGCCCGAGGCCATCACTCAGCGGCTGACTGCAGCGCCGCCGTGGTACGTCCGACGCCTCGCTGTGCACCACGCTTCATTGCTGATGCCGCGCTGGCCGACGAACCCCGGCTTCTGGCCGGACCTGGTGCATTTCGCAGCTGCTGGCGATCAACAGCGGCTGGCGACAGCGAAGGTGCTCGGCAGTCAGCTGATTGCAGCGGAGCTGCAAGGATCGGCGCTGCAGTCGCCGCGCTTGCGTGCGCGTCAGCGCGGTTGACGATTGCGGAGTGAGCTGCCGCGCGCGACGGCGTCGTTGCCGAACTTCGCGCGGATGTCGTCGAGCGTGGCGTCCAGATGCTGATTGCGGCCCGCTTCCGGTGCAGTGAAGAGCTCGAACTGCTGCTCATTCGTCAGATCGGTCGCTCCGACGCCGAGCAGGCGTATCGCAGCGCGCGGTTGCTCGCGCAACCACTCGTCCAGCAGCTTCGTCGCTGCTTCGAGCAGTGGACGCGTCTGCTGAGTCGCGGGCCGGATCGCACTCTGTCGCGTGTACGTCTTGAAGTCCTTGCGCCGGATCTTCACGACGACTCTCTCCGCCAGCCAGCCTTGCGAGCGCAGCCGCGCCGCAGTGCGGTCCGCCAGCTGCGCGAGCTGAGCGTGCAGCTGCGCACGGTCGGTGATGTCCGTGTCGAACGTTTCCTCCGACGAGATCTGCTTCTCGTCCCAGTCTGCGATCACCGGCCGGTCATCGATGCCGGCCGCGCGCGCCTTCACTCCGGCCACATAGCGCCCGAACACCGGCTGCAGCACGGAGTCGCTCGCAAGCCGCAGATCGCGCAACGTGCGAATGCCGATGCGCTCCAGGTGCGGCGCGGTCTTCTTGCCGATGCCGAATAGCCGGGTGATCGGCAGCGGATCGAGCAGCGCGGTGACTTCGCCCTCGGGCACAACGACCAGTCCGTCCGGCTTGCGCAGATCCGAGGCGATTTTCGCGACCAGCTTGTTCGGCGCGACGCCGACCGAAGCCGTGACGCCGGTGCGCGCGACGATTTGCTTCTTGATGGCGACGGCGATTGTCTCGGCGCTACCGAGCGCTGCCTGGCTTTCGGTGACGTCGAGGAACGCCTCGTCTAGCGACAATCCCTGCACCAGCGGCGTGAACTCGTGAAAGATTTGGAAGACGATGCGCGAGACTTCTTTATAGCGGTCGAACCGCGGGCGCACGCAGATCGCGTGGGGGCAGCGCCGCAGCGCTTCTCGCATCGGCATCGCCGAGTGGACGCCGTACTTCCGCACTTCGTAGCTGGCGGCAGCGACGACACCGCGGCCGCCGGTACCGCCGACGATCAGCGGCTTGCCGCGCAGCTCAGGATTGTCGAGCGCTTCGACGGACGCGTAGAACGCGTCCATGTCGACGTGCAGAATGGCTCTCAGACAAGAACCTCATGCGTTGCTGACGCGCGCCGGACGCACGTCGTCGACCGACTGCTCGCCGCCGCCCGCCGCCATCTCGTCCGTCGTGAAGTCGTCGACGTGGACGATTTCCATCACGCGGCGATCGTAGTCGCGCAGCATCGAGGCCTCGCTCTCGGTCAGGATGCCGGCCGCGAGCGCCTGCTGCACCTGGCCGGGAAAATCGAGCGCCGTCACGCGCCCGGGCTTCACGCCTTCGACACGCACGCGCTTCTCGAGCGGCTCCGCGGCGTCGGCGAGCACCAGCACTTCCTGCAACAGCCCCAACGAGTTGTTCGGCTCGATCGTGCGGTACACGCCGTGGGTCAGACGATCGCGCGGCATGCTCGTGTGCAGCATCTGTTCGGCGATTGTCTGCCCCAGCCGATCCTGAGGCGCGTGATACGTCTGGCCGCGCGGGAAAATGAAGAAGCGCATGAACGACGCGAGGAAGCGATTCGGGAAGTTGCGCAGGAAGCTGTGCAGCTGTTCCTGCGCCTTGTACAGCAGCGTGCGGCACGCCCATTCGACCAGCGGCAGATCTTCTTCCGGCCGACCCTGGTTCTCGTAGTGCTTCAGCACCATCGACGCCAGGTACATGCACGAAAGCACGTCGCCCAGCCGCGCCGACAGGCTCTCCTTCTTCTTCAGATAACCGCCGAGCGTGAGCATCGCCACGTCGGTGGCGAACGCGAACGAGGCGCTGAAGCGATTGATGTGCTGATAGAAGCGCTCGGTCGAGCCGGCCGCCGGCACGTGCGAGAAGCGGGCAAGCGTCAGCGCCATGACCAGCGAGCGCACCGCGTTGCTGATCGTGAAGCCGATATGGCCGAACAGCGCTGCGTCGAACTCGCGCAGGCCCTTGCGCTTGTCCTTCTCGCGCGCGGCATTCATCTCGCGCAGTACGAACGGGTGACAGCGGATTGCGCCCTGGCCGAAGATGATCAGGCTGCGCGTCAGCATGTTCGCGCCTTCCACCGTGATCGCAACGGGCACCAGGTCGTAGCCGCGGGCGAGATAGTTGCGGGGGCCGAGCATGATGCCCTTGCCGCCGTGAATATCCATGGCGTCGTTGGCGACGACGCGGCCGTACTCCGTGAGGTGATACTTCAACATCGCCGACGGCACCGACGGCTTTTCGCCGCCGTCGATCGCTCCGGCCGTGACCGAGCGCGCGGCGTCCATGATGTATGTCGTACCGGTCATCCGCGCGATGGCTTCGGCGACGCCTTCGAACTGGCCGACCGGAACGTTGAACTGCCGCCGGACGCGTGCGTACGCGCCGGTCGCGAACACTGCCGCTTTCGACGCACCGGTTGCACTCGACGGCAGCGAGATGCAGCGGCCGACCGACAGCTGCTCGACGAGCATGCGCCAGCCTTGTCCCGCCATCTTCACGCCGCCGATCAGGAAGTCGAGCGGCACGAACACGTCCCTGCCCTGAATCGGGCCGTTCTGGAACGGCGCGTTCAGGGGGAAGTGTCGCCGCCCGATCGTGATGCCGGGCGTGTGACGCGGGATCAGCGCACAGGTGATGCCGTAGTCGCTGCGGTCGCCGCCGAGCAGACGGTCGGGATCGAACAGCTTGAACGCCAGGCCGATCACCGTCGCGACCGGCGCCAGCGTGATGTAGCGCTTGGAGAAGTTCAGCTTGATGCCGACGATCTCGCGGCCCTCGTACAGACCCTTGCACACGATGCCGGTGTCCGGGATCGACGCGGCATCGGAGCCGGCGCGCGGCCCGGTGAGGCCGAAGCACGGTACTTCTTCGCCGCGCGCGAGGCGCGGCAGATAGTAGGTGCGTTGCTCTTCAGTGCCGTAATGAAGCAGCAGCTCGCCGGGGCCGAGCGAGTTCGGCACGGCGACCGTCGATGCAACCACGCCGGAGCGGCTGGAGAGCTTCACCAGCACGCACGAGTGCGCATAGGCGGAGAATTCGAGACCGCCGTACCTCTTCGGAATGATCATCGCGAAGAAGCCCTTGCTCTTGATGTAGTCCCAGAGATGTGGCGGCAGATCGGCGCGGCGGTGCGTGATGTCCCAGTCGTCGATCATCCGGCACAGCTCTTCGCACGGCCCGTCAATGAAGGCCTGCTCTTCGGCGGACAAGCGCGGCGGCGTCGCCGACAGCAACTTGTCCCAGTCCGGACCGCCGGTGAACAGCTCGCCGTCCCACCACACCGTGCCGGCCTCGAGCGCATCTTTCTCCGTCTGCGACATCGACGGCAGCATGCGGCGGTAGGTGCGCAGGAACGGGCGGCTGATGAAACGGATGCGGAACGCATCGATGTTGAGCAGCACGAGCACTGCGAACAGCGCGACGAGCAGCAGCGTCGAGACCGGCGCTGCTGTCGTGAATGCGTAGATGAGCGTCGCCGCTGCGTACGCGAGCGTCGCGGTGAGCAGGCTGACGCGCTGGTAGGCGAGCACCAGCGCGCCCACCAGGAAAACGAGGAACCAGATGATGCCGGTCATGGGCTGACACTAGCTCGCTGCGATTGACGCATCAAGCGTGCTAACCCACGATCGTCCGACAGTCCGACCCTGTAGGTCGGGCTTCAGCCCGACGCCTTCAGATCAGATCCTTCACGCCGTCGCGCTCTTCGAGCAGCTCTTTATGCGTGGCGTCCATGCGCTGGCGGCTGAAGTCGTTGATCGCGAGACCCTGCACGATCTGGTAATCGCCGTTCCGGCACGTCACGGGATAGCCATAAATGATGCCCGCGGGAATGCCATAGCTGCCGTCCGACGGCACGCCCATGCTGACCCAGTCGCCGTCCGCTGTGCCCTTCACCCAGTCGCGCACGTGATCGATTGCCGCCGACGCTGCGGAAGCAGCTGAGGACTGGCCGCGCGCCTTGATGATCGCCGCGCCGCGCTGCTGCACGACCGGGATGAACGTCTCCGCGTACCACTTCTGATCGACCAACGACAACGCCGCTTTGCCGTCGACGAGCGCGTGATGCAGATCCGGATACTGAGTCGCGGAGTGATTGCCCCAGATGATCGGCTTGCGCAGGCGCGTGATGTGCGTGCCGGTCTTCTCTGCGAGCTGCGCCAGCGCGCGATTGTGATCGAGGCGCACCATCGCCGTGAAATTGCGCTGATTCAGACCGGGCGCGTTGCGCTGAGCGATCAGTGCATTGGTGTTCGCGGGGTTACCGACGACCAGCACGCGCACGTTGCGATTCGCAACTGCATCGAGCGCTTTGCCCTGCGCGGAGAAAATCTGCGCGTTCGCGAGCAGCAGATCCTTGCGCTCCATGCCCGGGCCGCGCGGCCGCGCGCCGACGAGCAGAGCGACCTCGCAATCCTTGAATGCGATTTTGGGATCGTCGCTGGCGACGATCCGGTTGAGCGTGGGAAACGCGCAGTCGTTGAGCTCCATCACTACGCCCTGCAGCGCCGGCAGCGCCGGCGTGATCTCGAGCAGATGCAGATTGATCGGCTGATCGGCGCCGAGCATCTGGCCGGAAGCGACACGGAAGGCGAGGGCGTAACCGATCTGGCCGGCGGCGCCGGTGATCGCGACGTTGACGGGACTCTTCATGGAGCGCGGCTCTTCTGTGAGGACGAAAGGGGCGCGAATTCTAACCCCGGCCCCCTTCCACCATCTTTTTCTCAAAACCCCTTGCTTTTGATTTGGTGTTGTAGTTAACTACAACACCATAGAGCTACACCACTTCACCGAGCTGAACCGAGTCGAGACGTAAGAGGAGTTAAGGCCATGAATACCCGAGCAAAAGTTACAGTTGTTGCGATGCTTTCAGTGTTCGCCATGGCTTCCAACCCGGCCAAGGCTGACGTTCTGGGCTTTTCGGTCACGCTGCCGGACCTCGGCGCCGTGACGGCTGAGGTGACGAAGATCGTCGCCGCCGACGTCACCGCCTACATGCGCAGTGCGCTGAGCGTGCCGCGCGTGACGCGCAAGCACCAGTCGCCTACGGTCACGATCGCGGAGCTCGGCACGAGCACGATGGAGACGGTCACCGTCGTCGCTACGCGCCTCCCGCCGCTGGCGACTGAGTCGCTGGCGCAGGCGTCTGACTCGCACACCCGGCTTTGAGCTGCGAATCATGTCGGGCGGCGACGAGGAGGGGGTCGAGGGGTGGTCTGGTACAGTAAACCAGAGCTACACCCCTCAACCCTCGGATCCCAACAGAGGTTTTCTGGAAGCGAACATGGATCGCGAATTCAGTGACAGTCAGCCGATCTACCGGCAGCTGCGCGATCGCGTGGTCGCCATGATCCTGGACGGCGTGTTGAACGAAGGCGATCCGCTGCCCTCGGTGCGCAACGTCGCGGCCGAGTACCGGGTCAACCCGCTCACCGTGCTCAAGGGGTATCAGCAACTCGTCGACGAGCAGCTCGTCGAGAAGAAACGAGGTCGGGGCATGTTCATCAATAGCGGCGCGCGCGATCTGTTGCTCCAGGGCGAGCGGCAGAAATTCCTCGTGGAGGAATGGCCGAAGATTCGCGCCACCATCCAGCGTCTGGGCCTCGAGCCGGCTGCGCTGTTGAGCGCCAGCACCGGCGGGCAGGAGGAGCGCTGAGCCATGTCTGCTACTACTCCATCAGCAATGGCACCTGAATTTGCGATCGAAGCGCGCGGCGTCCGCAAGACGTTCGGCAGCACTGTCGCGCTCGACAACTTGGACCTGCGCGTTGCCGCAGGCCGCATCGTCGGACTGATCGGCCCGAACGGCGCCGGCAAAACCACCGCGCTGAAAGCGATTCTCGGTCTGACTCCTTATGAAGGCGAGCTGCGCGTGCTCGGCCGCAATCCTTATCTCGAGCGCAACGCGGTGATGCAGGAAGTCTGCTTCATCGCCGACGTCGCCGTGCTGCCGCCGTGGCTGAAGGTGTCGCAGGCGCTCGACTATGTCGAGGGCGTGCATCCGCGCTTCGACCGCGCCAAGGCCGAAGCCTTCCTCGCGAAGACCAGCATCCCGCGCGACAGCAAGGTCCACAAGCTTTCCAAGGGCATGATCACGCAGCTGCACCTGGCGCTGGTCATGGCCATCGATGCGCGCCTGCTAGTGCTCGATGAGCCGACGCTCGGCCTCGACATCCTGTTTCGCAAGGCGTTCTACGACACGCTGCTGAACGATTACTTCGACCACAGCCGCACGATCCTCGTGACGACGCACCAGGTCGAGGAGATCCAGCACGTGCTGACCGACCTCATGTTCATCAACAAGGGTCGCCTCGTGCTCGACTGCAGCATGGAGGACTTCGAGGA
>Ga0111538_10005474_pt1 | contig 17342 bp, 12 predicted proteins | sample SoiMethybrSBSTD1_FD_79669 | JGI IMG/M metagenome (GOLD analysis project Ga0111538, IMG submission 79669) | Bulk soil microbial communities from a Populus tree surrounding site in Tennessee, USA - Soil MetaG P. TD hybrid SBSTD1 (version 2)... | ecosystem: Environmental > Terrestrial > Soil >...
TCGGCTGGTCTAATCGTGTGTAGAAGAAATCGCCGTTCTTGAAATTGATCATCGTGTCGCCTACGTCAACACGGAAGGCAAAATTACGATGTGGGTAATATTCAACTACTCCGCCCACGTCGGTTGTGAATCGCGTATGGCTTTGCCCAAATGTATTTGGGCCCGGACTTGTGCCAAGCAGGCCGAACCGTGTGTACCCGGGGCGCACTTTTGCGAACACACCAAAATTCTTCTTACGGATGCCCGCCTTGAGGCCGAACAATCCCTGGTCTTCATTGGTGCCGCCGCCTTCACGGTTTTCGAGAAATCTATTTCCTTCAGCTTCCAGCGATAGATAGTTATTCAGGTTGTAGGTGAACCGGCCGCCAAGGCTGGTGTCATGGTCGCCCCTCTCTGCCACCGACAATGTTGAGATGTGAACGCCCACTTCGTAGCGCGGGGTATTTTCCTGGGGTTTGTCCTGGGCCATCGTGTTCGACGCGCAGAGACTGAGTGCGAGGAAGATGGCGGCGCAAGTCAGTAGTTTGAATTGTTGGTCCATTGAAACGCTCCAGATGTTTATTAGCTAGAACGTTTTGGACCAACGGCAAGCGAGGTGCCAGCTAATTAATGCAGATTTACTAATGAAACCGTCGATGCGTCAGCTCGAGGTTGAAACAAGTCAGAGACAAGTGTCAGCAATCTACTGCTTTGTGTGACACTCGACGCACTGAAACATTGAAATATCGCCCAAATTAACCGGATGCCTGAATGGTTCGTTTCCTTTGTGGCACGTCTCGCACTTCCGATTGGCCAAGCTCCCGAGATCAACCGGATGCTGCACATCGACTGTCTTGATGATGGTCGATGGCCTGGCTGAATCCGAAAGGACGGTATGGCAGATGTTGCAGTCGTTGCGAATCACCTTGCCGGTGTTACTAACGTGCTCGCCATCGTGACAACGAAAACATCCTGACGAGTAAAGATGACCGATGTTGTTCGGGTGAGTCGCCCAATTGGTTTTCATCTCCGGAAAGAAGTAAGTCTTGAAGATTCGCTGCGTCTCGCCGATCGCTGTCTTGATCGTGTCGGTTTTTTGGGAATACAACTGGCTGTAATTGGTCCGATAAAACCCATCCAGTCCTGAGGCGATGGTGTTGAGGGCCTCTTGCTCCGTCGTGTAGGACTTGTTCAGTACTTCCGCTGCCTGCCTCTTGAGATAAGGCAACGCCGGATCAAGACGTCCGGCAGCAAATGACTGGTCGAGAGCCACGTCGGGTGGCAGGTAGGTATGCGCCGGTCTATTGTGACAGTCGATACAATCCATGCGCCGTTTTTCAGACGACGCGATTTGTTCTGCGCTGAGCGGTCGCATGCGATCGTAATACTCGGTCACGTTTCCACTGCGATCCTTGACGCGAATCCATGGAATCACTTGTCTTTGCTTGTCGCCCGCTATGAAAGTCATTTCATTACCCAGATTCATGTGCCAGTGAATTCCGGCAACCGGGCCAGTCGACGGATCACCACCGCCGACATTAATCAACATCCGAGTCTGTCGCAGTGAGTTTTGTTCGTCATAAGCGTAGTGATTGAAGGTCTTGAGCTCTGCGCCATGAAACTTCGAAGGCCAGTGACACTGTTCACAGGTCTGATTGGCCGGGCGCATGTTATGAACCGGAGTCTCGATAGGCCTCGAATAGCTGCCGGCCATTAAAGAAAAAAGTTGACGGGCGCCCGACAGTTTGGAACGCGCATACGATTCTGCGCCGTGGCCCACGTGACAATCGACGCAGCGAATTTTGGCATGTGAGGTTGCGTTGAACGCCACAAATTCCGGCTTCATAACGGAGTGGCAGGCCTTCCCGCAAAACTCTACCGACTCGGTGTATTCATAAGCTCGATAACTTCCGAACGCGCTCGCAGACACAAACGCGAAACAGAGGGCCAGAATCACGAGGGCGAGATGGCGTTGTCGTGGCTCGTTCAGATCGATTTTTGGGTAAGGTGGAATTTCCGAAGTTGGCGAGCGCCGTCGTCTTCGTCTCTCTAACAACATCCCTGTGAGAATCACGAGCAGACCAAAGACGAGAAACCCAGGCAGGATGATGTACGTCATGATTCCGAGGTACGGGTTACTTGCAGCTTGCGTCAGTTCGATTAGGAACAAGAGCAGAATACTGACGAGCGCGGCAAGTACGATTACGGCGCCGGCGAAGCTTAGGTAGTTTCTAAAGAGTGTTGGAGGTCGTTTTTTTTCTTCGCTCATCGGGAATCTCAATGAGTTTGCTGTAAACACGCGTATCTCCCATGCTGCTTATCGAACCAGCATGGGAGGGCCGTGGGGGAGACGCTGTGTGCGAAACTTACTGAGCCGATCTCAGTTGCTTCATATGGTCCAACAGCGCCTTTGCTTGTTCCGCTGTTACTCCCTTCTCGCCATAGGCCGGCATGTTGGGAGGCTTCTCGGGTTTCTTGCCCTTTAATATTGCATCGACGTATTGCTCGTCAGTCAGAGTCGCATCGAATTTCTTTTCGGCTTTTGGCCCGTGGCAGGCCACGCATTTGGCTTTGTAAAAAGCAGCCGGGTCCGAAGGTTGTGCTTCACCCTGGGCCAAAGCCAGGCTGTAAAAGATGACGCCGAATAAGAAGATGGCGGTTAGGGTTATCGCTATGTTTTTGACTCGCTTCATCATGCCTCCCGTCAGTGCAACGTCCATGCCGAACAAAAACAGGCGGAAATTTCCGCAATCCTTGTTCTCGCGCGCGCTTTTGCCCAGCGCCTTGGGGAACTTTCCGCAGCCGTTCACCGAACTGTAGGGGCGGGCCCTCCGTGGCCGCCCCTTCCTGGAAGAAAAGCGGCTAATCGAACTAGTCGCTGCCTCTCGCGTGGTACAGACCAATTTCGGAAATCTTGATGTCCGGCAAGGGGCGGCCACGGAGGGCCGCCCCTACAGTACGTTCAAAAGCGCCATGTTGCTCCTTTGTGACAACGTTTGCAGGCGGAGAAGTCGTCGCCGCCAAAGGTGCGCTGGCCGTTGTGGCAAGTTGCGCAACTGAATGCCCTTCCGGGTGCATGGTGATTCAGAGGCAGCGGTGCCGAGACTTGTGTCCTGACCTGATGGCACGCGGCACAGCTCAGCTTCTCAGACGCGTCGTGATTTGCATGACTAAAACCAACTCGATACGCATCGGCCCGCTCTGAAGTGCGAACCAAACGCCCGAGCTGATGACAGGTGCTGCACGACGAGATGTTGCGTCCATTCGCCTGCGCGTTAGGCGTGTGGCAGCTAAAACACGTGACGTGAGCATTCAGCCGCGCAGGAATCGACAGCCCTACACCGCCACGATTCCGCCGGTGACAACTAGCACACGCAGCATCCGTGTGTTTCGCGTGATCGAATCTCGCGTCAAAGCTGCGCAGCGGCGGAAACGCCTTCACCTTTCCGCTTTGTACATCCGTGTGACAGATCGTGCAGATCTCGCTGGCTGGATTTGCAAACTGCTGCGCGTGACAGCCCGTGCAAGGCGCGTGTGCAGCTTTGCCGGGCAAGGTCGGTTGCGGCGAGTTGTTCTCGCGACGATGGCAAAGCAAACAGGGAAGCCGGGCGTGATTGCGATTGTCGTGTTTGAATTGTGAAAAGTCAGCCCCGGCCGGCTCGAACACCGCATGAGCGAAAGCGATTCGATTACCTGGCGGCTTCGGAATCGCGTCGACGTGACTCTTAGGTACGGGTTTATTCCCAAACTCAATATGGCACTTCGTGCAAACAAATTTCGCGCTCTTGTTTCGCCGATCGATTTCGTAGTTGAGAATTCCACCGTCGTCCAGGGTCGCAGTTACGTGGCAACCCTCCGCCCCGCCACACGATTTCACCTGGACCTTTTGCATCTCAGGTCCGTTGTGGCATTGCGCGCACTTCAGATCGGGATGAGCTTCATGTCGAAACGCGCCGGCTGACATTCGTTTACGCCAGGCAGTCAGTGTCCACCAATCTGCGACGCCAATCTTCGCGGCTAACTTCTCATCAAAATCTGCGGTACGGTTTTCAGGAAGCCCTGGTTTGTGACAGTTATCGCAGTTTTGAGGCAGCGGAGCTAATTCGCTCTCCTGGTTGTGACAGGTAAAGCACATCGCGTGAGTAAATGGTCGTGACTTGAAAGTACCTTTCTTCAACCAGAACGCATCGCCAATGTCTTTGGGCGGTTTGGTAACGAACTCATCGTCAGATTTGTCCTGCGGCTGATATGTTTGATGGCAATCAGCGCACTCCGCATCAGAATGCTTGTCGTGTGGGAACGAGACACGGAAATCGGAGACGAAGCCCTTTGCTGTCGAAAGGAACGCTTCACCCAGACTCGGAAACACGTGGCGAGTCGTGTCGTTGGGTGTGCCTTTTACATGGCAGTTGGCGCAAATTCTGGGAACTGGTCGTTCGCGCGCGAAGAACTGCTGCCGGTGACAATTCAGGCATGATGCATGTTCGGGAAATTCTGTTACGTCGGGAAATGCTGCGTCGCCCTTCCGGACGTCCTTCCAGTTTTTGGTTGGAAACTTGTGACAGGAACTGCACGCGAGCTTTTGTTTTGTAACGTGAGTTGAGTGAGAAAAGTCGGAGTATGCGGTGCGCGATTGCACCGTTAGGCCGATTAGCAGGAGTGTGACTAGATTCAGCACGCGGAGCTGGAGAGTACATCATGTAAATCGTGCAAATCCTGTAATCCTGTCTAACGTTTGACAGGATTTACAGGATTCACAGGATTTACAAGATTAAACCGTCTATTCTTTGCGACCAAAGTACAAGCGCAACGACGTGTAAGGTAGATGCGCGTGATAATTCTGCGGCCGTGGGCCTACGATCGGGCTTTCGTTGTAATTGTAATACTGATAGCCGACATTCCAGTCCAGTCGTTGGTGCAACTTGATCGCCAGCCGTGCTTCCGGCGATTGATAACTCATCGGATAAGACGCGATCAGTGTACCCGGTTTTCCAGTCGGATCGGCGACTCGATTTCCCTGACCGTTATCTTTGTTGATTCGATAAGCGGCAAACAGCGACACCCGCGGCGTGATTCGTGCGACGGTTTCTGCAAAGAAGAAGTTGTTCCGGACAAAATACAGACTGTTGCCCAGTGGATGCGCAACGCTGTTGAAGAAGTAATCGAGGATCGTGTGGTTGTTTATCCAGTGATAGTTATATCCGGTGCTGATCGAGAATCTCGGGGTCGCGGTCCAGTCGACGGACGAACTGAAGATTCGCGACTTAATGCTCACGCCAAAGTCCTCCAAAGACACGCCCGCGATCTCAGAAGGATTTGAGTTGTTTTTGGCGATGAACGCGAGGTTCAAAGCAAACCTTGTCGTTGGTTTATACCGACTCTTCGCACGAATGTTTGTGTAGTTGTAATTGCCGAGGCGTGAAAAGACGTTATCCGCCGTTCCGTGCTCGGCGTCGAAGTAGATGTTCCAGTCGTTTAGCGGCCGCGCTTTGAAGCCACCCAGAATGGCGTGCGTATTATTTTCCTCGGTAAAGCTGGAGGGCACGAGCGCAGTCGGTTGGTTAGCGCCGAGATTGAAGCCGCTGATCTCTTCGGTGACGCGACGCCTCCCGTAGCGATAGCCGAGGTGAACTGAGTAGTCACGATTGAACTGGTAATCACCCTCGATTGTGTTCTGATACTTTCGATAGTCAGTATTTGTAAGGACATCGCGATTGCTGAAGCCGATCGTGTCTGTTCGGTTACCGCGCGTGAGTGAAAAGAAGTCCGCGAAAAGAGCCGCGCCGGTAATTTCAAAGGTCTCAACCCTGAAAGTATTTGAGAGCCGAAACTTATCGGTTGCGAGAAATGTCAGGCCCACATCTCCGAGCCAATTCGGTCGTTCCGTGTTGCCGGTCAATGTGTACTGGCCGAGATTGAGAATGTTTGGAGTGGCTGCGGGCGGACTCGGTGGGAATCCCGTGATTCGCGGATTCCAGTTGCGACCAGTAAAGCTCTCGATAAAGGAATAGTTCTGCTCGGCCTTGCTGTAGATGATGCGACCAGTGATGTCGAGTTTTTTCGCGACGAGGGTTTGCAGACTGAACCGGCTGTAGTTAACGGTACCGCGTGCCGGCTCATTGCGATCGAAAGTGGTCAGACTCGGAGCCGTTGGGTTGAGGTTTATTCCCGGAGTTGCTCCGAGATCGATTGCACTGTCGTCGCGAAAGCGTCGAAAGCCTTGCAGGAATGAATAGTTCAACGGGCCGAGGCTGCCGTCGGCGCCCACTCGGAAGTCGTTGGCGCGGGATTTAAGTTCAGACAGCAGGATGAATTCATTGCCGCCCGAGTGATAATTCGTGAAGGCCGGACCGCTATAGCGTTCAGGGGAGTAACCTACGTTGAAACGAATGAGTCGATTCTTTGGGAGAAGCGTGAGATCAAAATCGCCGAGCTTTACTCTCGTGTCATAGCCGTGCTCGCCAGTCGACTGCTTGGGTGGAACACTAAAGTTTGCCGGACTAAACACCCAGTTCGGATTCGCAAACGTATTCAGGAAACGGAAGTACTTAAAGCGGCGATAAGTAGCGTCGAAGCGATACCACTCGGGCTGTTCGACACTGACGCGAAGATTGCCCTGCGGGTCGGCTCCCCAACCGGTGGAAGTCGCGAGAAACGTCTCAAAGAGATCGCCTTTGCCTTCCCGGGAGCGCAGAAGAAATGAACTATCAAAGAGCCGAGGACCGGCTTTGTAGTTCAGATCGCTTTGATACTTGTTGAGATCGCCGTCGACTCGTAGACCTCTGTATCCAAATTCGACACTGGAAATAACCGTGAAATCGCCGGCCCCTTCGCCCTGTTCAGGCGTAACTGTGGAGTCGGGTTTTTGTGAGGACGGAGACGGAGACGTTTGCTGCGCCGCCACCGCTGCCGCCGTCACGATCACGACCAGCACCAATCCCATTATGCGAATAGAGATTTTTTGCTTCGAGCTCATGACTCAAACCTCACTCGGTAATTAACGGAAAAATACCGGGCTCGTTCGCGAGCCGTGGATCTTGATATGACAATTCGTGCAGTTCGCGTATTGCGCGTTCAGGTTGTGCTGTGGACCAGCAGGCTCATCGGCGCCGACACCGTGAGAGTTGCTGTGACAGGTCAGGCAAAGCTGTGCGACACGACTCGTGATCAGTAAACGTGGATTAGACGAACCGTGCGGGGTGTGACACGCTATGCACCCGTCAGTCTTAACCGGGGCGTGTTCATAAACAAAAGGTCCCTGCTTGTCAGCGTGACACTTAATGCAAGCTGCATCGGCACCCGTTGCCAGCCGCGTTTGTTTGAGTTCGAAACCGCCGTGCGGATTGTGGCAGTCGCTGCACTTCATCGCACCTTCCAGCACTTTGTGATGGAACGGCAAATTGAACTGGTGCTTTGTCTCCCCATGACAACCGAGACAAAGCTGTGGTTCGCTGGTTTTGAGTAAGCGCAGATCTGCGACGCCGGGTTTCTGCGCGTTTGCTTTCGAAATAAAGACATTTGAGGCTGCTAATTGGCGTCCACTGGGTTGCGAATGGGTTGAGTGGCAATCAGTACAACCGATATCGTTGCGCCAGTGCTCGCCGCGGCGGAAGTTATTGTGCTCCTCCTTGCCGGAGTGGCATCCCAAACATGTTTCCGAGATTTCTTTCGACGATTTGTTCTTGAACGAGATGATCTTCTTCGGATCGCCTTCTTCAATGTGTGCCTTGCCTGGTCCATGGCACGACTCGCAGCCGGTCACTTTGTTTTTCCAACTGCCGATTTTTACGAGCTGCGCGTGGGAAGTGTGCGAGAAGGCCTTGAACTGATCTTCGTGGCAGTCTTTGCACGTCTCGCTACCCACGTAATCGTCGGACTTGTATGTGGTCCCACTCGTTTGATCAGCCTTTGACGAACTGCTGCCACTAAACCAGACAAAGGCTGCAGCTATGAGGGTACAGATCAGGAATGCTTTGATGATTTTAAGCATAGCGCCTTCCTTGAATTCCGTTTTGACCGTTTGACTTTGCCTGACCCTGAGATCGAATGGACGCGAAGTATTCTAGGTTTCGTCGTCGTTTTCGGCTGTGACGACCGTCACCTAATCTGTTCTAAAGCGAGGCGATCGAGAATCAAGATGCTTTCCGATGTGACACGAATTAGCTGCCGTTTACTGAGAGTCGCGAGCAGGCGCGTCACTGTCTCTCGCGACGTGCAAATCATTTGCGCCATCTGTTCGTGAGTGAGAAAGTTGTCGAGCGCGCCGTCGAGCAGCAGTCTGGCCAGGCGGCCGCTGACTGTCTGTGGCAAGAGCACCAGCTTGGCACGATCCGTGAGTTCGGTAAGCTCGCGGCTCAGCATCTTCAATATGGTGCGAGCGCCGGCCTCACTTTGTTCCATGAGCTCGATCAGTTGCGCTCGCGGGATGAAATCTGTGCGACACGGTTCCAGAGCTTTTACGGTCGTTTCGTAAGAACCGTTTCGCAGGACTGAGTTCAAACCTAGAATATCCCCGGCGTGCGCGACACGCAACATGACGACTCGCCCATCGCTTGATGAGATCGAAACTGAAGCGCTGCCCGAGCGGAGTATGTAGACGCCGCGAACGGGTTCACCTTCGGCAAATAGGACCACCCCACGACCGTGAACCGAATTCAGGTTGCTACCGTTGGAGGCTCTGAGTTCGTTTAAGAGCGACTCGAGATCCTCTTGTCTTCGGTCCGTTACGCTTAATGGCTCGTCAAATTCCTGTTGTTGCGCGCTCGGCATTTGTTTCACCCAAAATCATCAGCGCAACGCCCATGCCAGTCAAAGAACACCTGAATTCGACGTCATTGCCTCGGGCTTAGTGGAATTTTGCCCACCTCGCAAGCCCCTTGAGCGAGATTCCCCAATTGTGGTTTTTTTGACAGGATTGACAGGATTGACAGGATTGACAGGATGTATCCAGGATTAACATGTAAATCCTGAAAACATCTTGTTAATCCTGTCCAGTTGCAGTCTTGGTGAGATGTTGCTGGAAGAGTTTGGCTGAGGCGTCCAGGAAATCGTAAGACGTAACAATGCCGACTAGCTGGTCGCTCTCGACTACGGGCAGGCAGCCCAGTCGATGCGTGCGCATGATGTCTATCGCTTCCAGCGACGAAGTAGATGGCGAAACGACGACCGGATCGTTGACCATGATCTCACATACCGTGACCGGTTCACTATTCCCACGGCTAATCATCATCCGAAGCAACCCACGATGAGTTACCAGTCCAACCAGCCGCCCTTCCTGATCTTCGACGGGAACGTGCCTGATGTGTCGCCAGTCCATCACGCTCGCAGCGAGATCGATCAAGTCGTCGGGCTTCACCGTGAACAAGTCTGTTGACATGAACTGACCGACAGTCCGATAGCCTTGCTCCCATTCGTCAGAGTCCGCCGTTTTTACAATGGGCCAAGTATGGATCGGTTTTCCTTCCTTCTGATTTGCCAGTATCTCTGACGTCAACCTTCTCCGGCTGGCCTCTTTTGACGCCGGCGCTCCTGTCGTGGAAAGCGACTTCATTACCCAGCGTGCTCCGGTTTGCCTGCAATGTGCGCGTTCTTCGATGATGCCGAGATACTTATCAATGTCTGCACCGGCCACGTGCGAACTCGCCAGTCCCTGACGCGCAATTGGAAGCAATTGATCGAGGATGAGCGATGCGGCGCTGTGACTCTGCCCGTCAATCCATTGGAAGTGGGCATCGAGCCCATGCCGCGCGGCGCGGAAAAAGTTTAACTTCGCATCGTCAAACACCATTCGCTTCGCGATCTCACCGTACACCTGCGGCAGTGCAACCATTAATCCGGTAAAGAAAGCCGCATTCGCAATCTCGTCGACAACCGTTGGACCAGAAGGCAGTGCGCGGTTCTCGATTCGCAGATGCGGCACGCCTTCGGAAACGCCGTAGCACGCTCGATTCCAGCGCCAAACAGTTCCGTTATGCATTCGCAGTGCGGAAAGCAAAGGCGTCTCGCCGCGTGCGAGAACCGCGAAAGGATTCTCGTCGGGCTCGGAAATCATGATGGGACGAAAACGAGTGATCTGATCGTGAAAGAGTTCGATCACGGAATCTTGTAACCAGCGGTCACCAAAACTGACGCGCGTCGGTTGATTCCGAGCCAGTTGCGGGCGCGAACGCTCGTCCGTCGAATGTTGGAACAACGCCACACGCGTTTCCTGCCACAAGCGTAGACCAAACAACAGCGGAGAATTGACGGCGACGGCCAGCACTGGAGCCGTTATGGCCTGTGCAATGTTGTAATGATTGGCGAATTCCTGGGCGTTACTTTGAAAGTGAACCTGGAAACTCGTATTGCACGACTCCATCATGATGTTGTCGTGCGTCAGGTGCAGTTCGTCCAGTCCCTTGATGTGAATGGCGAGCGGGCCGCCGCGCATCTGAATCACACCTCGATCCAACTCATGGTAACGAGCCACGGGAGTTAGATTGTCCAGAGTCAAATCTGACTTTTGCAACGTCGGTAGAATGCCGGCGAGAAGAACATCGGCATTCTGAGTCGCAGCACTATTCCGCGCCAGCGCAATCAACTCGACGAGCTCTTGCTCCATCTGGCTAAAACAGTTGTTCTTCAGTTTGAGTGGACTGAGGTTGGCTTCGAGATTGAAACGAGCGATCTCGGTTGTCAGCCGCGCGTCACCGGCGTGTTTGAGAACCTCCAAAGAAACCGGAGCGGGTCGCAAATACCGGTCGATCAGGAACATCTCCTGTTCTGCTCCGATGCGTGTGACGCCGCTCTCGACACGACCGTCTGCGAGCATGAACGCAAGGGCACGCAAGTCTTCGAGCAGTGCCTTCATGAAGGCCTGCGCCTTCTTTTCATCGACTTGTTGTTCGACCTTGTGTTCTCCCATTCGTTCGCTTTCCCTTGGACACAGTCAGAACCACCTCGCGGTAGCGGGTGGTACGTCGTAGACACACTCGGAAAGGCTGCGCCGCACCCACTCGCTATCGCGAGGTGGTTCTGACTGTGTCCAAGCAGACGTCCTGTAACTTTGTCGCAAGCATTTTCGGCTTCAACGGGCGCGCAACCAGGACAGGGCAGGGCGCCTGGCGGAGAACACGATCGACATTCGATCCAAACAATGCGCGCATTCCGAATTCAGCGCCATGAGCCCCCACACTAATCAAATCGATCGCGTTCTTCTCTGCGTAATTCAAAATCTCGCGATAGGGTTGTCCCTCACTCACCGCTGTTTTGACCGTGCACCACAGATGGACTTCAGCCGGTACAACTCGCTGCAGTCGACGGGCGGCAGTGTGATATGCGGATTCACCTTTGAGCGGGAACCAGGCGATCTCAGGTTCGTTCACCGACCGCGGTGGCAATACGTGAAGCAGGTGCACTTCCGCCTGGTGTTCCTGCGCAATCGACAATCCATACTTCAGAGCCATCTCTGCGTAGTCGGAAAAGTCGTAAGCAACGAGCACGCGCTTTAGCTCGACTCTGAGATCGTCGTTTACAAATTCACGCTCGTCGCTATGCATAACAAGCACTGGACACGGTGCGCTTCTGCAAACTGATTCGGCTGTCGAGCCGAGTAGCGCGGCGCGATGTGGACGGCGCCTCGACCTCATCACAATCAAGTCAGCGCATTCCGTCTGGGCCTGCATCATTATTGAATCGTCAACATGATCCGGCGGCGCAATCGCGAGACGACAGCGTGAGTCGGAGACTTCGATGTGTGCCATCAACCAGTCGTTGAGTTCTTCTTTGCCGTCCAGACTGTCGGTGCAGTAGAGCAGGATCAACTCAGCATCGTGCGCGCGCGCCAGAGCCAGCGCGTATCGCACAGCATTTACCGAGTATGGCGATAAGTCGGTCGGACAAAGAATGCGCTTGATATCAATCATGGTTCGCTGGACCTCCTTACGGCTTAATCGCCACTTTCATCACGCCGTCAAGTCGTTCGCCAAACAAATCGTAAGCTTCACCGATCTTATCCAGTGGGAAGGTATGGGTGAGCAGCGGCGTGAGATCGACGCGACCATGACGCACAACCTCCATCAGCCTGCGCATACGCTCTTTGCCGCCGGGGCAAAGCGTCGTCACGATGCGATGATCGCCAATTCCCGCCGCGAATGCTTCGTAAGGAATCTCGAGTTTGCCCGAATAAACGCCCAGGCTGGACAACGTGCCCGCCGGCCGCAAACTGCGCAACGCGCTCTCAAACGTTTGTTGAGTGCCGAGCGCCTCGATCGCGACATCGGCGCCGCCACCAGTCAGACGTCTTACTTCATTGACGACGTCCGTCTCGCGATAGTCGAGAGTAATGTCAGCCCCCATGCGTTTCGACATCGCGAGCCGGTGCTCGTCTCCATCGATGCCGATGATCAGCGCGGCTCCCATCAGTTTCGCGCCGGCTGTTGCGCACAAACCAATTGGACCCTGTGCAAACACGACAACTGAATCCCCGATTTTTATGCCGGCAGATTCAGCGCCACTAAATCCCGTAGACGCAATGTCGGCGAGCAGCACTACTTGTTCGTCGGTAAGCTCATCGGGAATCTTTGCGAGGTTCGCCTGGGCGTTAGGTACTTTGAGATATTCGGCCTGGGCTCCGTTGATTGTGTTTCCGAAACGCCATCCACCCAGTGCTTCATACCCTTCACCATGACCACACTGTGCTGAGTGGCCCGACAAACAGGCGCGACACTGACCGCAGGGCGTAATCGCGCCGACGAGCACGCGATCCCCGATGTTGTATCCGGAAACGCCTTCGCCAAGCTCTTCGATCACACCAACCGGTTCGTGTCCGATCACCAAACCCGGGGCAACGGGGTATTCACCTCTGACAATGTGAAGGTCTGTTCCGCAAATCGTGGTGAGCGTGACGCGAATAACGGCTTCACCAACTCCCGCTCGTGGTTTTTCTACCTCTTCAATCCTAATTTGGTTCTTACCATGAAAAACATTTGCTTTCATTTCACTACCTCAGTGATCAGCATGCGAAATTTCTATTGGTGTCTTTGGATTTCTCTGTGCACAGAGAAGAAGTTCAAACCAAGACACTACTTTCAATGCAGAGCCGCCGAGATATTACTGATCGATTCCACCTCGGCGTTGCGTTTCACATGAACTGATTCGATGGGTGAAGTGAGCAGTGCTCTTTCCTCGACCCATATCTCCAGCCGGCAACCGGTGCTTATCTCTCCTGCTTTGAATTCGTACCCGGAAGCCGCAGAACCTCTCACCAGGGCCTCGCTCGGTTCGACGAGATAATCACCACCTTCGACGAGGGCTCTTCCTGTTTTCGGATCGAGTAGCAGGATGCGATATTCACTGTTGTGAGTTCGCAGCAAGATGGTGTCGAAAGAATTCAGCGTCTCGAGCACGACATCAGGGCCGTCAAGAGTCGACGGAATGGGATCGTGATCAAGAGTCCGGCAATCGCGGCATAGGGCCAGGGTTGGATCGATACCAAGCTTCACTTCGTCTATGGAGCCACCACACTTCGAACAATTGCCGTAGGATCCGGACATCAATCGATCTAAAGCATCATCCAGCTTTCGCAAGCGTGCCTGGAGCGACTCTTTGCGATCGTCGGCATTGTCCCTGATCAGAGCGTCACAGATGTCTTCGCGTTCTGCGTGTAAGCGGTTCCAGATGAAGCCGCCCTTTCCTCCAATCGGGATTTCAACCAGCTTAATTGTGCGATTCTCGTTCATGATGTTTGCCCCCAATTTATGAATGCGTAAGTTCCCAATACCTCTGTTGCACGCGTTTCGCCCAACTCCAAAAACGGTTTTGTCGAACTGTGGCCGGCTCGTCGGTCCAAATGTCTTTGGACATATATAGCCCGTCACCGCCGGCCTCATCGATCACGAAACGCATCTCGTGCGAGTAATGTGATGTGGGTTCGTGTCCAGCAATTTCAGCGGCAAGGTTTACACCCGCAATTTCGCTCTGGCGCACCGCCATGTGACCCATTTTGGGCCCGCTAAAACTTACACAATCTCCAACCGCATAGATGCGCTCCTGGCCCATCACGCGCATAGTGGAATCGACGTGCATGTATCCATCGTCGTCTGTGACTCCCAGGTAATGTGCTGCCGACGATCCCTGAAACGGTGGAACCAGCATGAGCAGATTGAAATCAACCACCTCTCCGTCATTCGTGATGGCCGAGTTTTGGGTGAGCGAGGTGATGCGGAAGTCTTCCAACAGTTCTATCTGTTGTTTATCGAGCATCTGCTTGAGGACGATGGCTGCGTTCGCGTCACGAAGGTCGGACTCAAGCGTATCCGGGCTGACAACAGTTATTCTGACTCGATCGCGCTGGCCTTTCTTTTCCAGGTGACGCGCCAGTGCAAAGGCTGTTTCATAGACAGGCACCGGCAGCCGAGCGCCGAGACACTGACCCAGCACGGCTCTTCCTTCCTTTAACTCGTGGATGGCTTGGCCGAACTTGATCGCTTTATCAACGTTCAGCAGATGGTGTGCATGTTCGTAGAAGCCGGTGATCTTTTCCGTTGCGAGCCGCCGACCAAGAGCGAACACGAGATAGTCGTAAGGCAGCTTTCCTTCAACCTGGCCGTGCGCAATCGTCACTTTTCTCTCAAATGGATCGATATGAGCAACTTCAGCTTCAACGAAGTTCACTCTTCGATTGAGCATCGTGTGGCGCAGGTCGAACGAAACGTCCTTCGGAGAGCACTTGCCAAACGCGAGTCGTACCAATGCCGGATAAAATATGAACTGGCGGTTGCGCGATACGAGCGTAATCTGGTGTTCGTCGCCAAGCTGTTCGGCGAGTCGTTCTGCGGCTACAACGCCGCCGAACCCGCCACCGAGGATCAAAACCTTCGCCATCTCTTAAGAGCCTTTCACAAAATCGCAGTAGCCAGTCGTGGCCACTCGCCCGCCTGAGTGCACGACCCGTACCACTTTGTTTTCTTGGGTTTTCAGGCGGAACGGGACGGCGAACAGTGCGGGGTATTTCGCAGAGGGCGTTGAATTTCCCGCACAGAGAAGAAGTGAAACTAAGACGCTACTCCAACACTCGCTAGTTGACATCCGAATGTGAACGCTATAATCTGCGGCCCCCTCCCACACCTCCCATTTCCCAAGGGTCTTCCCCCGCGACTTTCGTCATGCCTGCATTGCCCAGACTGGCATTAAGAACGAATAACCCTCTACCTGTCAGTCACAGGAAAGGAGCTGTGATGAAAAAAATCGCAAAAACCATTTCACTGTTGATGCTAATGTTCGCTTTCGAAACCTCCATGTTCGCGCAAAGCCTGAGCTGGACGCAATGGAGCAAAGACGCTCAGCACACCGGCGAGATAAATGTCGCCGGTCAAAGCCTCAACACCGTCCTCGCCGACCTCATTTACGACCCCTTCGTTGACATCGAGAAGAACCCAGCGAATGGAGACGGCGACCTGTTCGTGCACTACCAGACGCCGCTCGTTGATGGTGACGACATGTTCATGGAATTCAAGTCGGGCACCTACACTTCATTCACTACCTGGGAGACGCAGACCTGGAACCAGAAGCGATTCCATTGGGAAAACGGGCAGCTAGTCGAGAAGTGGACTTTCCAGAGCGACTGGAAGCCAGTCCCGTTCGGCAGCCCATTTTGGGAGCCGGTCTACCACGCCGTGCTTGCGGGCGGTTTCGTCTACGATCCCGGCTTTGGCGGGACCGTGTACAAACTCGACCGCGCGACCGGCGCCGTCGTCGCGCGCATTAACCCGTTCGGTAATAACGTGGACGCGAAGATCTTCGTGGCCGGACCGTTAAGCGCCGACAACGCGGGTAATGTCTACTACAATGCGATTAAGCTCGCCAACAATAACCCTTGGACTGTTGACGTCATCAACTCCTGGCTTGTGAAGATCACCCCTAACGACACGGCGCTGAAGGCAACCTTTACATCGCTCACCCCCGGCGCTCCGGCGGCGAACGATCCTTGCAAAGTCGGGTTTAGCAACAACCAGCTTCCCTGGCCGCCGAGTCCCGACGCCATTGCGCCAACGGCCCCTTGCGGCACGCAGCGGCCCGGCATCAACATCGCGCCGGCCATCGCCCCGGATGGGACCATCTACACCGCCAGTCGCGCGCACCTCGTCACGCGTTACAATTATCTCGTCGCCGTGAACCCCGACTTGACGCCGAAATGGAAGGCCTCGCTGCGCGACCGGCTCAACGACGGCTGCAATGTTTTAATACCGCCCAACGGCACGCCGGGCGGCTGCCGCGTGGGCGCCCACACGGGCGTTGACCCAAACACTAACGAGCCACCACCAGGAAGAATCTTCGACGACAGTACTGCCTCGCCGACCGTCGCGCCCGACGGCAGCGTGCTCTTCGGCGTCCTCACCTTCTACAACTACGCACAGGGACACCTCTTCAAATTCAGTTCAACAGGGGAGTTTCAGGGATCCTACCCCTTCGGCTGGGATGTGACGCCCGCGATCTACTCGCACGGCGGAACCTACTCGATTGTCATCAAAGACAACCACTACGCAACCGGGTCGTACTGTGCCGTCGAACAATTTTGCCCGTCCGACCGCACTGCCACCACGCCAAACGACCCGGAGGCTTACTTCATCACCCAGCTAAACCACAACATGAACGTCGAGTGGAAATTCCAGAACACGAACACGCTCAGTTGCACGCGACAGCCGAATGGGTCGGTGACGTGCGTTGATGATCACCCAAACAGCTTCGAGTGGTGCGTCAACGCTTTCGGCATAGATCGTGACGGGGTGGTTTACGCGAACAGCGAGGACGGCAATATCTTCGCCATCAACCAGGGCGGCACGCTCAAGCAGAAAAAGTTTCTGCAACTTGCGCTGGGCGCTGCTTACACACCGCTGACCATCGGGCCCGACGGTAAGATATATACACAGAACGACGGACACCTGTTCGTGGTGGGCAATTAACTCAGCACAGCGTCGAGCGGTTCTCCTTGTCAACGAGCCGCGAAGCGCCGATAGACTGGAGCCCCGGGTGAACGCGCATAGCGAGCGTAACCCGGGGCTCACGAACCCGGCTTGGGCACAGTCAGAACCACCTCGCGGTAGCGGGTGGGTGCGCAGCCTTTTGGATCCAAGCGCGTCTACGACGTACCCATCCGGCTACCGCGGACGGTACTGACTGTGTCCAAGCCGGGACTAACCTTTCAGCACCTGTGCCAGGGCGTTTAGTAATTTCTCAGCAGTGTAAGGCTTGTTGAGGAAGATTGAGACGCCTTCCAACGGACCTTCACCGGCGCGTTGGCCTACTCCAAGCCCGCTTGCGGCAATGATACGAACCTTCGGGTTCATCCTTTGCAGCGCGCGGATCGTCGCCGGGCCATCCATGAA
>Ga0111538_10005478_pt1 | contig 17336 bp, 18 predicted proteins | sample SoiMethybrSBSTD1_FD_79669 | JGI IMG/M metagenome (GOLD analysis project Ga0111538, IMG submission 79669) | Bulk soil microbial communities from a Populus tree surrounding site in Tennessee, USA - Soil MetaG P. TD hybrid SBSTD1 (version 2)... | ecosystem: Environmental > Terrestrial > Soil >...
CGGGTTCGGCCGCTGGCTGCGCGACGCCCTCGATCGGCCGGCCGCGCCCGACGGGGTCACGCTGTCGACGGTCCACCGCGTCAAGGGCCGCGAGTGGCCCCGGGTGGCGGTGTTCGGGGTGACCGACGGCGTGATGCCCCACCGGCTCGGGGGCGACGCGGCCGTGCCCGAGGAGCGCCGGGTGTTCCACGTCGCCATCACCCGCGGCATCGGCCGGGTCGCGGTCCTGGCCGACGCCTCGCGCCCGTCGCCGTTCCTCGCCGAGCTCGACCGCGACGCCACGCCCGACGAGCTGGCCGCCGCCGACCGCGCCGAGTCGGCCGCCCGCGCGCCCGTCCCGTCGGCCACCGGCCGGGCGCGTGCGGCCAAGCCGCCGCCCCCCGCGGCCTCCGGCCCCGAGGCCGCGCGCGTCGAGCAGGCGCTGCGCACCTGGCGCGCGGCGCGCAGCAAGGCCGACGGCGTGCCCGCCTACGTCGTGATCAACGACCGCCACCTCGTGGGCATCGCCGAGCGCCGCCCCGCGACCACCCGCGAGCTGGCGGCCTGTCCGGGCATCGGTCCGGCCAAGCTGGCCGCCTACGGCGACGAGATCCTCGCTCTGGTGACCGACGCCACATCAGGGCCCGGGCAGTAGCCTGCGGGCCGATGACCAGGAAGCCGTCGTCGCCCTCGTCCCGTCCGGGGCGGCCCAAGGGGCCGCGTCGCGACCGCGACGAGCGGCGCGGCGAGCTGCTCGACGCCGCCGAGCGGGCGATCCGGCGTGTCGGCCCCGGAGCCTCGATGGACGAGATCGCCGCCGAGGCGGGCATCACCAAGCCCATCCTCTACTCGCACTTCGGCGACAAGGCGGGGCTGGTGCGGGCGCTGGCCGGTCGGGTCGCCGACCAGCTCAACCGCACCGTGGGCGAGGCCCTGTCGAGCTCGGGCGAGCCCCGTGCGGTGGTCTCGTCGACGATCGAGGCGTTCTGCACGTTCATCGAGTCCGAGACCGAGCTCTACCGGTTCCTGGTGCAGACGGCCCGGCTCGAGTCCGATGCCGCGGGCCCGCGCCTGCTCACCGACATCGGCAGCCAGATCTCGGTCACCCTCGGCGGGGCGCTCCGGCGGGCGGGGGCCGACTCGGGCGCCGCCGAGCCGTGGGCGTTCGCCATCGTCGGCATGACGTTCGGTGGCGCGGCCTGGTGGCTGCAACGCCGCACCATGGCGAAGGACGACCTCGTCGAGTACCTGACGCGGCTGTTGTGGTCGGGGCTGTCGGGTGCGGGCCTCGATCGAGCCGCGAGCGACGACCCTGCCGCCGAGCCCGTCCCCACCGTCCAGGACCGACCACGCATTGCGGCAGTTCACCCTGTTGCTCACCGCTCAGGGTGAGAACACCTGTTTAGGAGCGCCAGAAACGGGATAGCTACGCGGTTGCCGATTCCTGGAGGCGCCCCATGTCCCGTCACCCGCTCGCCTGGCTCAGTGCACACAGCGGCGGCCTGAGCGAACTGCCGAAGAACGCATCGTGGATCGCCGGAAAGGCGCAGCGGGCACCGAGCCGCGCCGCCGGCGCCGTGGGTGACGCCGCGCAGTCCGCCGGCGAGGGGGCCCGGTCGGTGGGCCGCTCCGTCGTCGACGCCGTGCCCTTCGTGGGTGATCACGACGCCAGCGTCGAAGACCAGCTCGATGCGGCCCGCAAGGCGGCCAAGCGGGCGCGGGAGGCCGAGGAGACGGCGACGCGCCTGGCCGAGGAGGCACGGGCCGCCGCGACCGAGGCAGAGCAGACGACCCGCACCGCGTTCGACGAGGCCCGCGAGACCGCCAGGGCGGCCCGTGCCAAGGCCGACGCCGAGGTGGCCGAGCTCCGGCGCAAGGTCGACGAGGACGCCGCCGGCAAGATCGCGGCCTCCGAGGCCGATGCCCGGGCGACCGCCGACGAGGCCCAGCACAAGGCGGAGGATGCGCACCAGCGGGCCGAGAAGGCGGTGGCCGAGGCCGCCGCCGAGCTCGCGCACGCCCGGGAGCTCGCCGACCAGGCGGCCAAGTCGGCGATGCAGGCGGCCAAGGCGGCCGGCCGCGAGGCCGAGCGCCTGGCCGAGGAGGCCGGTGCCGTCCGTCGCGAGACCCGCAGCACCCGGGCGCGCCGGTCCCAGGGCACGGCACGGTCGACCCAGCGCCGGCCCGGCCCGCGCCGATCGGGGCAGCGCCGAGGCCCGAAGGCGTCCTCGTCCCGTCCGTCGGCATCCGGCTCGTCGTCCTCGTCGTCCTCGCCCTCCGCGACGTCGAACGGCCGGTCGAGGCCCGCCCCGCGGCTCGCCGACCGGTCGAAGGACGAGCTGATGCGGCAGGCGGCCGCCCGGGACATCGACGGCCGCAGCACCATGACGAAGGCGCAGCTGGTCCGCGCTCTCTCAGGCTCACGATGACCACCGCTCCGTCGTCCCCGAGCCCGGCGGTCCCGGGCGGGGACGGCGGGCGCCGACCCACCGGAGATCACATGCTGTTCCGACGCCAGTCCCGCAAGGAGCGCGTGGCCGCCACGATGCGCCACCTGCTCCCCACCCGCCGCACCGTGGCCCTCGTGGCCGGCGCGGCCGCCCTCGGCCTCGCCAACTCCCGCGTCACGGCGGCTCGCCAGAAGTCCGACTGATGCGCCGCCGTCGGCGCCGCGCCCCCGTGGTGCCACGCGAGGGTGACATGGTGATCGACGGTCACGTGCGCGCCCGGCTGCTGGGGATGCGGCTGCTCGACCTCGAGGCCCACGTGGTCGTGGGCACCGCGACGGCCGGCCCCGCCATCGCCGCAAGCTCCCGCCGGGGCGCGCCGGCGCTCCCGGCCCGCACGAGCGACCGCCGCCACGACGGCGCGGGAGACGGCGCGGGCGACCGGAACGGCACGGCCCCCGCCGGCCGTCCCCGCCAGCCCGCGCTCGCCCGGGCCCGGGAGCTGCTGTCCGAGGGCACGTCGGTGCTCGACGAGGCCCGTCGCATCCGCTGACGGTCCCGCGGGCGACGGCGACGGCCGTGTCGGCACGCCGCCGCCGGCGCACTGGGTGCGGGTGACCTACCCGACGTCGGGCACCCAGCTGCCGTGGAAGCCGAACGGCACCCGCACCGGCAGGTGGACGGTGGCGACGGGGTCGCCCCCGAAGTCGCGGGCGTCGAGCACCACCACGTCGCTGCGGTCGGTGGCGGCGTCGTACACGTACGACATCACCCACCCGTCGTCCTCCGCCGACGCTCCGGCCCGCGGCACGAACACCGGCTCGAGCGTGACGCGCCCGGGCCCGTAGTCGTGGGTCGTGGTCGTGCCCGACCCGAGGTCGTGCTTGAGGGCCGGCCCGTGGTGGGCGCCGGGGGCGAGCGTGGCCCCGTACCCGTAGCGGTGCCGCCGGCCGGTGAGCCGCTCGTCGATGCGGGGGAACTCCTGCGGGTGGTCGTCGAGCGTCTCGGTCGTGAGGGTGCCGCGGCGCAGGTCGAGCGTCCACCGCTCGAGCACCGGGTCGCCCTCGTCGGGACCGCTCAGGACCGTGGCGAACATCTTCGGGTGGCGGACGAGGTCGACCACGACCGCGTCGCGCCCGTCGTCGACGTCGTCGAAGGCGTTGAGGGTGTGGAACACGTAGCACGACGGCGCCTCGAACCAGCGCACGTCCTCGGGGTCGCCGTCGAGGGGCAGCAGCCCGACCCGCGGCGGGTGGGCCGGGTCCCACCGGTAGGGGAAGCGGGCGCCGGACGACACCGCGTCCATGCTGAACGTGACCGGGAGGTCGAAGATCAGCACGAAGCGCTCGGTGATGGCGCAGTCGTGCACCGACGGACCGTCGGGCACGGCCACCTGGACCTCGCGCCGCACGTGGGCGTCGGGCCCGAGCACGACGTGGCGCACGTGGTCCCACGACCAGTGGTAGGAGATCGCGTGCAGCAGGCCCGTGGCGGGGTCCTCGTGGGTGTGGGCCGAGAACGAGCCGTCGAGCGTGTCGTCGAAGCGGCAGCTGCCGATCGTCTCGAGGTCGGTCGTCAGCTCGACCGGGCGGTTGCCGGCCTCGACCACGGCGAAGGTGCGGCCCCCGACGCCGATGACGTGGGTGTTGGCCACCTCGTCGCCGCGCACGAACCGGTTGCGGTACCACTCGGCCCGCCCGTCGCGCAGGCGCAGGCCGTGCACCATCCCGTCACCGGTGAACCAGTGGTAGGTGGCCGGGTCGGGCGGCGTGGCCGGGTTGGGGCCGATGCGCAGCAGCCGGCCGGCGAGCTCGGGGGGCAGGGTGCCGGTGACCGGCAGGTCGACGCTCGTCACCTCCTCGGTCACCGGTGCGAAGTTGCCCTCGAGGTAGGGGGACGTGATCGTGGTCATGACTGGCCTCCTGTGGTGTCGGGGTGGGTGGCGGTGGCGATGGGGGCGGTCGGCCCGGGGGCGGCCGGCGCGATGCGGCCGGCGGTCGGCCGGGCGGTGCGCGGCGCCACGCCCTCGTCGGGGTCGAGGCCGAGCGAGAGGGTGGTGGAGAGCAGGGGCAACCGCTCGGCGGCGTCGGGCCCGACGACCGCGGCGAGCGACCCGTGGAGCGACAGCTCGGCCAGCCCGTGGACGTTCGCCCAGAACACGGCGGCGAGCTCGACGGTGTCACCCTCGGGGCGCCACCCGTCGCGCTGGGCGGCGGCGACGAGGTCGACGAGCTGTTGGAAGGCGGCGAAGCCCTGGAGCTGGTAGGCCTCGTCGGTCACGTCGACGCGCTCCTGGCGGAACATGACCGAGTACACGCCCGGCTCGGCGAGGGCGAACCGCACGTAGGCCTGGCCGGCGACGGCCACCCGCTGCCGGGACGTGAGCGTGCGGCCCTGCGCCACGGCCTCGTCGTCCGCCGCGTCCAGCACCGCGTCGATCGTGGCCATGAGCCCGGTGAAGCCCTCGGCGGCGAGAGCGGCGAGCAGCGCGGCGAGCGACGGGAAGTGGCGCAGCGGGGCGCCGTGCGAGACGCCCGCGTGGCGGGCGATGGCCCGCAGCGTCAGGCCCTCGAGGCCGTCGGTCGCCACCACGTCGCGCGCGGCCTGGAGCAGCCGCTCCCTCGGCGTCATGCCGCGATCAGCCCGATCCCGAGGGTGACGAGCCCGATGGCGAGCACCACGGCGCCGACGGGCACGAGCAGCACGAGCCGGTTGGGTTCCGTCGCACCGCGGCTGGTCACCGAGAGGAAGAACCCGGCGGGCAGCAGCAGCGCCGCCGCGGGCACGAACGAGCGGGCCACCCACTCGGCGACCCCCGTGAGGGTGGTGGCGTCCACCAGCACCTGGGTGACGAGCCCCAGCACGAGGAACACGCCGGCGTGGGCGTGGCCGGCCCGGAAGAACGAGGTCTGCAGCGGGGTGGCGCCCTGGCGCCCCGTGACCACCCTGAACATCAGGGCACCGCCCGACTCGACGGTCACGAGGCTGAGCACGAGGATGCCGGCGAGGATCCGGGAGGCATCGGAGAGTTCCATGTAGACAGTGTCTACGTGAATGTAGACACTGTCAACATCCTTCCGTCGGACCGCAATTGACTTGCAGTCAACACCGCGACGATGATGCGGCGACCACGTCACCAGCTCGTGCGAGGGGAACCGCATGGCCAGACGACGCGAGGACTTCGACCTCCAGGGCGCGCGCGCCCTCGTGACCGGGGCGGGCAGCGGGATCGGGCGCGAGATCGCGCTCGAGCTGGCGCGCAAGGGAGCCCGCGTCGTCGCGGTCGACCTCCGGGCCGACACCGCCGAGAAGACGGCGGTCGCGTGCGGCGAGATCGGCCCCGAGGCGACGAGCGACACGTGCGACGTCGCCGATCTCGACGCGGTGGTGGCGCTGGCGGCGCGGGTGCACGCCGGCGGCCCGCTCGACGTGCTGGTCAACAACGCTGGCGTCGGCATGAGCGCCCGCTTCACCGACATGGCGATCGACGACTGGCGGTGGATCCGCGACGTGAACCTCGACGGCGTCGTCCACGGCTGCCACGCCTTCGGCCCGGCGATGCTCGAGCGGGGCCGGGGTCACGTCGTGAACGTGTCGTCGGGCCTCGGCTACACGCCACGGGCCACGGAACCCGCCTACGTCACGACCAAGGCGGCGGTTCTGGCCCTGTCGCAGTGCCTGCGCGCCGACTGGCGGTCCGCCGGCGTGGGCGTCAGCGCCATCTGCCCCGGCGTCATCAACACCCCCATCCTCGACGGCACCCGCTTCCTCGGCGGCCAGGCCGACACCGAGGAGCGCACCCGCAAGGCGTTCCGCCGGGGACACCCGCCCGAGCTCGTGGCCCGCGACGTGATCGACGCCATCCGGCGCGACCGGGCGGTCGTCACCAGCGGGTGGGAGGCCAAGCTCGGCTGGTGGGCCCACCGCCTGCTGCCCGTGGCCGCCCACCAGCGCGTCGCCCGGCAGGGGCTGTGACCGTGACCGCGGGGCGCCCGCCCGTCGTGCTCCCCGACGGCGACCTGAGCCTGCCGGCGGGCGACGAGCTCGTGGTCACCACCGACGACGGCGCCCGGTTGGCGGTGACCGTCGCGGGCGCGGGCGACGGCGACCTGCTGCCGATCGTGCTGCCGCACTGCTGGACCGGAACCCGGGCGGTGTGGGTGCCGGTCGCCCGCCGCCTGATCGACGCCGGCCATCGCGTGGTGCTCTACGACCAGCGCGGGCACGGCGCCTCGGGGGCCGGACGGTCGCCGGTGACCATCGAACGGCTGGGCGACGACCTCGCCGCGGTGCTGGCCCACCTCGACCTGCCCGAGCTCGTGCTGGCCGGCCACTCGATGGGCGGGATGACGGTCATGTCGTTCGCCTGCCGGCACGGCGACCTGCTGCACGAGCGCGTCCGCGGGGTCGTGCTGGCGGCCACTGCGGCCCACGGGCTGTCGGCCGCCGGGCGCGACCGGTTCTGGCGCATCGCGCTGTGGCGGTCGTGGATCGAGCGGCCCATGGCGCGGCCCCGGCTCGGCCGCCTCCTCGTGCGGGGCACCTTCGGCACCCGGCCGCTGCGCGCCCACGTCGAGGCGACGCGCCGGATGTTCGTGGACACGCCGGCCGACGTCCGCCGCGAGTGCGCCGAGGCCATGAGCGCCATGGACCTGCGTGCGGGGCTGCGGGCGGTCGAGGTGCCCACGACGGTGCTGCTCGGCCGCCGCGACGCGCTCATCGTCAACCACCTCACCCGGGCGATCGCCGAATCCGTGCGGGGCGCGGGCGTGGTCGAGCTGTCGGGGGCGGGCCACATGCTGCCGTTCGAGCGTCCCGACGAGGTCGTCGCCCAGATCCGGCGGGCGGCGTCGGCGGTCAGCCCGTCGGGGTGACCGTCAGGATCGCCCCGGCGCCGGCACCGGCGTCGGTGGCCAGGAACAGCCGCCCGTCGGGAGCCTGCACCGCGACCCGCAGACGCCCCCGGTCGGTGACGGCCGTGTACTGCTGCTCGACGGCGACGCCCCCCGGCGCCAGGCGCACCACGCGCAGCTGCTGCCCCTTGAGGACCGCCATGACGAGTGCCGTGTCCCAGCCCTTCCACTCGGCCCCCCGCACGAAGGTGCCACCCGACGGGGCGATGGTGGGCGTCCCCGAGCTCCACACCGCGGGGATCGCGCCCGGGAACTCGACGAGGTCGGTCATCGGGACGGCCTCGTTGTACCCGGGCACGGGGTTCCACCCGTAGTTGCCGCCGGGCACGAGGCGGTTGACCTCGTCGTCGCGGTCGGGTCCGTGCTCGATCGAGTACGGCGTGCCGTCGGCGGCGAAGGCCACGCCCTGGGGGTTGCGGTGGCCGTAGCTGTAGATCTCGGGGCGGAGGGCGCCGCCGGGGTTGCCCGGGGCGCCGGCGCCGTCGGTCGTGATGCGCAGGACCTTCCCGGCGAGCGACGCCGGGTCCTGCGGTGCGGTGCCCACCGCGGCGTCGCCCGTCGTGACCCACAGGTGGCCGTCGGGCCCGAAGCGCAGGCGGCAGCCGACGTGCCGTCCACCGCCGCCGGCGTCGATGCCGGTGAGGATGTCGGTGCGGGCGGTCAGCGCCCGGCTGTCGGGGGTGACCTGCCAGCGCACGACGCGGACGTCGACCGCACCGCTCGCGTTCGACACCATGCACGTGTAGATGCGGCGGTTGGTGGCGTAGGCGGGGTCGGCGGCGACGCCCATCATCCCGCCCTCCCCCGCGGCCACGACGTCGACGGGCGTGGCGAGCACGCGGGTGTCGCCGAGGATGCTGAGGTCGATCCTGCCCACGCGCTCGGTGAAGAACATGGTGCCGCCGTTGGCGAAGCTGATGTCCCACGGGTTCGACAGCCCCGCCACCGCGGTCGAGACGGTGAGGGTGGGCGCGGGGCGGCACGAGGCGGCCGTGCCGGCGGTCACGGCGACGACCACGAGCAGCGCGGTGACGCCCCTCCGCACGGCACGACGAGTGGAACCACGGAGAGTCATGCTGTGACCGTATCCCGCGCGGACCGTGGGCACCCACGGCCCGGCACGATCGTGCCGGACCACCTCCGTCGACTAGAACCTGACGGCATGTCAGATCCTGCGGTCCTCGTCGATCGCGACGACCACGTCGTCACGATCACCCTCAACCGGCCGGCGAAGAAGAACGCCTTCAACGCCGAGGTGCTGTGCCGCCTGTGCGACGCCTGGGACATGATCGACTCCGATGCCGACGTGCGGGCGGCCATCATGACCGGCGCGGGCGGCAACTTCTCGGCCGGTGCCGATCTCGACCGCCTCGTCGGCGCCCTCACCTCGGGCAAGCCCGCCGAGGACGAGTTCGAGGAGCGCATCCGTCAGGACTTCTCGCTCATCTACAAGGGCTTCCTCAAGGACTTCCGGCCGACGACGCCGATCATCGCCGCCGTCGAGGGCTACTGCTACGCGGGCGGCATCGAGATCCTCCAGGCGTTCGACGTCCGGGTGGCGGGGGAGGGGGCGCAGATCGCGGTGAGCGAGGTGCAGCGCGGGCTGTTCCCGATGTCGGGGTCGACCGTCCGCCTGCCCCGCCAGATCCCGTGGACCGTGGCCATGGACATGCTCGTCACCGGCGAGCCCATCTCGGGGCGGCGCGCCTACGAGGTCGGCCTCGTCGGCCACGTCGTGCCCGACGGGGCGGCCCTCGCGCGGGCGCGCGAGCTCGCCGCCCGCATCGCCGCCAACGGTCCGCTGGCGGTGCGCAACATCAAGGCGTCGGTGCTCGCCGCCGACGCCCTGCCCGAGGGCGAGGCCTACCAGCGCGAGCTCGAGCTGGGGCTGGAGGTCATGGCGTCGAAGGACGCCAAGGAGGGCCCGCGAGCCTTCCTCGAGAAGCGGGCCCCGAACTTCACGGGCCGCTGAGGCGGGTCAGGCGGAGACGGCCGCGGACGCCGTCCGGGCGCCCGAGCGGCCCGCCGCCGGCTCCGCCGCCACACGACGACGGGCCTCGACGAGCGCGACCGGCTCGCCGCCCGCGAACCGGAGGGCCCCCAGCAGGGCGTGGGCGGCCGGCAGCACGACGGCCTGCGAGGCCAGGTTGGGTGGGCGCAGACCGAGCATGTCGCGGGCCCACGGCGGCAGCAGCCCGACGGCCGACTGGATGACGACCTGGTGGGCGGCCGTCATCAGCGGGTTCACCCCACGGCCCTGCATCGGCCGGGTGAGGAAGGCGACAGCCCCCATCGCCTGGTCGCCGGCCTCGAGCTCGGGCCGGATCCGCCGCAGGTAGGACCGCACCGCCACCCGCGACCGCGGCACGCCCTCGCCGCCCAGCCTCTCGGCGATCGTGGCCATCTCGTGGAAGTACCGGTCGGCCTGGTCGCCGCGGACCGGGAACGGCGTGAACCGCTGGTGGGCCCGCAGGAAGCTCGACACCTCGGTGACGTGCACCCACGTCACCAGGTCGGGGTCGTCGGCCGAGTAGGGCCGGCCGTCGGGTGCGGCGCCGCGCACCTTGCGGTGGATGCCCTTCACGAGCTTGATCAGGCGCTCGGCCGCCTCGGTCGACCCGTAGGTGGTGCCGGTGACGAACGAGCCGGTGCGGCTGAGGCGCCCCAACGGGTCGTCGCGGTAGCCCGAGTGCTCCTCGACGCCCGCCATGGCCAGCGGGTGGAGGGTCTGGAGCAGGAGCGCGGCCAGCCCGCCGACGAGCATCGACGGATCTGCGTGCACGCGCCACGTGGCGCTGCCAGGACCGAACAGCCCCGGGTCGCCCGGCGGGTCGGTGTACTGCTCGAACGGCAGGCGGTCGGCGGCCAGCGAGCGAGCCACCGGGGCCAGGAGCTGGTTGCGGAGCGGCCCGCCGATCAGCGGCAGCGTGCCCAGCGTCGGCATCGAGACCATCGGCCCTCCCGGGCGATCGGACGGTGGATCGAACGAGGCCATCGTAGCTTGACACCCGTCAAGCGGAGCCCAGCGGACGGTAGCCTCCGGCGGTGCGCAGCAACGCCGTCTCCGAGGCCGATCTCCTCGACGTCGCGCTCGACGCGTTCGCCGACGCGGGCTACGAGGGCACGTCGGTGCGCGAGGTGTGCCGCCGTGTGGGCGTGAGCCACAACCTCGTCCACGAGCGGTACGGCTCGAAGGAGCAGCTCTGGTACGCCGCGATCGACCACGGGTTCAAGGCGCTGGCCGGCGAGCTGGCCGCCGCGGCGCAAGGGTCGGACGGCGACGAGCTCGATCGGCTGCGGGCCATCCTGCTGCGCTACGTCGAGGTCACCGCCGAGCGCCCGGCGTTGATCCGCATCATCAACCACGAGGCGGCCCGGCCCGGGGGCCGGCTCGACCACGTCTACGACACCTACATCCGCCCGGCCCACGAGGTGGCCGACGTCGTCCTGCGCGACCTGGCGGCCGACGGCCGCGCCCGCCAGGTGCCCGCGGCGACCCTGCACTTCCTCGTCGGGCACGGCGCCGGGGGCATCGTCAGCCTGCCGGCGCTGGCCGGGCGCTTCCCCGGCTCGGGCGAGAGCCTCACCGACCAGGCCCGCGACGCGGTCGACATGGTGCTGCGGGGCATCGTCGTGTAGACGTTGCGCATGTCGTTCGACTCGTCCGCCGATGCCCCCGACCTCGCCGACCACATCGGTGCCATCTCCGACGAGCCGCTCGTCGACGGCGACGAGGTGGTGTCGGTGTGGATGCTCGTGAAGTCCCGCGACGCCGAGGGCGACGTCGTGTGGGGCGTGCGCAACGCCGGCGCGCCGTTCACGTCCGAGGAGCTGCTGGGCGCCCTGAGCGGGTTCACCGAGTCGCTCAAGCGCGACCTCGCCTCCGACTGGGAGTAGCGCCCCCGGCCTCGTCGGCCCGCAGACCTCACCGCCGCCGACCCCGCCCCCGGACATCCGCCCGGCATGCGCCGGCGGTGTGACGACGACGCCGGGGCCCGAGCGGCCCGAGCGCTAGACGCCCCAGCGGCTCTGGCCGAACCGGTACCCCACCGACCGCACGGTCTGGATCAGGTTGGCGTGCTCCTCGCCGAGCTTGGCGCGCAGGCGGCGGATGTGGACGTCGACCGTCCGGGCGCCGCCGTAGTACTCGTAGCCCCACACCCGGCTGAGCAGCGTCTCGCGGGTGAACACCCGCCCGGGGTGCGAGGCCAGGAACTTCAGCAGCTCGTACTCCATGTACGTGAGGTCGAGCGGTGCCCCGTCGATGGCGGCCTGGTAGGTCTCGAGGTTGAGCAGGAGCGGCCCGTACTCCACCAGCTCGGGGCGCGTCCCCCGCCCCGTGCGCCAGAACAGGTGCTTGAGTCGGGCCTCGAGCTCGAGCGGCTGGAACGGGTAGAGGCAGAAGTCGTCGAACAGGTCGTCGCGCAGCTCGAGGTCGCCGAGCTGGCCGCCGGAGACGAGCAGCAGCATCGGTTCGAGCGGCAGGTCGCGCTTGCGCAGCGTGCGGCAGAGCGAGAACGCGCCGTCGGGGTCGTTCGCCGCCACGATCAGGCCGCCGGCCCAGCCGTCGTCGGGCTCGTTGCGCACCGCGGTGCGCTCGTCGGTCACGGCCTTCCAGGGGTAGCCCGACAGGTCGAGCGCCTGGGCGAGCTCGGGCGGGACCGGGTCGGGATAGACGAGGAGGGGTTCCATGGCGGCGGGGTCGGGCGAGGTCAGAGCCGGGCGAGGTAGCGGTCGAGCTCGAACTGCGTGACGTGCGTCTTGTACTCCATCCACTCGTTGCGCTTGTTGCGGATGAACCACTCGAACACGTGCTCCCCCAGGGCGTCGGCGACGAGGTCGGACCGTTCCATCTCGTCGAGCGCCTCGGACAGCGACTGCGGCAGCGTGGCGATGCCCTCGGCGATGCGCTCGGCGTCGGTGAGCTCGTAGAGGTTGGCGATCGTCTCGTCGGTGAGCGGGTAGCCCTCCTCGATGCCCCGCAGCCCGGCGGCGAGGATGACCGAGAAGGCCAGGTAGGGGTTGCAGCTGGGGTCGGGCGCCCGGAACTCGAGGCGGGCGCTCTCGGCCTTGCCGTGCTTGATCGGCGGCACGTTGACGATGACCGACCGGTTGTTGCGGGCCCACGAGGTGTAGATCGGCGCCTCGTACCCGACGACCAGCCGCTTGTACGAGTTGACCCACTGGTTCGTGATCGCGGTGATCTCGCGGGCGTGGTGCAGCAGGCCGGCGATGAAGCTCTGCGCCACCTTCGACAGGCTGCGCGGGTCGCCGGGGTCGAAGAACGCGTTGGTGTCGCCCTCGAACAGCGAGAAGTGCGTGTGCATGCCCGAGCCCTGCACACCGGTGAGCGGCTTGGGCATGAACGTGGCGTGCACCCCGGCCTCGAGCGCCACCTCCTTCACGACCAGGCGGAACGTCATCACGCTGTCGGCCATCGTGAGGGCGTCGGTGTAGCGCAGGTCGATCTCGTGCTGGCTGGGGGCGTCCTCGTGGTGGCTGTACTCCACCGGGATGCCCATCGCCTCGAGGGTGTGGATCGTGCGCTGCCGCAGGTCGGTGGCGACGTCGGCGGTCGTGAGGTCGAAGTAGGACGCGTTGTCGAGGACCTCGGGGGGGCCCGAGGGGTCGCCGTTCGCGAAGTAGAAGAACTCCATCTCGGGCGCGGCGTAGAAGCTGAAGCCCTTCTCGCGGGCCTTGTCGAGGTTGCGGCGCAGGACCTGCCGGGGGTCGCCCTCGAAGGCGCTGCCGTCGAGGTTGACGATGTCGCAGAACACCCGCGCCGACGTGCCCACGCCGTCGGCCCACGGCAGGATCTCGAAGCTGTTGGGGTCGGGCTTGGCGAGCACGTCCGACTCCTGGACGCGGGAGAAGCCGTCGATCGACGAGCCGTCGAACCGCATGCCCTCCTCGAACGCGCCCTCGAGCTCGACCGGCGAGATCGCGAACGACTTGAGCTGCCCCAGCACGTCGGTGAACCAGAGGCGCACCATGCGCACCCCGCGCTCCTCGACCGTGCGGAGCACGTATTCTCGCTGGCGCTCGGAGCTGTCCATGGGGCAGATGTTGGGGCGGTCCGACCGAACCCGCAAGCTGGGCCATTCCGGTTCACAGTGCGTTCACATACGAGCAACAGGTCCGAAACGGCCTGCTGACAGCCTTCCTGACCGACAGCTGGACAGGTACGCGCTCGACCGGAGGACCCGCCCCCGATGACCTACAAGGCCGAATACATCTGGATCGACGGCACCGAGCCGACGGCCAAGCTGCGGTCGAAGACGAAGATCCTCGCCGACGGCACCGAGCTCCCCATCTGGGGCTTCGACGGCTCGAGCACCAACCAGGCGCCCGGCGACAAGTCCGACTGCGTGCTGCAGCCGGTGTTCTCGTGCCCCGACCCGCTGCGCGGCGGCGACAACGTCCTCGTGCTCTGCGAGGTCCTGTACATCGACATGACGCCGCACGCCACCAACACCCGGGCCGCCTGCGCCGCCGTGGCCGACAAGTACAAGGACCAGGAGCCGGTCTTCGGCATCGAGCAGGAGTACAACTTCTTCAAGGAGGGCCGGCCCTACGGCTTCCCGCAGGGCGGGTTCCCGGCCCCCCAGGGCGGCTACTACTGCGGCGTCGGCGCCGACGAGGTGTTCGGCCGTGACATCGTCGAGGCCCACCTCGACGCCTGCCTCACCGCAGGGCTGCACATCTCCGGCATCAACGCCGAGGTCATGCCCGGCCAGTGGGAGTTCCAGGTCGGGCCGGTGGCGCCACCGCAGGTCGCCGACGAGCTGTGGGTGGCCCGCTGGCTGCTGTACCGCATCGCCGAGGACTTCGACGTCGCCGCCACGCTCGACCCCAAGCCGGTCAAGGGCGACTGGAACGGCGCCGGCGCCCACACGAACTTCTCGACCAAGGCCATGCGCGAGGAGGGCGGCTTCGAGGCCGTCATCGCCGGCGCCGAGGCTCTGGGCAAGAAGATCGACGAGCACATCGCCGGCTACGGGCACGGCATCGAGGACCGCCTCACCGGCCAGCACGAGACGGCCCCGTACAACGAGTACAGCTACGGCGTGTCCGACCGGGGCGCCTCGGTGCGCATCCCGTGGCAGGTCGAGGTCGACAAGAAGGGCTACCTCGAGGATCGCCGGCCCAACGCCAACTGCGATCCGTACGTGACGACGCGGCTGCTGGTCAGCACCATCTGCGGCGACGCCGCCGGGGAGTGACGCCGGCCGGTTGACGCGGTTCCGCTGGGGAACCGGAAAGGGCGCCTCTCGCGAGGCGCCCTTTCCGCGTCCCAACCCAGCGGCGTGACGCCAGTTGTTACCGTGCGGGCCGGACCAACCCCGCGGAAGGAGTCCACCGTGGAGCAGCGCACTCCCGACGAAGTCCTCGCCCTCGTCGCCGACGAGGACGTCGAGGTCGTCGACGTCCGGTTCTGCGACCTGCCGGGCCTGATGCAGCACTTCTCGATCCCGGCCTCGCAGCTGACCACCGACGTGTTCGACGAGGGGCTCGGCTTCGACGGCTCGTCGATCCGGGGGTTCCAGGAGATCCAGGAATCCGACATGATCCTGATCCCCGACGCCGACACCGCGTTCGTCGACCCCTTCCGCACCCGCAAGACGCTGGCGATCAACGCCTTCGTCCACGATCCGCTCACCGGCGAGAACTACAGCCGCGACCCCCGCTACGTCGTGCGCAAGGCGGCCGAGCACCTGCAGTCCACCGGCCTCGCCGACACCTGCTACATCGGTCCCGAGGCCGAGTTCTTCATCTTCGACGACGTCCGCTACCACCAGGACGCCAACTCGTCGAGCCACCGGGTCGACTCGGTCGAGGGCGCCTGGAACACGGCCCGCGACGAGCAGCCCAACCTCGGCTACAAGATCCGCTACAAGGAGGGCTACTTCCCCCTCCCGCCGGCCGACCACTTCCAGGACCTGCGCACCGAGATGATGCTCGCCCTCGAGCAGGTCGGCATCGAGGTCGAGCTCCAGCACCACGAGGTCGGCACCGCCGGCCAGGCCGAGATCGACGTGCGGTTCGACGAGCTCACCCGCATGGCCGACAAGGTGATGCTGTTCAAGTACGTGGTGAAGAACGTCGCCCACCAGTACGGCAAGACGGCGACGTTCATGCCCAAGCCGGTGTTCCAGGACAACGGTTCCGGCATGCACACCCACCAGTCGCTGTGGAAGGGCGGCGAGCCGCTGTTCTACGACGAGGCGGGCTACGCCGGCCTGAGCGACATGGGCCGCTGGTACATCGGCGGGCTGCTGGCCCACGCCCCGGCGGTGCTGGCGTTCTCGAACCCCACGACCAACAGCTACAAGCGGCTGGTGCCCGGCTACGAGGCCCCGGTCAACCTGGTCTACAGCCAGCGCAACCGGTCGGCGGCGGTGCGCATCCCGCTGTACAGCCAGAGCCCCAAGGCCAAGCGGCTCGAGTTCCGCTGCCCCGACCCGTCGGCCAACCCGTACCTGGCGTTCTCGGCCATGCTCATGGCGGGGCTCGACGGCATCAACAACCGCATCGAGCCGCCAGAGCCGGTCGACAAGGACCTGTACGACCTGCCGCCCGAGGAGCTGGCGGCGGTGCCGCAGGTGCCGGGGTCGCTCGAGGCCGTCCTCGACGCGCTCGAGGCCGACAGCGACTTCCTCAAGGCCGGCGGCGTCTTCACCGACGACCTCATCGACACGTGGGTGTCGTACAAGCGGGTGCACGAGGTCGACGAGCTGCGCCTCCGCCCCCACCCGTGGGAGTTCGCCCTCTACTACGACCTCTAGGTCGACACGCCGGTCGCCCCGCCCGACGACGCCGCCCCGCCGACGTCGACGTCGACGTCGGCCCGCGCCGGGCCGCCGTGGCCGAGCGCCGTCGCCAGCTCGCCGCGCGAGGTGATCCCGAGCTTCGGGAACGCGTGGTAGAGGTGCGAGCCCACCGTGCGGTGCGAGAGGTGCAGCCGCTGCCCGATCTCGCGGTTGGTCAGGCCGGAGGCGGCCAGGCGGGCGATCTCGCGCTCCTGCGCGGTGAGGGCGTCCGCGGCGGGGGGCGCGGGCTGCGGGCTCGACTCGCCGGCGGCGCGCAGCTCGCGCCGGGCCCGGTCGGCCCAGGGCCGGGCCCCGAGGGCCTCGCAGGCGTCCCGCGCCGCGCGCAGCGGAGCCCGGGAGTCCGCCGCCCGCCGCCTCCGGCGCAGCCAGGCGCCGTGGGCCAGCAGCGACCGGGCGCGCAGGAACGGCCACGCCCGGAGCTCGCGGTCGGCCGCGCCGAACAGCTCCTCCGCCCGGTCGTCGTCGGCCACGAGCGGGCGCGCGTAGGTGATGGTGGCGGCGAGGGTCGGCGAGCCGAAGCGCTCGTGCAGCGCCTCGAGCTCGGCCAGGACGGCGCGGGCCTCGGCCACCCGCCCCGTGGCCACGGCGGCGTCGACGTAGACGGGGGCCGTGCCCTGGTGGATGCCCGCGGCCTCGTCGGCCCGGCCGATCGCCTCGACGGCGCGCATCGCCTCGTACGCCTCGTCGTCGCGGCCGTCGGCGAGCAGCGCGGTCGCCCGCACGAAGTCGGTCATCGCCACGAGCGTCCCCGCCCCGGCGGCGCGCAGGGGCCCGCCCAGTCCGTCGGCGAGGGCGAGGGCGTCGGTCGTCGCACCCCGCACGGCCGCCAGGAGGGCGTCGAGCAGCTGCGCCGCCATCACGGTGCCGGGACGCTCGGTCTGTTCGCCGAGGCGGACGGCCTCATCGGCGGCCGCGGCGGCATCGACCCAGGTGCCGCGGTGCCACCCTGCCCAGGCCAGTGCGATCAGCGCCGTCGTCAGCTCGCCCAGGCGGCCTGCGGCCCGCAGTGACCGGATCGATGCGGCGAGGAAGGTGGCCGACGCGTCCTGGTCGCCGACCGCGCCAGCGGCCACGCCGGCGAGCGCCCGCAGACCGGGATCGTCGATGGCCGCCGGCGAGCGCTCGAGCAGCCGGGCCCGCACGAGGGCGCCCCGCTCGATCGGGGC
>Ga0111538_10005480_pt1 | contig 17335 bp, 12 predicted proteins | sample SoiMethybrSBSTD1_FD_79669 | JGI IMG/M metagenome (GOLD analysis project Ga0111538, IMG submission 79669) | Bulk soil microbial communities from a Populus tree surrounding site in Tennessee, USA - Soil MetaG P. TD hybrid SBSTD1 (version 2)... | ecosystem: Environmental > Terrestrial > Soil >...
AAGGCGCTCGACGATGCCGTCCGCCGCACGAATCTCGAAGTCCACAAGGCGGCACACAGCGGCGACCCGGACACCGAGAACATGGGATCGACCGTGGTGATCGCTCTGGTCGCGGACGGGAAAGTCCAGGTCGGGCACGTCGGCGACAGCCGCGCGTATCTCTACAACAAGGGACGCCTTCGTCGTTTGACGAGGGACCACACGCGCGTGCAGCAGATGATCGATGCCGAGATGATCACGCGCAAGCAGGCGCGGAATCATCCGGAAAGCCACGTGTTGAGCCGCGCAATTGGAAGCCGTCCGGAGGTGGAGATGGACGTCAGTCCGCCGCACAAGCTCGAGGAGGGTGACGCACTTCTTCTGTGCTCCGACGGGTTGAGCGGTTTCGTCCAGGACAGCAGGATTCGAAAGGTCCTCGAGCAGCAGAAGGACGTGCAGCAGGTGGCCAGCGACCTCGTGAGCGCGGCGATGGCGGCCGGCAGCAACGACAACATCACCGTTCAATACGTACGGTTTGGCAAGACGATACGCGAGCGAACGACGACGCGGATGGCGATTCCTCCGCAGCCGATGACAAGCGTGCCCATCTGGGGACTGCTGGCCGGATATTCGCAAAGACCGGCGGTGTGGGCGAGCATCGTCGCCGTCCTGATTGCAGCAGCGGTCATGCCGCTGCTCGCGCTGAGGCCGCCCGCGCTCGAGTTCGCGTCCAAGGTCGAGGGCGAACAGGTCGTGTTGACGTGGAAAGCCGAGGCGGCCGACAGCTTCGATATCCAACCCGCGATCGACTCAGCTCCTCTGCCTCTCGAGGGAAGCGCACGCGTCCCTCTTCCGGTCACCAGCCCGCTCACGTACAAGGCGACCGCCACGCGAAAGCGGTTCATGCTCTGGGCTCGCAGCTCGGAGGAATCGCTCACGATCAGCCCGCAAGCCGGCACGGCCGGACCGGCGGACGAAACCGTAACCGTGGCGCCGGCACCGGCGCGGCCCGTTGCCGCGACGACAGGGCCGGCACCCGCGTCCGCCAACCCGCCGGACGGCACACAAACGACCCCCCCGGAAGGAAAGGACAAATCCGCAACGACGAGTAATGGGCGGACGGGCCGCGCTGGCCGCTCGAACGCCAACGGGACGGCACCAAAGTCCGTCACGCCGGCTCCCCCGGACGTTACTCCGGCACCCGCCGCTTCCTCGGATCCGACCCGGCCCCCATCGGAAGTCAGCCCATCACCCGAAAAGGAACCGGCTCCCCCTCGCGAGGATTCACCGAAGCCCGAAGACGGCGAACGTGGCGGGCGTGGAGGAGTACCCGAAGGAGAGAAACCGCTTCAGGACCGAGGCTGAGAGACGGGATATCGAGGACTGGACGATATGCGACCTGGCGAACAGATTGACGACTACACCATCGTCTCGAAGATCGGCGAAGGCGGCATGTCGGTCGTCTATGTCGCCGCGCACGTGACGGATGGCACGCGCGTCGTCGTCAAGGAACTGAAAGAGGAGTATCAATTCGATCGGCAGCTCGTGGACCGCTTCATTCGCGAAGCAGACATCCTGCAGAAGCTCCGCCATCCCCACCTCGCGCGAGTGTTCGCCTGCCTCGAGCGCGACGACAAGTACTACATGGTCCAGGAGTATCTGTCGGGCGGGAGCCTGGCCGATCTGCTGCGCGACCGCAAGCCGTACACGGAGATGGAAGCGCTCGTCTGGTGTCGTGACGCGCTGCGGGCGATGAACTACGCGCACGAAAACGGCATCGTCCACCGCGATCTCAAGCCGAGCAACCTGATGCTCGACGACCGGCGGCGCGTACGCGTGATCGACTTCGGCATCGCACGCACCTTCGGCGAGACACGGTTGACCCGCGCCGGCGACGGCAGCATCGGGACCGTCGAGTACATGAGCCCCGAGCAGATTCTCTCGCCGGACAAGGTCGATCATCTCACCGACGTGTATTCGATGGGGATCGTGCTCTACGAACTGCTGTCGGGCACGGTGCCGTTCGATGGCGACACGCCGTTCGCAGTGCAGGAGAAGATCACAAGACACAGCGCGCCGGCGCTCAGGCAGTTCGGACGTGGCGTATCGCCGATGAACTCGAATTCGGCGGCGATCGACCCGAAGCTCGCCAAGATCGTGTTTCGGGCGATCGACAAGAGTCCCCACCGCCGCTTCGGCGGATGCGCGGAGTTCGCCCTCCACCTCGATCGGCGTATCAAGAAGCCGCCGCTGTCATTGGGCCGCCGGGCATGGGAGGCGTCACGCATCGGCGCGGCGGCGCTGTACAACCGGCGCCTGCTGTTGAGTGGGTTGACGGCGGCCATCATGCTCGTGGTGATCTGGCAATCGTGGGGCTTCTGGGTCCGAATGGAGCGTGTGAGCGCCTCCAGCGCTCCAGGGATCCGCCTTTTCGCCGAAGCGCATCCTCCGTCGAACGGCGTGATCACCTACAGCTATCAGGTCACGAACACGGGGAACGTCCCGCTCCGAAACGTCAACGTGATCGACGATCGGACGACGCCGTCGTTCCAGGGCGGCGACACCGATGGAAACGGCGAGCTCAACGTCGGCGAGACGTGGCAGTACGAGGCCGTGGTCACCGTTCCGCAGAGTCAACTCGATGCCGGTGGCGAATTGGTGAGCCAGGCGGTCGCGCGTGCGGATCGCGTGACGTCGGAGCCGTACCGCACGATCGTGAGGTTCGAACGCCGCCCGCTCATCGAGATCTCTTCGCTGGTGAACGGCGCCAAAGCCGCGTACCTGAGCGGGCCGGGGCCGGTGACCTACACGTACCAGGTGAAGAACACCGGCAACGTTTCGCTGACGGGCGTGAAGGTCAGCGATCGGGACACGATCGCGCCGTCGTTCCAGGGCGGCGATCTGAATCGAAACAAGATACTGGACGTCGGTGAGACGTGGCAGTATCAGGCGACCGCACGAATCACGCGGCAACAACTCGACGCGTCCAGTGTGTTCATGAATCACGCGATCGCCGCGTCCGACCAGGGATCATCACAGGAGTCCAGTGTCATCGTGACGATGGCACCGCCGATGCCCGTGCGCGTCGGCGGCAACGTTGCGCCGCCGCAGAAAATATATGACGTGCCGCCGCAGTACCCGGCGGTGGCGCAGTCGGCCGGCATCAAGGGTGTGGTGCTTCTGGAATTGACGATCGCCGCCGACGGTCACGTGCAGGACGCGCGCGTCACGCGCTCGGTGCCGGCGCTCGACCAGGCCGCGCTCGACGCCGCCCGGCAGTGGCGATATCGGCCGACGATCGTCGATGGCGTGGCCACACCAATCATCACGACCGTGGCCGTGCAGTTCACGCTGGTACCGGCCGCTCCGGAACCCGCTGGAACCGCCGGACCGTCTCCTCAGTCGGCCGGTACCCAGTCATCTCCGGCACACCCCGCCGGTACACAGTCGTCGGGCGTTCCGCCGGCGGCCGCGCCGGTCAGGGTTGGCGGCAGCGTCAAGCAGCCGATGCGGATCGCGTATGTGCCGCCCGAGTACCCGGTTGCGGCTTCCTCAACGAACGTGCAGGGAATCGTGATCCTGGAGGTGACCTTGAACGTGAAGGGGCAGGTGCAGGACGTCCGGGTCCTGCGCTCGGTTCCGTTGCTCGATCAGGCCGCGGTAGACGCAGTCCGGCAGTGGCAGTACGCGCCCACGGTAATCGACGGGGTGCCTGTTCCCGTAATCATGACCGAGACGGTGAGATTCGAGCTTCGGCCGGCGCCTCAGGGCGAGTAGAAGTTCAAACAGGAGGGATGACGTGGGTGCGACCTACAGGACCGATGGAGCGAGGATATGAGCACGTTCTGCCCGAGCTGCGGAAAAAGGATGGACTCGAGCTGGCGGCAGTGCCCGTACTGCGCCCGCGAGAAACAGGCGGGCAAGGCAAACGTCGCTGACGGTCAACAGCACAAATCGGAGGCCCCGATGACGGACTACAAAGAGCGACAACCTACTCGTGTCGGCCGCGACGCATCGCCCGCTGGCACCCGGAAGACCGAGTTCTACGCGATGGACGAGGCCAAGCCGGAGGTCCGCCGATCGGGTGACAACCGCCGGATCGTGGGAGTGCTCGTCAGCTATACATGGGAGCCCGGCGGCCAATTGTTCGAGGTGCGCGAAGGGCGAACGCACATCGGCGCGGGAGACATCAAGGGCGAGAACCGGCAAGTGGACGTGCATTGTCCGCGCGATCCGATGCTCTCGTCCGATCACGCGATGATCCTGGTGCAGCGGGGACAGTTCTACATCCAGGATCTCTCGTCGGTGAACGGGACGACGCTGAACGGCAAGCCGCTTCGCCCCGAGAGCTCGGAGCCTCTGCCGAGTCCCGCGGAGATCAAGGCGGGCGACACCACCTTTACGTTCGTGCAGTTCGACGCCTCGCCGCAGCAGGCCGTCACTCAGCACACTCGTGAAGAGCCGCCGCAAGACACGGGTCGCCGGCCGACGACGCTCAGATAACGCGACCCCGCTGCCTTCCTCGTCGAGGGCTTCGTCAGCGGGATACGGACGGCGTACGCAAGAGCACGACAGCCGCTGTTGAAGGGAAAGGCCGCGAATCGCGACAGGCGCCGCCTCGTGCGTACGGACGGCGCTACGCGCAGATGCCATGCACGCGGGCCAGCGAATTCGTCACTACGTGCTCGAAGAGCGAATCGGTGCAGGCGGCATGGGCGAAGTCTGGCGCGCGCGGCATCAGAGCCTGCGCAAGCCTGTCGCCATCAAGATCATCCGGGAGCACGGGTCGCGCGGGGCCAGCTTCCGCGAGCGGTTCGATCGCGAAGCCCACGCCATGTCGCTCCTCCAGCACCCGCATATCGTGCGGGTGCACGAGTTCTTCACCTACAACAGCCATGCCTTCCTCGTGATGGGTTTCATCGAGGGCGGCTCGCTGGATACGCACGGCCAGGTGCCGTTCGGCGTAGCACTTCAGATCTCGAGCGAGATTCTCGACGCGCTCAACTACGCGCATCAGCAGGGCGTCATTCACCGCGACGTCAAGCCCTCGAACATCCTGCTCGACCGGAGCGGCCACGCCTACATGATGGACTTCGGCATCGCGCTGGTCGCGGGAGCGGAACGGATCACGCGACTGACCCGCACCGGTACCGCCGTCGGCACGCCGGAGTACATGAGCCCGGAGCAGATCACGACTCCCGCGGATATCGACCATCGAACCGACGTCTACAGCTTCGGGTGCGTGCTCTACGAGATGCTGTGTGGACAGCCGCCGTTCGGCAGCCGCGATGCGGGAACGACCGAATTCGAGTTGATGCAGGCGCACGTGAAGCGCGCGCCGCTCCCGTTACGCCAGCGGAACCCGCAGGTCGATCGCCATACCGACGCGGTCGTCATGCGCGCGCTGTCGAAAAATCGTGACGATCGGTTCGCTGGCTGCGGGGAGATGGCGCAGGCACTTTTCCGCGCGGGACCGGCCGGCGGGTCGTCCGATCGCATCGGCATTGCCGCTCTCCTCCTTTCGTTCCGTGGTCGATTGAGCCGATCGCAATACTGGAAAGGTCTGGTACTCGTCGCGGCGTTCTACGGACTGGCGGCTCTGATGTTCTCCGCTGCCGCGGACGCGGGCGATCGCGAATTGGCGAACTGGGTGCTCCTCGGGTCGATCGCGGGCGTGTGGCCCGGGCTGGCGGTGGCCGTGAAGCGCTGGCACGACCTCGATCGGAGCGCCTGGTGGTTCCTGGCCTGCCTCGCGATAGTGCCAGCCTTCTGGGTGACGATTCAGCTCTGGTTTCTCAAGGGAACGACGGGCGCAAACCGGTTCGGGGCCGAGCCGTGACCGACGGGCTCGACTAGAATGGTCTTTTGCCCCAGCGGAGGCACATGTCTCGATTGTTCAGTCATTGTGGCGCGGCACTCGTGCTGGCGGCGTGTGCCGCTACCTGCCTGTCCACTCCCTTGATTGCCCAGTGGTTGAAGCATCCAACCGCGGGCGTGCCGAGAACGGCCAACGGTAAGGTCGACGTCTCCGCGCCAACGCCGCGCACGGCCGACGGCAAGCCGGACTTCTCCGGGATCTGGATCACGGGCAATCCGATTTGCGCCACCAGCACCGAGGACACCCTGGTGTGCGGCGTCGAACTGCCGATGTCGAAGGAAGGGATCAACATGGGCGCCGGCGTGCCCGGAGGCCTGCCGTACCAGCCGTGGCTGGCGGATGTGGTGAAGACGCGCACGGCGGATCAGGCGAAAGACGATCCGCATGTGCGTTGCCTGCCCGACACGTTCCTGCGTGCTTATGGGCTGCCGCATCTGTTGAAGTTCGTGCAAACGCCCGCTCTTCTCGTGATGCTCAACGAGATGAATGCCGGCTACCGGCAGGTGTTCCTCGACGGACGGCCGCTGCCCGACGATCCGGTTCCGTCGTGGCAAGGCTACTCGTCGGCGACGTGGTCGGGCGACACGCTCGTCGTGAACACGATCGGCTTCCGCAATGATCTGTGGATCGACTGGAACGGCAGCGTGCTGACCGAAGCCGCGAAAGTGCAGGAGCGGATCCGCCGCCCCGATTACGGTCACCTCGAGGTGGAAGTCTCCGTGGACGACCCGAAGGCCTACACGAAGCCGTGGAAGGTCACGCTGAAGCAGCGGCTGGTTGTCGATACCGAACTCGTGGACGAGATCTGCCTGGAGAACGAACAGTCGTCGAAGCGCATGAAGTGATCGCCAGCGCACACGCGCGGCGTTGGCGCCGCCGCCCTGCTCTTCCGGCATTTCTCGAATGTGCCTGAATTTTTACTGGCGATAAGAGCCAGTAATCGATTTTTCCAGAGACGACTTCTGGCGCGTGTTACTGTAGGGCCACATGACCATCGTCGTCCTGCGGCGCCCCTTCCGGAACGTCTGCGTCGGTTTGCTCGTGCTTGCGCTCGCGGGAACAGTAAGTGCCGGTGTGCCGGCGGGCCCCGTCGATCGGACGGGCCGGTACGGGTCGAAGGCGCCATCCGGGAACCGTCGAGGCAGGCCACGCAAGTTCAGCCGTCCCGCCCGCGCCATTACCCTGACCCTGCCGGAGGACGTGGTCGCCGCGCTGCGCGAAATCGACGCCGACGTGAGCCGCGCCGTCGTCCGTGCTGTCCAGCCCCTCATCGGCGAGCCCAAGCGTTCGCCGGCCGAACTCGCCACGTTCGGCAAGCGCGCCGTCATCATCGTTCCCCCGTCGTCGGCACTGAAGACACGAGCGGGAGTGGAGTTTGTCCCGCTTCCGGACGGGCGGGCGCTGATCTCCTTTGAAGAGGGTGTCTCTATCCCGGAGATCGAGTTGCGGCTCCTCGATGCGCTCGCCGACCCGACGCTGGAGGCAAGCGAGCGGCCCACATTCGAGGCGCTCGCCGGCATTCTGAGGAGCGCACGGCAGACAGCGGGCATGTCGGTCCGTCGCCGGACCATCATCGTGCTGTGGTTGAACGGACGTCAGGCATCAGCCGACAACAACAATTTGCGTGCGTGATCCCGGATTGATCTCAGGTTGAGATTGGCGTGCGCGGCATGCCGTGCCGCCTCGGCGAGAAGAGGAGTGCGACACGAGAAAGAGTCGCACTCCCCAAACGCTCGATCGTTACTCCGCGGGGGAACTGACCCGCCGCCGTCGTCCTCTCAACTTGCTGCCGAGCGCTAGCGCGCCAACAGCACTCGCCCACAACGTCAGGGTGGCTGGCTCCGGCACAGCCGGCGGCACAGTCGGTGTCGTCTCGACGGGTGAAAGTGTCACCGGGTTCACGGCCAGGGAGTTCAGCAACCCCGGCGGGAGATTGATCAGGACCAAGGCCGGTATTCCCGACTGACCGAGGAGGTTGCCGAGTATACCGTCGAGGTTGTTCAAGCCGTTTCCTCCGGCGCGTCCGAATCCCCAACCATTGCCGACATTTCTGCCGGCGCCGGCTCCCTCGAAGCGGTCCCGGAATGCGAAATCCGAGAGCGATCCCGAGAGACCGGAGAAAAACGCCGCCGCGTGACCTGGCTGGGCAAACGATACGCCCGATCCCGAGCCGCTCCTCGAGGCCCGTGGGACCCAGCTCGCGAAGGAACCGATACCGTGCGAAGCGCCTATGCTTACGATGGCGTTCTCATCGGATGAGCCAGCGAATTGCAAGGTAATCGAATCAACCCGGAAAAAAATCGGTAAAGCCTGAACTGCCGACGGAAGAGCCAGTATCGAGACCGCCGCCAGCAGATACACTGCTATACGACTCTGTGTGGGCATATGCCTCCTCTGCGACCCGTGCATTGCAGGGATTGCACCAAGAACATGACTGCATCTGGCGGGCGTTTTAACGAATATGTAGAGTTACTACCTCTACTATTTGCAAACAAAAGGTTAACTCATCTACAAGATACATACTACGAAGAAATCCCTAATTCGACGCGCTTGTCCGGGTCGCGGCGGCGACGACGTAGACTAATGCTGCTGCGGCGCCTCCCCGCTGCACTCGGCGCATCGCTCAGCAAGTGGAGCCAGCATGATCCGGAACCTCGCGGCTGTAATCGCCTTTTCGGGTGCCTTCGTGGCAGCACTGAGTACTCCGTTCATCGCGCAAACGGCTTCACAAAAACCAGTTGCCGGCGCGCCCGCCGTCCCGGCACCAGCGGTCGTGCCGAAGGGGTATGTGATCGGGCCGGAGGATGTGCTGTCGGTGGTCGTCTGGCGTGAAAAGGAGCTTTCGGCGGAAGTGATCGTTCGGTCCGACGGAATGATCTCGCTGCCGCTCTTGAACGACGTGCAGGCCGCGGGCTATACGCCGGAGCAACTGGCCCAGATTATCGAAAAAGCCGCGGTGAAATACGTCAAGGATTCCGACGCCACGGTCATCGTCAAAGAGATTCACAGCAAGAAGGTGTACGTGCTGGGAGAGGTTGCAAAGCCGGGAGTCGTGCCCCTGACCTCGGACATGAACGTGCTGCAACTGATCGCCACCGTGGGCGGGCTGCTCGAGTTCGCCAATGGCAGCAACATCACCATCACCCGCACCGAAAACGGGCGCGAGGTTCGACTGAGGTTCAACTACAAGGAAGTCATCCAGGGCAAGAATCTTCAACAGAACGTCATGCTGCAGCCTGGTGACACAATCCTCGTCCCCTGAATGGCGGTGTGTAGCGGTATAGAGGTCGAACCTTGCGAGGTGACGGTGGGAGTTGGAGATTGATAGTTATTCGCAATGTCAGCGCGACGCGCGCGCCGGCACCGAATCCAGCAATCGTGACCGCGACTGCTTGAGGAACGTCAGCGCGCGGGCCAGGCGGGTGGGCTGACGTGTCGCGGTCTGCTGGATGCGCCGCAACGCACTCGCCAGATCCGCTGCCGTCTGCACGCGCTCGGTGAGATCTTTACGCAGTGCCCGCATCACCAGCGTCTCGAGCTCCCACGGGATGCCCTGCACGTGCCGCGACAGCGGAGGCGGAGCATCGTGCCGGATGGCGTGCACGAGCGCCTCCGGGTGCGAGCCCTCGAAGGGAGCGCCTCCGGCGAGCATCTCGTACAGGACAATGCCGGTGGACCACACGTCCGTACGTGCGTCAACCGGTTCTCCGCGCGACTGCTCCGGAGACATATATGCCGCGGTTCCCACGAGCTCACCGGAAACGCTGCTGCGGGACCAGTCGGTGTACTGAGCACACCCGAAATCCAGGATCGACACGCCGTTTGTCGTCAACATCACGTTGCTAGGCTTGATGTCGCGGTGCACCACACCTTCGGCGTGCGCGGCGGCCAGCGCCTCGGCAATCTGCGCAGCGATTTCGACGGCTTCTTGCGCATCGAGGCGACCCGCTTGAAGCACCTGCTTCAGCGTCTGTCCGCCGCAGTAGGCCATGACGATGAACACCTGGCCATCGGGAGTGGATTCGATGCTGTGAATGGCGCAGATGTGAGGGTGCATTGCCGCCGCGGCGGAGCGTGCCTCGCGGACGAAGCGCTCCATCGCGCCCTCGTCGCGATCGTCGGCAGGCAACCAGAACTTGAGCGCGACGAGACGGTTGAGCTCGGAGTCTCGTGCAAGGTAGACGACACCTTGCGCGCCGCCCCCGATCCGTGACAGCACGTGATAGTGGCCCACGTAGCTGCCGGTTCGATGGTCCCAGGGTCCGGCGTTGATCGTCGAAGTGTTCGGCGTCATGAAAGTTGCCTGCACGGCGCCAGTGTCGTCACGTGTCCGCGCCGGGTCTGACGGCGATCCCCGATGAAACCGACGATCGCTGGTCAGACCCGGCACCAGCCAGGAATTTTACGATCTCTCGGCCTGATTGGTGAAGCCAGGGATTAGAAGTCGAAAGACGCGCTGATTTTTGCGAACCGCCCCGCAACGACGGTGGTGGGCACCAGCCACGTACCGACCGGGTTGTACGACTGGTTGTAGCTCAACACCGCACTCGAGTTGAACAAGTTGTACACGTCGACGCCCACGTTGGTTCGCGTCCGGCCGAAGCGGAGGATCTTGGCCAGGCGAAGATCGATGACGTTGACGCGATCGCCCCACAAAACGCCTGGTTCGATGAGGTTCACGGTTACGTTGGGCACGCCGCCGGACAGGGGGCGGCCCAGCGACTTTGCCGCCTCCGCGCTGGAGACCACCCAGTTCGCCTGCAGCGGCGTTCCTTGATCGCTGCGGAACGTTCCGCTCACGAGCACGTCGATCTTCGGAACCGTGTAGGCGGCAAGGCCGGTGAGACGCGTAACCAGCCCGGGATCTTCACGGCAGAACGGATTCGTGGGAGTCGTCTCGGGCAGATCGTTGCGGATCTCGCAGCTGTCCGTAACGGTCGCTCCGGTGTTGAGGCCGCCCTGAATGGTCAGCCCGTTGCGCATGCGCGCGGTGAGATTCACGAGCACGCCGTTGTACATCGACGTCTGCGCCCCGTAGTTGCTCGACCACGTGGTGTAGCTGTTGGTCTGGCCAGCCTTGTCGTTCTTGACGTTGTACAGCCCTGGCACGACGTATCCGCCGCCGTCGGGCAAGCGGGGATCGACCGGCGCCGTCACGCTGAACGGATCGAAGTCGTCCGCGACGACGGCGAGGTTGTCCACGACGGTGAAGTTCTGCAGCCATCGGCGGAAGTAACCGACCTCCACCGAGACTCCGGTGAACAGTTCCTGCTGCACCGACACGCCGACCTGCCAGTCGCTCGGCCGCACGCCCCAGCCTTCCAGGATTTCGGCATCGAAGCTCCCGGTGAACACCGGCTTTCCGAAGTTCAGGTTGCTGAGCACGCCGCAGATGTCGCCGCCGGTCGCGCTCAGGTTCTGCGCGTTCGGGTTCAGCAGGTCGCAGTCTGGCTTGTAGTTGCCATTCACGTCGGTCCACGCGCGGGTGACGGGTGGAGGAGCACCGAGCACCGGGCTGCCTGCAATGCGTGCCGCCGGGTTGCTTAGCGAGTAGGTGTTGTGATTGGTGGCGGCCTCCAGGTACTTGCCCACGTTCACTTTCAGCGACGTCTTTCCAGTGCCGAAGACGTCGTAGGCGAGTCCCCCTCGCGGCGTGATGTCGTTGTAGCCGAGGACGCCCGGCTGTGCCTCGAAGAAGATCGGTGTGGGAAGGAATGTCACGGGCCCGATCTGCTGGTCGGGGAAATAACTCCACGCGTGATCGAACCGGAGCGCTCCCTGCAGGGTCATCCGGCCGAGCGTCCACTGTTCCTGCGCATACAGAGCCTCCCACCGAGTCCGCTGGCCGGTCTTGAACGGCTTCAGGTCCATCGTCAGAAGGTTGGGCACGCCGTTGTTCAGGCGATACATCAAATGCGTGTCGTTGGCGAAGTAGCTCTGGTTCACGCGATGGTAGGCGGCCTGGTATCCGAACTTCATGTTGTGTGCGCCGGTCACGTAGGATGCGGAGCCACGCCACGACAGGACGAACCCCTGGTTGCTCGCCCAGTCCTGTGAAGCGAAAATGAGGTTCTGGATCCCGTGCGCGCATGCACCGGCAACGGCATTGGCCGGCGGCTGCGCGCACTGCTCCTGCATTTTCGGGATCGAGCGCGTCGGGTTTCCGGGCATCTCCTGTCCGCCGTAGTGGCTGTAGTTGGTGCCGAAGCCCGCATCGAGGAGCAGCCGGCTCGTGAGCGGCGACGACCATGTCCCCTGCTGCGTCCGCTGACGTGCGTGCGCCCGTCCCGCGTAATTGGAAAACTCCGGCGCCTGCGTTGCGGTTGCGAGGCCGAAAGTCCCCGCCGAGCCCGGCGCGCCGCCGATGATCCAATCCTTGTCCGGCTGTTGCCGGCATCCATCGTCGGTGCCCGGCCACGCGGAGCCCTGGCAGGGGCGCTGCTCGTCCCAGAAGACGTTGAAGCGATGGCGAGGCGTCGCCTGCACCGTGAGACGCAGGGCGACGGTCGTCCAGTCGCTGGCGGTCACCGCTTGCTGCGTGAGGTCAGGCACGTAAATGAACTTTGTCGGGTCCCCCGCGTTCTGATTCCGGTACATGCCCGGCACCGATTGCCAGCTTCCCTCCTCGCGTGAATTCGCGAAGTACCACACGCGGTCTTTCAGGATCGGTCCGCCAATACCGCCGTTGATGTCCCACAGCTTGAGCAATTCGCCGGGCGTGCGCAGCCCCGCGCTTCGCAGCTCGTCGGTGTAGTTGCTGCCGACGAGGGCGTTGCCGACCCCGGCTGCGTAGACGGTGCCACGAACGGTATTGCCGCCCGTCTTCGGGACGATGTTCATCGTCGGGCCGCCCACTTCGGCCTCGCCGAGTCCGCCCGACGTCGTGAAGGTGACCTCCTGTGCGTTTGCAATGTCGGGCAGATATCCCGAGACGCCGCCGCCGCTGAGCGGCGCCCCGACGCCAAGACCGTCTACCTGGAGGCGGCCTTCGGTGCCGCGGCCGCCGGGACCACCGAAAACGACCAGGCCCGGTCTCGTAATCACGTCGCGAGAGCCGCCGCTCACGGCCGGCACCAACTGGAACAGCGCGCCGTAGGAGCGCGACGTCGGCAGCGCCGCGATGACGTCGCCATCGACCGTCGTCTGACGCCTGATGCTCTGCACGTCCACGATGGGCGATTCGCCCGTGACGGTGATCGTCTCTTCGAGGGAGCCGACACGCAGGTCCGCGTTGACCGTGCTGGTGAATGTTCCGGTGAGTTCGATCCCTTCGCGCTTCACGGTGTTGAAACCGGAGAGCGTGAAAGTGACCGAGTAGACGCCGGGGCGGAGATCGACAATGCGGTACTGTCCCGAACCGTCGGTAACGACGCTGCGGACCTTTTCGATGAGCGCCGGACTCGCCGCTTCGACGACCACGCCGGGAAGCACGGCCCCGGAGCTGTCTTTCACGATGCCGGTGATCGACGCCTGCGCGTACGCCAACGACGGCCCGCACACCACCACGAACGCCACGACACGAACCCACTGCGCAACTCGCATACACCCTCCAGGAATCGGCCCCATGCCTCAGATTCACGGTCGCGATGACGCGCGTTCCGCTCCTTCCGACCGCGGGGCCGAATTCTGTGGCGCGCTCGCGGCGATGTCAAACGCAAGGGAATTTAGTCATTGACGCGGCTAACGGGCGGGTGTACCACCCTTCGTAATGCGAAGGTGAGAGGTGTCATCATGGAAAGCAAGCGACTGGCGCTGGCCGGCTACACGGTGACGTTGGTAATCGTCGCCGCTTCGCGCGTATCCGGTCAGACACCGCCAACGTGCGCACAGCTGAATACCGACTCGGCCTATGGCCTGGCGGGAAACCCCGTGGTGATCCAGCACTCCACGACGCTGGTTCCCGCCGCGGGGAGCAACCCCGCGTATTGCCGCATCGATTTCGTCGTCTCCGAACGCGGCGGACCGGAGTTCGGTTACGCCGCCGGTGAGATTCAGCGCGTCGGGCTTCGCGTGGGGCTGCCGGCGAACAGCGCGGACGGCGGCACGGGCGGAGGCGCCGACGGAGAAGGGGCGTGGAACGGCAAGGTTCGCAACCTGGGGGGCGGTGGCCTCGTCGGCGCCGTCGGCGGTGTGACCGCGGCGACCAACGCCCGCTACGTCGGATCATCGACGGACAGCGGCCATACCGGCAACGATCCGAGCTTCGGGGTGATCCAGGAGACGCACGAGCTCAATCTCGGCAAAATCGAGGACTTCTTCAGCGAGAGCCTTCGCCTGCAGTACCAGTGGGCGCTGCGGCTGGCCGAGGTGTACTACCAGAAGCCGGCTTCGCGTAATTACTGGGACGGCTGTTCGACGGGCGGACGGCAGGGCCTGGTGCTCGCGGCGAAGTACGGAAGCGACTTCGACGGATTCCTGATCGGTGCACCGCATACGAATCACACGCGCAACTCGTCAGGCGGTTCCTTCCGTCAATGGGCGAACAAGGACATCGCGGGCGGCTCGGTGACGGACGCGAAGTTCGCGGCCACGATCGATACGCTCGTTGCCGCGTGCGACGGCCTCGACGGGGTCGTCGATGGGCTGTTGAGCGAGCCGCGCGCATGCAAGGCGAGCGCGCACCTCAACGTGTGCGGCCAGCCGGGTGCAGCAAATGCTCCGAACTGTCTTACGGAGCTCGAGGCCGACGTGGTGGACACGGCGCTCGACGGCGCCCGGAACGATCTCGGAAAACGAGTTTGGTTCCCGTCGGGACGTGCCACCGACCTGAGCCTCGCCCTCCCGAACAACGGCCAGGGCGGAAACGGCATCTTCGCCTGGGCGCACAAGGATCTGGACTTCGACTGGCGAAACGGGCCGCGATCGGATTGGGACGATCTCGTGCAGCTGGCAACCAACACGTTTGCCGACTATGTCGACATGGGCACGCCCGATCTGAGCCTGGCGAAGGATCGCGGCGCGAAAATCATCATGTGGCACGGGCTGGCGGACAACCAGATTTCGTTTCAGTCGAATATCTACTACTACAGCAAGGTGCTCGACTTTTACGGCGGAGACGCGAGTGTGTCGCCCTGGTTCCGTTTCTTCCTTGCACCCGGCGTCGCACACTGCGGCGGCGGGGCAGGACCGCAGCCGCAAAACCTGTTCAACACGCTGGTCGCCTGGGCGGAGGGTGGCACGGCTCCGGATTCGATACTTTCTTCAGGAGGCGGACGCACGCGTCCGCTCTGCCCGTTCCCTCAGACGGCGATTTACGACGGCACCGGCGATCCGAACCTGGCAACCAGCTTCACCTGCGGAGGAAACATCCAGACGAAAGAAGCGAAGTGTGACGGGCTGATCGCGAAATTCAAACATGAAGCGGAGGCCGGGCTCGAGCCGCTCGGCGGTGAAGATGACGTCAGTTGCGGCCTCGCCTTTCTGCCGGTGACGTCGGCCGTGCTGTCACCCGAGGCGATGAACGGCTGGTTCCGTGCGCCGCTCGTGACGCTGGAAGCGAGCGACCAGGACGGGGACCTCGATCGCACCGAGTACCGGCTCGATTCGACTGGCGAATGGACGGCCTACACCGGCACGTTCACGGTCGCCGGCGACGGACGCCATGCGCTTCAGTACCGGTCGGTGGACGCGCTCGGACATCTCGAAGCTCCGAAGGTGCTCGATGTCAACGTCGACACGAGCGCGCCTGCGATTGAAGGACTGCCGGAGTCGTGCGTCATCTGGCCGCCGAACAACAAACTGGTGAAAGTTGCCACCGTCACGGTGTCCGACGCGCTCTCCGGCGTCGCGCCGAACTCTCCCGTCATCCGCGTCCGCAGCAACGGCCCACTGTCACCGGCAGACGTGAGGGTGACCGGCGGTGACGTGTATGTGCGCGCGAGCCGATTGCGCAATGGAAACCCTCGCGTCTACACGATCACCGCTGCCGCCGCTGATCTGGCAGGGAACACGGCAAGCGAGGTCTCCACCTGCGTCGTACCGCACTCAGGGAAATGAGGAGCGAACTGAACGGTCGAGTGCCGGCTGTTCGCACCGGCGATTTGAAACGTTTCACCAGATGTGGTCCAGACGTTCATGGTCCCGGGCTATTCATGTGAGCGCCGGCAATCCTGTCAGATACGCAAGAGGTAAAGGTAATGACGACAACGATGAGTGATCTTCAGTTGCTGAAGGACTTGCGGAAGGGCGACAAGCAAGGGCAGGTTCGGCTCATACAGGAATGGCTGTGCCTGCACGGGGAGCACGTCGCCGTGGACGGTGACTTCGGCGCAGCGACGGAAGTGGCGCTCAAGGATTTCCAGAAGAACAACGGAATTGCCGCAACGGGCGTGCTCGACAACGCCACCTTCGCCCGGCTGATCGGCCCGATGACCGCCGCCATGCTCCCCATCGCCGCCCGCGGCCGTTCAGTGGGCGACATGGTCGTGGCGTATGCTCAACAGCATCTCGCTCAACACCCTCGCGAAATCGGCGGCCAGAACAAGGGACCGTGGGTACGCCTGTACATGAACGGCAACGAGGGAACGCCGTGGGCGTGGTGCGCAGGCTTCGCCTGTTTCTGCCTGAAGCAGGCGTGCGAGTCGGTCGGGCAGGCATTGCCGATCGCAACCTCCTTCTCGTGCGATGCGCTCGCGGCGTCGGGCAAGAGCAAGGGCAGGTTTGGAAACAAGTCGAAGGCCACGGCGGGCAGCTTCTTCCTCGTCCGCAGCTCGCCGACCGACTGGGTCCATACGGGCATCGTCGTCAGTGCCGGCGCCGAGACGTGCCGGACGATCGAAGGCAACACCAACGACGACGGCAGCCGTGAGGGGTATGAGGTCTGCGCCCGAACGCGCGGCTACGGCAGCCTGGATTTCGTGCAGATCTGATAGGGTTGCTCGCAACAGTGGGCGTGTCGAGGAGTGTTCCTCGCGCAGGCAGTGGCATCGGGCGGCTCGGCTCTCTGACGAGCGCGTTGATCGTGTGTCTGCTGGTGACGCCGGCCGCTCATTTCGCAGCGGCGCAGCAGAAGGTCAACGTCAACCCGGGAAGTCCCGAGCGGAAACAGATCGCCGACGCGCTCCGGGCGGTCGTGGAGAAGGAGCTCAACAAACCGGTCGTGTTCCGGATCGACGCCTTGAACGTGCAGGACGACTGGGCGTTCCTGCGCGGCGTGCCGCTGCAAAAATCCGGCAGGCGGATGGATTACCGAGGAACACGGTACCAAGCGCGGATCGACGCCGGCACCTTCGATGACTGGATCTGCGCGCTCCTGCGAAAGGAACGCGGCCAGTGGCACGTGATCACCCACGAGATCGGGGCCACCGACGTGCCGTTCGTCGATTGGTCGGAGCGCTATCAGGCGCCGCAGGGCATCTTCAAGTAGCCAATTCCCAACTCCCGACTCCCCCCAAAGGGCGGATGCAGTGGGAGTTGGGGTTGGGAGTTGCAGGCTCGCCTCTTCTCTCTCGGTCTCTGGGCTTTCGGCTCTGGGCTCTG
>Ga0111538_10005482_pt1 | contig 17331 bp, 11 predicted proteins | sample SoiMethybrSBSTD1_FD_79669 | JGI IMG/M metagenome (GOLD analysis project Ga0111538, IMG submission 79669) | Bulk soil microbial communities from a Populus tree surrounding site in Tennessee, USA - Soil MetaG P. TD hybrid SBSTD1 (version 2)... | ecosystem: Environmental > Terrestrial > Soil >...
AGCACCGGCACCAGGTTGCTGAGTCCCAGGATGAGCTCATCGCCCTCTTACGACTCAATCGACAACGCCCGGTTTGTTCCGGGGATGGTGCTCGCCGGTCGTTATCGAATTGTCGGCCTGCTCGGCAAAGGTGGCATGGGCGAGGTCTATCGCGCCGACGATCTGAAGTTAAGCCAGCCGGTCGCGCTCAAGTTCCTGCCTGATCACCTGATGACTGATGGCGCGGCTTTAGCTCGCTTTCATCGTGAAGTGCGCATCGCCCGGCAGATTTCCCATCACAATGTATGCCGAGTTTATGACATCGGCGAGATTGACGGCCGTCATTTTCTCTCGATGGAATTCATCAAGGGCGAAGAATTGTCTTCGCTATTGCGACGCATCGGCCGCTTGCCTTCCGACAAAGCCAACGAGATCTCGCGACAGTTGTGTGCTGGTTTGGCCGCGGCGCACAACCAGGATGTCCTGCATCGCGATTTGAAACCGGCCAACGTCATGATCGACGAGAACGGCAACGTTCGCCTCACCGACTTTGGCATTGCCGGACTGGTTGAGGAGATTCGCAGTGAAGAGGTTCGGGCGGGCACGCCGGCTTATATGTCACCCGAACAATTGGCGGGAGGGGAGCTGACCGTCAAGAGCGATATCTACTCGCTCGGCCTGGTGATCTATGAAATTTTCACCGGCAAGAAGGCGTTCGATGCGCCCACCCTTCCCCAACTCTTGAATCTCCGCCAAAGCGATACCACGCCAACCAGTCCTTCGACGCTGGTACAGAACCTGGACCCGCTCGTCGAGCGGATCATCCTCCGTTGCCTCGAAAAGGATCCTGAAAAGCGCCCGGCCTCGGCGCTCGAAGTGGCGGCATCCTTGCCCGGCGGAGATCCTTTGGCGGCAGCATTGGCGGCCGGCGAGACGCCGTCGCCGGAGATGGTCGCGGCAGCGCCAAAAGAAGGTTTACTGAAACCGGCGGTCGCCGTTGCCCTCCTGGCCGGTATCCTGCTGACCATGGGCGCGGTGGTGCTCTTGTCTGAGAAAACCCAGCTGCATCGGCGTGTGCCGCTCGAGAAATCACCCGAGGTGCTGCAGGAAAAAGCGCGCAACCTGGTGTTCAAGTTCGGTTATCAGGATTCTCCCATCGACAGCACCTACGGCCTGGCCACTGACGTTAGCGTCCTTCGTTATGCGGAAACAAGAAATCCTGCTTTGCTCAACGAGCTTCAGTCCTCGCAACCGGCCTCGATCTATTTTTGGTACCGGCAGAGTCCGGTTTATTTGTTGCCCACGGTCGGTACGATTGTCCGGGCCACTCGCACCGATCCGCCCCGGACCTCCCCGGGAATGACTTCAGTCGATCTGGATCCGAAAGGCAGATTGATCGAATTCCTGGCGGTGCCGCCCCGCAGCGATAAGGGCAATCAAACACCGCCGGCGCCGTTCGACTGGGCGTTGTTGTTTGAAGCGGCCGGGCTGAATCAAACAGACTTCACCGCGGCCAAATCAGAGTTAGTACCGCCGGTCAACAGTGATACGCGCGTCGCCTGGGAAGGTAAGCTGGCCAATCAAACGCAGATCCCGATTCGGCTCGAAGCGGCGTCGTTCGCCGGCAAGCCCGTGTTCTTCACGATTGTCGGACCATGGAATTCCCGGGTATCGCTCGGTCAGCCGCAATCAAATAGTCTGCTCGAAAAGATACTGGGGGTGGTTATCGTCATCGGGATTGTGGGCTTCTTTTTGGTTGGAATCCTCCTCGGCCGCCGAAATTTGCGCGATGGTTCGGGTGATCGGAAGGGAGGAGCGCGGCTCGCGGTCTACCTGTTCCTCGCGCTGATGGTCTCCTGGATCTTCCGGGCTCATCATTACGGGATTGAGCAGGAGTTGGGTGTCCTGCAAACGGGGATTTCGTTTGCCCTCCTTCCGGCCGTTCTGATCTGGCTTTTTTACCTCGCAGTTGAGCCTTATGTGCGCCGCTGGTGGCCACATCGAATGGTCTCCTGGAGCAGGCTGCTGGCAGGTGACTTCCGCGACCCGCTGATTGGCAGAGATATCCTTGTCGGCGCAGCGTTCGGCGTCGCGATCCTGTTTGTGGTCCGGCTTTGGAATTTGACCCCCGGGTGGTTCGGTCGCCCACAGGCGCCCTCGGCCGACCGGCTTTACACCTTGCTGAGCGTCCGTGAGATGGTCGGTGAGTTCTTCTTTACCGGAGTCACGCTGATGGTTTTCCTTGGGGTCACCTGTCTCTTTCTCTTGCTGTTGCTGCATATCATCTTTCGCCGCAAAGAGTGGTTGGCAGTCGGAGTCGCGTGGCTCGTGCTCACGGTGTCGTCCGCGATTGGCGGCCGGTTCTTTCTGATCAATCTTATTTACGGAGCGATCTTTGCGGCGCTGCTGATTGGAGTGGCAACCAGATTTGGATTGCTGGCAGTGACGACCACGCTGTTTTTCATCTCTTTCTTCGGGAACTCTCCAACGACCACGGACTTCGGCGTCTGGTATGCGCCCTCGGTCATCTTCGCGCTGGTGGCCTCAGCGGCCCTGGTTGCCTACGCTTTTTATATCTCCCTCGCCGGTCAGAAAGTTTTTAAAGGAATAGGTAATCCATCTGGTCGGTCAGGCAGGCCGCCAGGCTGAAGCTGGTCGTACCTGAAACGCTCTGCTAATACATTCGGGCCCTAAGTTGTTGAAAATAACTTCACGGCCCTCGTCGCTTGTAAAGGTCGACAGCGCGGCGTCAACCATGTTCAACTTCTTACGATGCGACTCCTGTTTACTCTCTTGTTCCTTTCCGTGGTCGGATCTTTTCCGTTAGCAATTCAACGGAGTTCCGATCAGGGAACCGCAGAGGTAAGAGCCATTGGCTTCCTTGCCCGAGAAGTTCCGGCATGGTCAAAAAACAACGGATGCTTTTCCTGTCACAACGATGGTGATGCGGCGCGAGCACTTTATGCCGCTAGTCGGAAGGGTTATGCGATTCCCCAAAACGCTCTCAACGCAACCAACGCGTGGGTGAGTCAACCTAATACCTGGGAACAGAACAAAGGCAATCCTGGATTTAGCGACAAGACTCTTTCCAGGGTCCAATTCGCTTCGGCCCTGTTGGCCGCTTTCGAAGCTGGTCAGGTTAAGGACCGCCAACCGCTCGAGGTTGCCGCTCGTAAACTCATCGCTGAACAGGCCGCCGATGGCGCATGGCGTATTGAACCGGACTCGGCGCTTGGCTCTCCAACGACTTGGGGAACGACTCTGACAACATCAATGGCGATGAAAGTCCTGCAGCAGGACGGCTCAGACAAATCGATCGAAGCGAGCCGGCGGGCCGGAGCGTGGCTAAGTCGGGTGACGCCGAACAGTGTTCTGACCGCGGCAACTTTGATAATGGCCACGACGGCAACGCCTGGAAGTATTGATTGGTCCACGCAACGTCAACGCCAGCAGTCCTTGAACCTCTTACGCGCCGGTCAGACCAGCGACGGTGGTTGGGGACCTTATGCAAAATCTCCACCTGAGGTTTTTGATACCGCGATAGCCCTGCTCGCTTTGAATGAAGTGCGTAAGGAAGCCGGCGTGGACGATTTGATCCGTCGCGGGCGCGTGTTTCTGGTGTCGCAGCAGCAGCCTGATGGGAGTTGGATTGAGACAACGCGGCCCTCAGGAGGTGAAAGTTATGCTCAGAGACTTTCCACTACGGGCTGGGCCACGCTCGCCCTGTTGATGACGAGAAACTAGTGTCGTGTTTCTGAAGTTCGCGTAACTTGGCTGTGGCACTACAGGTCAACTAAAGGCTTTTGAGACGGCGGTTGGATTCGCAATAAACAAGCTGTGGTTGTCCAACGGCTCCAGCGGCGCCATCTCAAGTTGGATCGCGACTAAAGACTGGATGAGAACCCAATTGTAGGGGCGTCCCTCCGTGGGCGCCCTTCTTGCTTGAAGGACTTACAAATTCAAGATGGGCGCCCACGGAGGGACGCCCCTACAACGTCGCGGCCGAATCAATTCACCACAGATCACTGAATCGGCAATGGCAGTTTGACGGTTGAAGTGGTAAGTCGTCGCTGAACGCTTTCGAATAAATCCACATCGAACGGTTTACCGATGTTATTCCCGGCTAGATCTTCAATCGTTGTTTGAACGACCAGTTGATGTTGACCGCGTTTCCATCGTTCAAGTGGTTGGAAACTCCAGCGACGTTCCTGGTCAGTGAGCACGATCTGCCCTGCTACAGTTTTTCCCGCCAGATCAGTTATGTGGATGACTCGCTGGGTGAGCGCATTATCCATCGGTTCAGGAAAGACAACTACGAGAGGATTCTGAGTGCCGGATGCCGGCAATTGAATGTTCCACTGCGAAGGATCGGGTGGTTCGCGATCTGCCGCTCCCACCAGAAACGGTTTTTGAAAACTTTCCTTGAGTGGTTTTCCAGCACCATCGTGCCACGCGCGGTCAATCACCAGCGTATAACGTTTACCCGCTTCGAGTGCCGGTCCAATTTCTTCTAAGGGCAACACACCTCGTTTGATCCTGCCGGGATCGATGAAGATTGTCAGACGCGTCATTGTGTCATCCCACAACTCTTCGTCGATTTCCAGAAACGGTAATTCGACTTGTTTTCCGTCTTCCTTGAGCAGGCGAAAGTAATCGTAGATGTGGCCGCGGCTCATCGGCGCCGAGAAGTGCACATAAAACTTCAGAAGGTTTTCAGGTAGTACATCGGCAGTAGGAAATACCTGGGTAACTACTGTGGCGGTCGTGAGACTGTTGGTTGGTATGCGAACTACTGCAGTTAATTCCCGCCAGTCTCCCTTATCTGGCAACTCCGCGGGCCGAAAACTCGCTTGATAGCTGAGTCCCGGCACCAAAGGGTACTGCGGATCAAAGCGAATTGCGTTTCCTTCAACGCGATAAGTGCCCAGCATTGCGGGAAGCTTCTGTGGAGTTACTCCGCTTGTTTCTACTTGAACGCGAAGCAATCTTTGCCAGTCTGACAGCTTCCAGTTCGAACTGCGCAAGCGGGTGAGCGTCGCTTTCGTTAATCCGGTAACTTCAACTGAATGACGTTCCGGATCAGTCTGATGGGATACCCAGCGGATGCTGTACCCGGAAATGGTCGAGGGCGCAGATTGCGTCGCTTGTGCACTCTCCGTAGAGGGTGACTTCGCGAGCAATCTACGCCCCCAATGAGAGTTGCTCGAAGCAATGAAAGCAACGACACACAGCGCCAGGTACTTCTTCACTTCAGAAACCCTTCACTCATTTCTCCGTTCTTTAGGTCCAACGAGTTATTGGATTGCGTTGCTATTTACAAGTCGCCTTCCACACGCGAGCATTCGAAGCCTTTGTTTCGACGTTTCAAATTGCGGGTCACAGATATGAATGTCTCTTAATCTCGCTGTGGATATTCTCTAGCGGCAAGGGCCAACGCTCCGGTTAAACCCAGTACCTCTCCAAAACTCGTCAGGCATCGCCAACTCAGGCTTACCCACCCATCCGCGACTCACTTCCACGTAATAGGACTTCCCCTCCGGGCTTGCGCAATATGATACGGAACTCAGCGCAATAGCGTCCCATTCACCAGTGAACTTCAGTTCGGACAAGCTAGCCGGGTACACACCGTACCGAACTCTATGAAGTTCCACTAGGGCGACCGTCGTTTTTAGGTGCTGATCGCCAAATACGTTGTCGAATGGGCGTGTCACACCAGAACGAATGAATAGATACAACCCAACGCCGATGGCCCCCAGAAGTGCCAGCGTGACAAACCCAACCAAGAGAATCCATGTTCTGTTCGACCAGTGCCTCATACTGGGCCGCAGTTCATGACGCCGAACATGTAGTAGACACTAAAAGTGGGGCGAAAGACTGCCCCACTTTTGCTGTTTAATTCTAAATTCCCTGTTTACGGCAAAGGCAATGCTTCAAGGTTTAATGCGCCACCCTCGTTACGACGGAGCACAAGTACGTGCTTGCTATCGAAACGGTCCATTTGGTCAACGCCTTTCCAATCAGCGATGGTTTCATAACCAAGCCCCTTGGTGTTTCCGTCTGGTACCGGCGCGACGATGCTCTCAGCACCTGCCATGTTATCCGTGCTGATCTTCATGACGCCCCGACTACTGTTTGTCAGCAGCAGGTAGGTCTTGCCGTTTTGTTCATAGACCAGCATGTCGAGCGGGCGATTACGGTTTCCGAGTTCGGCAATCGTTTTGCCCTTGATCTTGGCGCCGGGCTTCAGGTCGCTAAGCGGAAACTGTACGAGTGGTGTACAGGTGTAAGCGGCGAGTACCTGAGTTTCTTTGCCGACGTTGTAAGAAACAAACGTTCGGACTGGAGCGCGCGTTTCAAAGCGTCCGTGTGCGCCATGATAAATCTCGACACTGGTCGGCGTGGTCACCTCTTTGAACGGAAATGGAATGGAACGCAGAGTTGAGGCAAATTCTTCGTTGGATAGCCCGGCAACCAAAACGCGTCCCTCAGTGAAAGCCAGGTCAGTGATCGACTCGCGGCGCGGGTTGCTCTGACGATTGCCCTCTCCCACCGGAGCGTCGGCTGGGGCGTTTGGCAATTCAGCTCTTGAGAATTTGACCTTGTCGAGCGCGACAACTTCGAGTTGACCATCAACTTTGACTCGCACCAGCACCGGAACGGCATCCGGTCCGCGTCCGCGTGAGACTGCCAGATACGCATTGCGCGATAGTGGATTGACCACCATGTCCTGGATCAGAATCTGATCGGCGGTCGTTCCGAGTAACGCCGCGACTTTCTCATTGATGGCTTCGACCTTCAAGGGCTTAACATTCGCAGCCGCCTTTGTGTCGCCCGTGGCGACCGCGACAATAGCTGCCGCCTTTGTGTCGGCAATCAACAGAATCCCATCTGGACCAAACGCGAGCGGTCCAGCTGATTGCAACGTGGCCTTGCCCTCTTTCATGTCAGCCGTCCAATTCGTGGCGAAAACATTTTGGACAGAGCAAGTCAGCGCGAAGAGAATAAATCCGATGCATAGAGAGATGCGTGCCATTTTCATACTCCTTCGTTGGAATCCGAAACCCTCAGTCCTGAGAACCTGCAATTGAATTGAGCAGAGGATAATTCAAACACAACTCGATTGGCAATGATTGTCGCGGTTATCGAAATTGAGGCTGAGGGTTTATTGCCGAGCGGGTGAAAGTCTACGACGATACAATAATGAATCGCGTCTGCCTCGTTTGTAGCGATCACGTCACTCGATACTTATTTGCCGCGAGATCACGCGGATGTGTTTGTTCGGGCGTACACACTTTCCAGCGCAGGGATGAGTTCATCTCCCAAAGTTGATTTGACCACATAGGCTAAGGCCCCCGCGCTCCTGGCGGCCCGAAGGTAATATTCATCGTCGCGGGACGAAAGAATCACAACCTTGACGTCCGGGGCGCTCGTTTTTAAATCAGCTGCTATTTCGATACCCGTTTTGAATGGCATCGACACATCCAGAACCGCAATATCCGGTTTCAGTTGCTGAATCATTTCCAGCGCAGTCTTTCCATCCCTGGCAGTGCCGACAACCTCAAAATGAGGAGTTAATAACCCGACGATCGTTTCAAGCATCACCTCGCTGTCATCTGCCACAACCACCCGTATACTCTGGTCATTAATTTTGATCTTCGAAATGTTTTTGATCCCATCGTCAGAATAATTTCGCACCGGAACCTGCACCTCGATTTTTGTTCCGGCTCCAACCGCCGAGATGACCTTTGCCTCTCCTTTGACCGCTCGCACGCGTTCATCAATGCTGATCAGTCCGAGAGCTTCCTTGGCCATTGTCGCCGAGGGATCGAAACCTTTTCCGTTGTCGGAAACCGACAGACGAACCTCCCCGTTCCCTAATTTGACGCTGACGCGTACCGAAGCAGCCCCGCTGTGTTTGATCACGTTTTGCAGAGATTCCTGCGTTACCCGGAACAAACATAGCGAAATATCTCGAGGCAGATCCCGGGGCAGATTTTCCGCTTCGAAATCAATTTCCAGGGGATGCGCGGCAGAAAGTTCACGACAGAAACCGCGCAGAGCTGTTTCGAGCCCGAGCTGGGTGAGCCTGGCCGGATGAAGTTCATGCGAGATGCGGTGAACGTCGACCGATAGGCGCTCGACGTCGGAAACAAACTGGTCGAGCCGATTTTTCACATGAGCAATGTCTTTCGGTTCGTTGCGCAGAGTCGCCAGGTGGATCGAGAGCAACGCGATGCTCTGGCTGAGGTCGTCGTGCAGCTCGCGCGCGAGGCGGGCACGTTCTTTTTCCTGCGCGTTCATCAACTTGCCGCTCAGATCATGGATGGCTGCTTCCGCCATTTTTAGTTTGGTGATGTCGACAATCGCTCCGCGAACGAATCTGGCTCCCTTAACCGGCTCCACTTTGCCGCGTGAATGAATCCAACGGACATTTCCCTCCTTCGAGACAACTCGGTATTCGAGCTGAAATTCGTTTTTCCCTTCCTCCAATTCCTGAATGAGACTGACCAGCAGTGCGCGGTCATCCGGGTGAATCTGCTGAAAGAAATCTTCCCGCATGAATTGCTTTCCGCTCGGAGAGCCCCAAATTTCGCCGGCTCTCTCGTTGACCCAAATCGTGTCCTCGCCGATTTTTCTGGTCCACAGCCCGACGTTCGCCGCCGCCGCCGATAACCGCAATTGATCGAGGGTTTCGGTCAATCGGGTATCGCGTTCCGCCAGTTTTTCGGTGAGCATCGCGGCGCGGTGCATATCGTAATTAAGCTCGTAGAGCACCGCGGCGACGATAAAAAGGACCGCAAACGACCCCATTATCGGAACTGGAATGAGCCCCCACAAAACACTGAGAGAGAAAAACAAAATTGTCGTTCCGAAAAGAATAGTTGCCGTCCCGAAAGTTAAAGCCCGTCGGCGTTCGCCGCGCCGCCAGCATCGAACGCTCGCATCGAGGAAAAAAATTATTAGCAAAATATGGGATAAGTGGGGAAGCGCCATCCAGGGATTCGGCACGGCGATCGGATAAGCAAGCGTTTCGCCCAGAACGGTCCTACCCACAACGGATGTCACCTGGCGGAAATTGATACCGTTGGCCATGATGAGATGTAAACCAACCGCCAGTGTTCGCAGCGCACCATACGCCACAAAAAGCCATCTGCGTCCATGTAAATGAAGATAAGCAAGCCATGCAAATGAGATAAGACCCAGACTACCGGGAAAAAAGGCCCACCACGCGTTAAAAAGATATTCTTCGGGTGTCCCGGCATTCATCATTCCCAGCTCGAACCATGAGAAAAGGAAGTACGAGAAGCAGGAGATCGTGAAAGCGAGATAAGCCGTTCGGACGCGTTCAGCCCACCAGAAACGCAAATAGATCAACCCGAGTGCTAAATACACTCCGGCAACAATCAACAAAGCGTCGCTGACGATTCTCATGATTAATTCGCGAGAATAGTAATCGCGAACGATTCATACAAAGTATTCGGCTTTCTCGCCCTCGACGCAACCATCGCTGAACTGATGGGCCATTCAGATCCGCAAACTACGCGGCGCTCATGCGACCGATAGAGCGAAACGGGAAGCGGTGGAAGCCATACGAGTGTCAGGCTGGCGGTTCAGCCACAATCCTTGCAACAAACGAAGAACGGCGACCGTTTCCGATCGCCGTCAGTGTCTGAAATGCTCAAGAAAATAAATGGTCGGGGCGAGAGGATTCGAACCTCCGACCTCACGGTCCCGAACCGTGCGCTCTACCAGGCTGAGCCACGCCCCGACTTAACTTTGCGATTCTAACACGTTAGATGAGGCAAAGAGCAAAGAGCTAACTGCGAAAAGGAAGATTACAGACTCAAAGTGCGTTCTTACTTGGCACTTTGCTCTTAGCTCTTCGCCCTTTCTGCGTCCTTCTTCGAATGGCGCAGGTGTCGCCAAATCCACCAGGCTGCTCCCAAAACCAGGATGATGCCGATGACAAAATCAAAACGATGAAACAGGTTCTTGAGCGTGGGGTCCTTGTCCCACTTCTCTCCCAGTTTCTGACCGACATAGGCCAAACCGAGACACCATGGCAGCGATCCGGCAAAGGTGTAAATGATAAATCGCGGGATGTTCATGCGCGCGACGCCGGCGGGAAACGCGATGAACGTCCGAATAGCCGGCAATAACCTGCTCGCAAAAACGATTATCTCGCCGTATTTTGCAAACCAGCGATCAGCCAAATCCAAATCATGATGCGAGATCAAAATGTAGCGGCCGTACTTCTCAATCAGTGGACGCCCGCCGTACATCCCAACCCAGTACGCAACCATCGACCCTAAGACACAACCGACCGCGCCGGCGATGCCTACGAGCCAAAGGTTCATCTCACCTTTCGAGACGAGATACCCCGAAAAGGGCATGATGATTTCTGACGGCAACGGAATACACGCGGACTCAATCGCCATTAACAGCACCACGCCGCTGTAACCAAGCGTAGAAATTGTGGCGACGATAAACGCCGAAAGGATTTCGATTATTCTGGCAACCATTGAAACATTAGTTCATCGGATCATTGATTCATTGATTCATTGATTCATTGATTCAATGAATTAATGATTCAATTCTTTCCCCATCCATGTTGCCCAATCAGCGGTACAAACTGGCAGGGCCCGTGTTCTTCGACCTGGTGTGATGTTTCCGTTTTGATCAGTCGCACAAGCTTCTGAGATTCCCGTGTTTCGCCAATCGGAATGACCAGCCGGCCACCGACTCCCAGTTGCGCAATCAATGGATCAGGAATCTTTGGCCCGCCGGCAGCGACCAGGATTGCGTCATAGGGTCCGTGCGCATTCCATCCCAGCGTGCCGTCGAAAGCCTTGACCGTGGCGTTATAGATTCCCAGTTCGCGAATCCGCCCCTGAGCCTCACGTGCCAGTTCGCCAATCCGTTCGATTGCATAAACCTGCGACGCGAGTTGCGAAAGGATCGCCGTTTGATATCCCGATCCCGCGCCTATCTCCAGCACGCGACTTTTCTTATCGACTTCGAGCAGTTCGCTCATGCGCGCGACTATGAATGGCTGGGAGATTGTTTGATTGAAGTTTATCGGCAGCGCGTTGTCGTCGTATGCCCGGCCACGAAGTGCTTCAGTCACGAAGAAGTGCCGGGGCACGATCCGCATGGCCTCGAGCACTTTCTGATCGCGAATACCGTAATGACCACGGAGCCGTTCAATCATGCGCTCGCGCGGAATTCGGAACTCGGCGGCCAGAGTTCTTTGTCGTGATGGTGTGGAACTCAAAAGTTTCGAAGGTTATCCGAGTCTAGGCATTCAAGAGTTCCGACGTCGTCAGGTAGTTCCAGGAGCCTATCTGCGACAGTGCTCCATGATCGGTCATGTCGCTCTTCAGCGGTGTAATGGACACGTAACCGTCTTCAATGGCGCGGTAATCTGTACCATCTTCCGCATTGGAACGAAAGTACTGCTCGCCAATCCAAAAATAGGGTTTGCCGCGAGGATCGATGTGTTCGGTGATCACCGGCCGCGCGTTTTTGATGCCCTGCCGCGTCACCTTCACTCCCTTTATTTCACCCTGAGGAACGTTCATGTTCAAAAGCGTACCCTCAGGCAACCCCTCGCTCAGGATCTTCCTCACCGCCACCAGGGCGAACCGTGCCGCATCAGTGAAGTTGAAGTGATCACGCGCCACGAGACTAATCGCCAGGCCCGGCACGCCGAGAATAGTTGCCTCAAGGGCGCCAGCCACCGTTCCTGAGTAAGTGGCATCGTCGCCAAGATTCCCGCCGTGGTTGATACCCGAAACGCAAACATGCGGCAATTCATCTTCCTGCAGAATCTGGTGAAGGGCCAGGGTTACGCAATCGGTCGGAGTGCCATCGACACTCCAGTGACGGTTATCTATCTGGCGAATGCGCAGAGGCCTGGAGAGCGTAAGGCTATGGGACGCGCCGCTCATTTCAGCCGCCGGCGCTACGACAAACACATCCCCGACCTCGCGCAAAGTCCCTTCGAGGATCTGTAGGCCTTCGGAATGAATTCCGTCGTCGTTTGTCAGGAGGATGCGGGTCATGACTTCCTTTAAGCGCGGATCGAGTCTCGGGCGCCAGCGGTCAACTCACACGTACTGAGCCGACTTCTACGGTCGGTTTTGAACAACCGGCTGAGATCAAGGTTGAGAGCACAACTAGGGCTTGGCGCTGACGGGGCGTGGCCGCGGGCGGCCTTTCTTCTTGTTCCGCTTTCGAGCCAAAGCAGATTTCAGCTTTGCTTTCTGTCCCGGCGGCATGAAAAACGCGTGCTTTTTTGCGTCCTTAATAATCTCTTCGGTCATAACCTTGCGCTTAAAACGACGCAATGCACTTTCAATTGACTCGCCGGAATTAACTGTAACTACTGCCATCTATGTCTCCAATTCGAAATTCAAATCTCTTTTGAACGAACTCAATTTAACACGGCTGCGCGCGCTATGGTCAAGCAGCCAGAACAACACCCCGCGAACGTCCGAGAACATTCGCGGGGCGATTCGATGACCAGCGGACTAGACTGCCGCAACCGCGACGTCCTTCTTTCGGCTCAGGCCCTTTATCTGAACTGGCTTGTCGCCATTGTTGTCCGACTTAATCTCCTGTTGCTTTAGCACCAGGTCCTGATACAACTTTCGCATCATGACTTTTTCTTCGTGCGCGGTCTTCGGGCCGTTCATATCCGGCTTATTGGGCCGCATCAAGTCAGTTTCATTGAGCTTGAGATTGTGCGTTGGATCGGCGAGCTGGACTTCCTTGCCGCCGGCAAAAATCTCATGACGGCCATGCTCTTCATACCATTTCGCGACGGTCGCGTTCTGGTGCATGTGCTCGATGATGTTGCGCCAGCCGATGCCCGTGTTGTAAGCGCAAAAGCTGATTTCGCCTTCCTGCGTTCCGTAGGGAATGATGCACATTTCAGTTCGACGAAAATCGTAGTTAAACAGGTCCTGAAACCACATTCCCGCAATAAACAGGAAGTTCCAGCGGTCGGCGCGGCGCTTCGTAATATCGTCTTTACTGCGATCGCCGGTTACCTTTCCGTAGTCTTTGCCGGTCAAGCCGAAGGACTTATCGAACTTCTTAAAGAGTTCATAAAGGTTGAACTGGGACGGCGCGTTCTTGGGATTGTAATGCTTCAAAAGTGCCAGCCCCATCATCAAATTTGACATCCATTTCCCGCGGGCCGCATCTGTAATCTTTCGCATATCCTTTACCAGACCCGGAATGTTAAGGAATGCCGGAACAGGACTCATTTCCTTTGTTTCCTTGTCAATCATTACGGCGGTACCGACACCACAATTTGGGTGACAGCCGCAGGAAACCTGGCCCCATTCCGAATTCGGACCATGAACGAGATCTGCGAAATCAGCAAAGGCCCCCATTAAGGACAGTGGGAACCAATCGCGCGTCGGCTCAGTGATGCCTACCTGATTTTTCACGTCGTGAGCTAAATGCGAGAGCGTGTAACGCTGCTGCAGGCGGCGCTCGGCGGTGATTGCCTCGTCACGACCGGTAAACGAAACCGGTTGAAACGAAAGAAAAGCAATCTTCTTCGGATTGTCCAGAGCAAATCGAATAATCGATCCGACCTGGTCGTTATTAATCCCGTTGACCAGCGTCGTAACCAGAACAATTTCGACACCGGCTTCGTGAAGATTGTTAATAGCACGCAACTTCACATCGAAAAGATTACCTACCTGACGGTGACTGTTGGCATCGTTTCCGATTCCATCAAACTGGAAGTAGACGTACCGCAGGCCTGCCTCAGCCGCCTCACGGCAAAATTCTTTACTCTTGGCGAACTCAATGCCGTTCGTAGCCGCCTGCACTGAGTTATAACCCACTTTTCGTGAGTATTTGATGGCTTCAATAAAGTGCGGTGAAATTGTCGGTTCACCCCCCGAGAACTGCACCGACATCTGGCGTCTCGGCTTAATCGAAATTGCGTTATCCAGAATTTCCTTGATCTCCTCCATGCTCAACTCGTGGACGAAACCAACCTGGTTCGCATCCATGAAGCATGGGTCGCACATCATGTTGCAGCGATTGGTAAGGTCGACCGTGAGCACGGCGCCTCGACCATACTTGATGGTGCTCGTACCATGATTGTGAAGTTTCTCGTCGTTGTGCGCCTGAATATCGCGACCCGGAAACATATTCTCAATGTGGGTGAGAAACTTGGAATCAATGGCCATCATGTCTTCGAAGTGCCCGTGAGTGGGACAATCCTTCACCATCCAGATTTCGCCATCTCTTTCAATGATCTGAGCCTTAATCTCTCCGACTTTTTCGTCGAGCAGCATCGATACGTCCTGGGTGCCGTTGATGATCGACTCTCGGGCTTCGATCACGCAATTTGGACACAATGAATCGGTGGTGCGCGGCCAACCCAGCGTCGGCTTCGTCTTTTGCCACGATTTCAATAGCGGCTTATCTGACCACTTTGGGGTAAATGATGGATTTGGTTTGTACTTATTAACAGACTGAATTGTATTAAAGAGGGCACCCGCCACTGAGGCAAGACCCCGTTCCGCGTATTTTATGGCTTTCATTTAGATCGCAACTCCTAATAAGGGGTTTGACAGAGAACTGCGGTGCCCACTGTGCAAGCACTGTGCCTCCCGCCAGTTATCAAAATACTGCCCATTTGGGACGCGTATGCTAATCAGCGCGTGTCGTAATGAGCCAAACACCTCGGCTCGGGTCTTGCCGCCCCACGCACAGGGCTTAGTATGAATGCATCGGTGTTTCCAGAGGGTGGACGGCCCGTGCGGAGGTTTTTGTTCGCCCCGCGTTCGCCAAATTAAGCGCTTAATCGCCGTTAGTTGATGTAACTGTTGAAGTTAGCTTGTTAAATTGTTGTAAAGAAATGGTCTTGCTCGCTTTCACGTCAAATGCTAGAGTCGGGCGAACTTGCGGGGTTAAGTTGTTACAGCGCAAGGGATTGGCAGCCATCACCCCCCTTATCTTGCGGTTGTCGGATTCGAAGGTCATCTATCTTGTGGTTTCGATCGTTTAACGCACAGCTCAGAGGGTTCTAAACGATGAAGGTTGCAATGATGACAGCAATTAAAAGCACGCGGCCAACTCGGCTCGCTAATCGGCGCAAGATGGCATCCGTTCGAATATTTTGGCAAAGGCGTCGTTTGAGGCAGATTAGATACGTCGTCGGGCAAATGGTTATTTCGAGTGGAACTATTCAGGATCACCTGAATCACGGAAACAGTTAGGGGGTGCTTAGTGTACAACGGCACAAACACAGAATGGCTTCGAAATCGGGCTCCCAGGTATAGCGTTGCAGCCCAGGCACTTCCCGTAGCGACGGCCCGCGAATCAACTCGCGAGATAGTCCTGCCGGCAATCCAGTGGCTTGCCCTCTTACCGTCCTGGACGCTCCTGGCGATGATTGTTCTCGCCGCAACGGCCGTGTGCGCCACCGTGATCGTGAAGGCTCGTTCAGAATTCCAGTCATCGTCTATTCAACTTAATCAGATGGTCTCTGAAATCGATTCGCTCCGCCGCGCGAACGGTTCGCTGGAACTCGAGATTCGGCGGTTAACGAATGATTCACACACTATTGAGCTGGCTGCACGCGAAAGGCTGGGCATGGTCATGCCGAGCGACATCGTGGTGCCTGTCGAATCCATAAGCTCGAATTCAAGCTTACGAACGGTATCTTTTGTCCGCTAACAGCACCCGCTTTACCCTGCTGCTCTGTCCACGTTTTCGGGTCCTGCCTTAACGCGCGGCTGTTGACCAACATCACAGCCGCGCGCCTTCTTGTTCGGGAAAGTGCCTTGGCTACTTTGTCCGCAAAATTGACACTCAAAAACTCATCAACTAATATCCGACTTTAACAAACGATCGTCTCCGCACCGCAATTCATTAACTAAAAATGCAACCGATCAAAAGCGCCACGTCCGAAGAAATTGAGCAGAAGGCCACGACTATCGATCCGTTAAAGCGTCAAACAGAGCGAAAAACTTCGTTTCGCACCGTCTCGCTGGAAGAAATTAATCGGCTTTACGATTCCAGCGATATCCCGGACCTGGATCTGGATCGAGATCTTGCCTTCCCCGGTCAGTTCCCTTACACCCGCGGCATACACGCAACCGGTTATCGCGGGAAACTCTGGACAATGCGCCAGTTTGCCGGGTTTAGCACGCCGGAAGAAACGAACGGACGCTTCAAATATTTACTTCGCGAAGGTCAGAACGGGCTTTCCGTCGCGTACGACCTTCCCGCTTTGATGGGTTACGACGCCGATTCGCCGCTGTCCGAGGGCGAAGTTGGCAAATGCGGCGTGGCCGTTTCATCGTTAGCCGACATGGAAGCGCTCTTCGACGGCATCCCACTCGAAGATGTCACCGTTTCGCAAACGATAAACGCGCCGGCTTCAGTCTTCCTTGCTATGTACCTGGTAGTCGCCGAGAAGCAGGGCGCTGATTGGAAAAAGATTTCCGGCACTCTCCAGAACGACATCCTCAAAGAATACATCGCCCAGAAAGAGTGGATCTATCCAATCCGCTCGGCGATGAAACTGGTGATTGACACGTTTGAGTTTTGTACCGAGCACGTACCCCGTTACAACCCGATTTCAGTCAGCGGCTATCACATTCGTGAGGCTGGTGCCACGGCTTTGCAAGAACTGGCTTTCACGCTCCGCGACGGGATTGAATATGTCGATTGGGGAATTCGGGCCGGGCTTAATGTCGAGCGATTCGTTCCCCGAATTTCATTCTTCTTTAACGCTCACAATGATTTCTTCGAGGAAATCGCCAAGTATCGCGCCGCTCGACGCATCTGGGCGCGCGTTATGCGCGATCGCTTCGGCGCCGTTAACGAACGGACTATGCAGCTTCGTTTCCACACGCAGACGGCCGGCGTGTCCTTAACTGTGCAGCAGCCGCTGAACAATATTGTGCGCGTGGCAATTCAGGCGTTAGCCGGCGTGCTGGGCGGCACCCAGTCGTTGCATACCGATGCTTTCGACGAGGCTCTCGCCCTGCCGACTGACAAAGCCGCGCTCATCGCCCTCAGAACTCAACAAATCATTGCCGAAGAAACCGGGGTCGCGAACACTGTCGATCCGCTCGGCGGTTCTTATTTTGTGGAAGCCTTAACAAACAAGATGGAGCAGGGCACCCTGGAGTACTTCGAACGGATTGATGCGATGGGCGGCATGGTTGAGGCGGTTGAGAAGGGATTTCCGCAACGTGAGATCCAGGAATCCGCCTATCAGTATCAAAAGGCTTTGGAGCGTGGCGAACAGACGATCGTCGGCGTCAATAAATATTCCATCGAGAATGAGCTTCAGGAAGTTCCGACCCT
>Ga0111538_10005484_pt1 | contig 17329 bp, 8 predicted proteins | sample SoiMethybrSBSTD1_FD_79669 | JGI IMG/M metagenome (GOLD analysis project Ga0111538, IMG submission 79669) | Bulk soil microbial communities from a Populus tree surrounding site in Tennessee, USA - Soil MetaG P. TD hybrid SBSTD1 (version 2)... | ecosystem: Environmental > Terrestrial > Soil > Tree...
GAGTCTGCGGTAGCCGCGGCGCTTCGCCTCTGAGATGATGCATTCGAGGAGCCGGCTCCCCACGCCTTTCCTCAAATGGGCTTTACCTGTGCGCATCGATTTGATCTCTCCGTGCCCCGTATCCAGTTCCTTCAACGCGCCACACCCCACGACTTCCCCGCCTTGCCAGGCACTCCAGAACGTCACGCCGTTGCCGCGAAGTTCGTCCAGGTTGAGCGCGTGTCTGCTCTCCACCGGAGTGACCGCGGCCAAAGACCGAAGATGTTCGGTTAGCAATTCGGCGATTTCGGGTCCGGTCAGGTCGTCGATTTTAATTTCAATATCGCGTTGCATTTTGTGGCGGAGTTGGCGCGTCGGCGGAACTGAGTTTCGGTAGAATTCTTCCGGTTTCCAACAGATACTTGTCGTACGATTCGCCGAACTCCTCTTTCATCATTCTCTCTTCCCTGGGCACGCGCACAAAATAGAGAATTGCGAATGGAACGAGTCCAGAAAAACCCGCGATGTAATTTGGCAAAATCATCGCCTGCGCAATGACCAGCAGCCAAATCGACAAATACATCGGATGACGAATGCGCCGGTAAATTCCATGGGTCACCAGTGCATGCTTCTCGCGAATCTCGAGGGTTGGAGACCAGTTCGTGCCAAGGTCCTTATGCGATTTCCAAAAAACCCAGTCGCCCAAAAGCAAAACGGCAACTCCGCCGAGCCCGACCCAAAGCGGGCTGTGGTAGTCCGCAAAAGACAGAAACGGTGTAAACACGTAAAGCAGAGGAAGGAAGAAACCCCCAACGCCAACCGCGAGGAAGAGTCCGGTATCAGCGCGGGTCTTTCGATTGGCGCGGATCGGCACCCGGCCGTGGGCCTTGATGTGCGGGGCGCGAATGACGAAGTTGGCGACCCAATAGCCGATGATGTAAATGACCTTTGCAATCAAGGGGTCCATACGCGATGAGCACATTCGAAACGGCGTGGGATTTCAAGTCGATTGACGCGGGACTGCCGCTCCGAATTTTGTCGCGTTGTTCCCACGGTTCCTTTTCAATGCCCGCCAGCCTATGCAACGTACATCGCTCCTGATTTCTATACTCATTCTTCTGCTCGCGGGGCTGCATGCCGGTTCTGCCGCCACTGACCGAACCGCCGTCGGTCCGCGCACCGCTCTCGACCGGTATGTTCACGCGCCGGACACCAACTATTCGTTCCGGGTGGCGAGCACCGTCAAAGGGGATGGTTGCACCACCTACATGATCGATCTCACCTCCCAGGCATGGCTCACCACCAACGAAGTCAACCGCCCGGTCTGGCAGCATTGGCTGACGCTGGTCAAACCCGACGAAGCAACCAGTTCCACCGCCCTGCTCATGATCGGCGGCGGCAGCCATCGCACCGACCCGCCCTCCAAAGCCGACGCGAGCATTCTGACGATTGCTACCAGCACGAAAAGCGTGGTGGCCGAACTGCGCAACGTTCCCAATCAACCCCTCATCTTCGCCGGCGAAACCAAGGGCCGCACCGAGGACTCTCTCATCGCGTATACCTGGGACAAGTTCCTCCGCACGGGCGACGAAAAGTGGCCGGCGCGCCTCCCAATGACCAAGTCCGCGGTGCGTGCGCTCGATACGATCACCGCTTTTTGCGCCAGCGATGAAGGCGGCAAAATCAAGGTGGACAAATTTTTTGTCGCGGGCGGCTCCAAGCGCGGTTGGACCACGTGGACCACCGCTGCCGTGGACAAGCGCGTCATCGCCATCGCTCCGATCGTCATCGACTTGTTGAATGTGGAGCCCTCCTTCCGCCACCACTTCGAGGTCTACGGCTTTTACGCGCCCGCGGTCGGTGACTACACGCGCGCCGGCATCATGGATTGGGATGGCACGCCCGAGTATCGCGCCTTAATGAAGATCGAGGAGCCTTATAATTATCGCGACCGCCTCACGCTGCCGAAGTTCATCATTAACTCTTGCGGCGACCAGTTCTTCGTGCCGGACTCCGCGCAATTTTACTTCAAGGATCTCTCGGGCGTGAAGTATCTCCGCTACGTTCCGAACGCAGACCATTCACTGAAAAACAGCGACGCGTTGACCACATTGCTCGCGTGCTATTCGGCGGTGATCAAAGACACAAAGCTGCCGCAATTTTCGTGGACGTTGGAAGACGATGGTTCCATCCGCGTCAAGACCGCGGACAAACCGGACGCTGTGAAACTGTGGCAGGCAACGAATCCCGACGCGCGCGACTTTCGCCTGCAAACGATTGGTCCTGTCTGGACGAGCACCGACCTCAAAGAGGAAGGCGGCGTCTTCGTCGCGAAAGTCGAGAAACCGGCGAAGGGTTGGACCGCTTTCTTCGCCGAATTGACCTACGGCAAGGGCACGGCCCCGTTCAAATTTACAACCCAGGTCCGCGTCATTCCCGACGTGAAACCGTTCAAGTACAAACAGCCCGAGCGCCCCAAGCAACCCGCGTCATGACGAGGCCCATCCTGAAGTGCCTGCCGCTGGTGCTTCTGCCGGCGCTTTTCGGTTGTCGAACGGATCCGAGCATTGGCTACGGCTACGACACCGCCGGTTTCGTGGAGCCACCGGTCGTCATTGAGCGCGACGGACACTACTACCTCCGTTACCGGCGCGGGCTGGACAATGGCAGGTTTACACCCGCCAATCCCGTTTTGCGCGCCACCAGGCGGAACGATGGCGGCTATTATTATTTCAGCGTTCCGATCAGCCACATGGAATGGGGCAATCGTGTCGAGAGACCCCTCGCGCTGGATGGTCTGGAAGATTTCGCGCGCGCCGGCAGAATCTACTGGCTCGATTCCGACGGCCGCAAACATCCCCTCCCAATTCGCTCCGAGTAATTAACCATTGGAACTTGTCCACAGCCGCCACGATGATCGGTCACCAGTCTCCACCAGTCGCTCGTACGAGCATCAACCTTGCTCAACTTCTCTTACTGGTCACACTGATGAGCGACATAGCTGAGATGGTCGCATCCATCAGAATGAAACAGCTTCCTATGTCCTTCCCTGGTTAACCGGGACAGCGCCACGAGGTGGGCAGGGCGTTTGGATGTTCAGTCTGATGTAGGTGAGCTTTGCTTCGCTTCGAGAAGCGTTCGTAGCCGAGAAGCCGTCCCAGCGTTTGAAAATCAGTGGCACCTCGCGTGCTATGGTTGGCGCGTACGGTTCAAATGGGGGGGATGCAGGGACGTAAGGGACCCAATGGGAATTTGCAAAGTGCAAAATGGAAATTGCAAAATTCAAAATGGGAAAAGCGCCAGGGCGTTGAGGGTTGAGAGTGCTGAAACCCAAAGGACCGAAAGGATCTAACCGCGTGAACGCCTGGTCGCTGCGCCCCCGGTATGGGGTTGCGGGCGGAGGTTGCGACGTGCAAAGTCAGGTATGACAGTAGGCGAACTGCTAGAGGAGCTTCAAGGGGTGGACCAAAACATTGAGATAGCAATCGCGACCGAACGCCCCAAAGGCAGTTGGTCAATCGATAGCGTTTCTCTCGTCGAAGACGAAGGAAGCCCGACCGTTTTCCTGCACTGCGACGTGCCCCGGTACTGAGTTGGTTCGCTGCCTGGTGTGGGATCAGGAATACCCCTTTTCAGAATTCAGAATGGGGCGTCTCGGAGCCGGAACACAGGAAAGCAGGAAGCGGGAAGGCCGTGATCGAACCGACGTTTTCAGTGCAGAGTTGCGAGTGAAGAGTGCAGAGTGAACGAGGACCTAAAGGACGTGAACGCGAAACTCCGGCGCGGTGAGACTCGTTACCGCAGCCCATCCGACAGTTCGAGCGATGCGGTTGTGCGGCCAGCTATGGGATGCTGGGCAAGCTCTCGTCGGCCACAGGGGGTGGGTTGTTTTCACGTAGCGCTTGATTTCTGGCGGTTAAAAAAGTTTCCTCGCTGCAGTGCCATTGCAGCGCAACGGGCTTGAGCCATGCCGAATGTTCCTGTGTCTCGCGCTGGTGGTGTCTGTACACGCTGCGGAGACGAACGATTTGCGCCGTCTCAGACCGAACCAGATGATCAGTCCGGGGCCGCCGCCCAAGGCGCCTACGCAGTTCAATCCTGATCCGAATCCTCTGATTGTGCCGACGAATGTTCCGCCGGCTACGAATTGGTCGCGCCGGGTTTTGATCGCGACGAATGCGCCGCCGCAGGTGCCGGCGCAGTTCAATCCGGATCCAGGCGCGAGTCTCAGGCCGGCGCCTACGAACGTCGTGTCGCCGCTGTTCCCAGGCGACGTCGTCTTGCCGCCGGCGTTCAGTCGCCCCTCAGTTCCGCCCGAACAAGCGTTGCCACGGCCTGAGGTGCGGCGTGGAGAATTGGCTCCGCCCGAACCGCCACCGCCGGGAAGTTTCGGAAGGGAACCGCTGCCGAAGGAGCAGGAGTTGCCACGGGAAGACGTCCGGCGCAACGTGAAGATCGAGCAGAATTTTCACGTTCCCGACTCCTACGGAGGGTCACTTTATCCGACGAATTCGCAGCCGCGGGGGGACCGGTGGCGGATCGGGTTCACGCCGTGGAAGCGGTACACGAGCGGGGTGACGGAGCAGCCGTATGAAACGCCGGAGCCGTTGTTGTGGCATCCGTACAAGCAGAGCGTGCTGAAGGGGGACGTGCCGGTGATCGGCCAGGACATTTTTTTGAATCTGACCGCGTCGACGCAAACGGAAGTGGAGTTTCGCCGCGTGCCGACCGCCGCGGGGGTGAGCGCTGCCGTGCCGGGCGCATATGAATTTTACGGAGAGAGCGAACAGATTGGCATCCAGAATAATATCGGGTTCGCGGTGGAGTTGTTCAAAGGGGAGACAGCGTTCAAGCCGGTGGAGTGGGCGATCCGGCTCGAGCCGGTGTTCAATGTGAACTATCTGGACGCGCGTGAAACGGGTGTGGTGTCGCCGGACCCGCGCGGGTCGATCGGCGGGAACAATAATCGGCCGCCGCCGGGGAATGGGTTCGTGCTCGACCCCAGCGACATCGACGCGCTGCTGAACGGGCAGGTGGGCCCGGCAGACAGTTTTCGCGCGGAACGGCACACGGAGCGCACTCGGACATTTTTTGCGTTGCAACAGGCGTTCGGGGAGCTGCACTTGCGGGATCTATCGGAGAATTACGATTTTCTCGCGGTGCGCGCCGGGCTGCAGCCGTTTAATTCGGATTTTCGAGGGTTCATTTTCAATGATGTGAATCTCGGCGGGCGCATTTTCGGGAACTGGGCGAACAACCGGTTTCAATACAATCTGACGGTGTTCGATATGCGGGAGAAGGATTCGAATTCGGATTTGAATTCGCTCGACGACCGGAAGCAGGAGGTCGCGATCGCCAATTTTTATTGGCAGGATTTTGTGTGGAAGGGTTACACGGCGCAATGGAGCGTGCACGCGAACCTGGACCAGGGAGGGATTCATTACGACCGCAACGGGAACATCGTGCGGCCCGCGCCGATCGGCACGGTGCACGACCACGACGTGAACGCGTATTATCTGGGCTGGGCGGGCGACGGGCACATCGGGCGGGTGAATTTGTCGCACGCGTTTTACCAGGTGTTTGGGCACGACGGGTTCAACGGGCTCGCGGGGCGGCCCACGGACATCAACGCGCAGATGGCGGCGGTGGAGGTGTCTTACGACCGGGATTGGATACGCTATAAAGGGTCGTTGTTCTACGCTTCAGGAGACGGCGACACGGAGGACAAGTGGGCGAACGGGTTCGACACGATCTTCGATAATCCGAACTTCACGGGCGGGCCGTTCAGTTATTGGACGCGGCAGGGTTTTAATCTTGGCGGCACGCTGGTAAACCTGAAACAGCGCGGCAGCCTCGTGCCGAATCTGCGCACCAGCAAAACACAGGGGCAGGCGAATTTCGTGAACCCGGGCGTGCTGATTGCGGGAGTGGGCACGGAGATCGAAGTGATGCCGAAGCTGCGCTCGTTCATCAACGCGAATTACATTCGGCTGATCGAAACGGACCCGATCAAGACCGCGTTGCTGACGGATAAGGTGGACCACGAGATGGGTTGGGACTTGAGCCTCGGCGTGCAGTATCGGCCGTTGCTGACGGATAACATTATTGTGTCGGCGGGGTTCGGGACGCTGATTCCCGGGCGCGGGTTCAAGGATATTTATAAGACGAGCACTGATCCGGTGCCGAACTTCGATCGCACGGACCGGCGAGGTAAAGTGGATGATTTTCTTTACAGCGCGTTGCTCGCCATCACACTTACGTACTGAACGATGCGAGCACCCAACTCACTTGTGATTGTCCTCGTTTGCGTCGTTTTTCCTAACGCGAAATCGACGGCCCAAGACCGCGTACACGGAGAAGCGGTGCGGGTTGGTGAGGGTTTACAACGAGAAGTGAGACTCGTTACCTCGTCTGCTACAAGTGGTGGTGGGCCGGAGATTTCGGTGCCGAAGGATTTGGCGCGGACGAATGCTCAGGCACTGCCGAAACCAAATTGGATTGATCAATCTGCTGATGACGTTCTGCGGAAGAGCCGTGGGTGCATCGAGTGTCACGCGGGAAGCGAGCCGATGCACGCGTCGCCGAACGTGATGCTCGGCTGCACGGATTGTCACGGCGGCAACGCCACGCCCGGCCTCACGCAGCGCAAAGCGCACGTGGAGCCGCGTAATCCGGTGTTCTGGCAAAGCTCGGCGAACCCGAACGATTCGTCGGTGTTGTTGAATCACGAATCGGCGGAGTTCATTCAGTTCGTGAACCCTGGCGATCTGCGCGTGGCGCAAAAGGCGTGCGGGCTTTGCCACGGCGAGATCGTGCGCAACGTGGGCCACAGCATGATGCGGCACGGGGCGATGTTGTGGGGCGCGGCGCTATATAATAATGGCGCGTATCCGGCGAAGAACTATCGCTTCGGGCAGGCTTACGGGCTGGATGGCGCGCCCTTGCGGCTGCAGAGTCCGGTTTCGGTCACGCCGGAGATGACGCGGCAGCAGGGTATCCTGCCGTTCATCGATCCGTTGCCGCGCTTTGCACTGAGCCAGCCGGGGAATATTCTGCGGATTTTCGAGCGCGGTGGCGAAAAGCAGTTGCAACTGGGCAATCCGAATGCGTTCGAGCCGCCGGGCCGGCCGTTGCGACGGCTCTCGGAACGCGGGATGGGGACGCTGAATCGCATCGACCCGGTGTTCCTGAATTTGCAAAAGACGCGGCTGCACGATCCGTTGCTGGACTTCATGGGGTCGAACAATCATCCGGGCGACTATCGGTCCAGCGGCTGCACGGCGTGTCATGTGGTGTATGCGAACGATCGCTCGCCGACGCATTCGGGCTGGTATTCGAAATACGGGCACCAGGGCTTGAGCTTCAGCGACGACAAAGCAATCCGCAAAGACGAGCGGGGGCATCCAATAAAGCATCAATTCACGCGCGCGATCCCGAGCGCGCAATGCATGAACTGCCACATGCACCAGGGGAACCTCTTCGTGAATCCGTACCTCGGTTACACGTGGTGGGACCAGGAGACGGACGGCGAATTCATGTATCCGAAGCAGCAGAAGAATCCGAGTGACGAGGAAATGGTTCACGCGATCAAAAAGAATCCCGAAGCGGCGGCAGCGCGCGGCCTCTGGAGCGACTTCGAGTTTTTGGAAAAGGTGGCCGAGTTGAACGTCAAGCTGAAGCACACGCAGTTTGCCGATTATCACGGGCACGGCTGGGTTTTTCGCGCGGTGTTCAAGAAAGATCGCCAGGGGAACCTGCTGGATCTGGACGACCAGCAGATTGGTCATGACGATCCGATGAAGTTTGCCAAAGCGATTCACTTGAAGGACATGCACCTCGCGAAAGGGATGCAGTGCTCCGATTGCCACTTCAAAACGGACGTGCATGGCAACGGGCTGCTCTATGGCGAACCGCGCGCGGCGACGACGATCGAGTGCATTGATTGCCACGGGACGATCAATGCGCGGGCGACGCTCATCACTTCGGGGAACGGCGGACGCATCGATTTGCGTGAGAGCAACACGGCTTACGGGCCGCGGTTTTACTGGCAGGGAGAGGAGTTGTATCAGCGTTCGACGATGACGCCGGACCTGCGCTGGAAAGTGCCGCAGACGATGGACACGGTGGATCCGAAGTCGCCGGACTACAACGCGAAGTCGGCCTACGCGAAAACGTTGCGCCGCGATGGCGTGGCGTGGGGCGATGTGCCGGAGACAGATTGCAAACGCAAACTGGCGCACGACAACAGCAATATTTCGTGCCAGGTGTGTCATTCGTCATGGGCGACGGCGTGCTTTGGTTGTCACTTGCCGATGCGCGCGAACCAGCGCGTGCCGTTGAACAAGTTCGAGGGCATGACCACGCGCAATTTCACTTCATACAACCCGCAAGTGGTGCGCGATGATGTTTTTCAATTGGGAATCGACGGCACGGTCAAGAGCAACCGGCTCGCGGTGCTGCGGTCGTCTTCGGCGGTGCTCGTGGGTTCGCAAAATGCGAATCGCGAGTGGGTCTATTCGCAGCAACAAACCGTGAGCGCCGAGGGCTACAGCGGGCAGGCGTTCAATCCGCACTTTCCGCACACGACGAGCGGCGTTGGCACGACGAAGAACTGCACGGATTGCCACGTGGCGCAGGACAACAGCAACAACGCGTGGATGACGCAGTTGCTGGGGCTTGGAACGGGAACGGTGAATTTTTTTGGACGTTACGCGTATGTTGGCGAGGGCAAGGACGGGCTTGCGGCGATCGTATGGACCGAGCAGGAGGAACCGCAAGCCGCGCTCGGGAGTCATCTGCATCGCTTCGCTTACCCCGACAATTTCAGAATGCATGTCGAGAAGAACAAGGCCGAGTTGAAGGAAGCGCATCACCATCACGCGGATGAGATTCTCGATCTCACCTTGCGCGGCGAATACCTCTACACGGCAAATGGCGAGGGCGGCTTCGAAGTTTTTGACGTGGCCAACATTGATCAGAAGGGTTTTTCGGAGCGGATTGTTACCGCGCCTGTGTCGCCACTTGGCCAGCGCACGTACGTCCGCACGAAGTGCGCGACCAGCGTGACGCTGCCGAGCACGCTGGGGATTGATCCGTTGCGTGCGCGCCTCCCGGAAAACGAGGAGCAACCCATCAGTGCAATTTACGCGTGGGTGTTTGTGACGGATCGCGAGGAAGGCCTGGTAATGGTCAGCGTCGGCACGCTCGTGGACGGCGATCCGAACAATAACTTTCTGGATAAAGAAACAATCATTCGCTTCAACCCGGGTGGTAAACTTAGCGGCGCGATGCACAGTTTCATGGCCGGTACAAATCTGTACGTGGTCGGAAGAAATGGCTTGTGCGTTCTGGGCCTTCACAGCGAGAAGCTCGAAGCGCCGACGTTGTTGAGCGAAGTGACGAGCGGGTTGAAGAATCCGCGCGCAATTGGCGTGCAGTTTCGCTATGCGTTCGTGACCGACGACGAAGGCTTCAAGGTGCTGGATATTACTACTCCCACGCGACCACGACTCATTCCCGAGGCGACGGTGCCGCTTAAACACGCGCAGCGATTTTACCTCGCGCGCTCTTACACCTACGTGGCCAACGGCGCGGAGGGTCTGGCCTTCATCAACATTGAGAATCCGGAAAAACCTCGCCTTGAGCAGATGTATAATGCGGGCGGCGCGCTCACGGATACGCGTGCCGTACAAATCGGCTCGGTCAATGCGTCGATGTTCGCGCTGGTCGCCGATGGGCGCAACGGCCTGCGCGTGCTGCAAATGATTTCGCCTGAAAACGTGCCCGGTCACATGGGGTTCAGCCCGAAGCCGAATCCGAAGCTGATCGCGACATATCAAACGAAGGGCCCTGCGGTGGCGGTATCGCGTGGGCTCGACCGTGATCGCGTCGTGGACGAGACGGGAAATCAAACGGTGGTGTTTGGCCGGCGTGGCTCGCGTCCGTTCACGCTCGACGAAATGCACAAACTTTATTGGCGCAGCAATTCCATCTACGCCGTCGAGGACATAGTCGCGAAAGATGGAAAATTGCAGAGGCGTTCGGGTGCGGAATTGAAACCGACGTATGAATTCAAACCACACGTCGATCAAATCGCCCGGCCACGCAGCAGCAGCGAGCGATTGATGCGGAGGGGCCAATGAGGAAAAGCCTTGCTGCCGTTTGTTTGCTTCCGGTCGTTTTGCTCGCGCAGGACAGTGTGACGACGCTGACCGGCCAGGCGTTGGTGAGCGGCGCGAGCAACGGTCCAGTTACGACCGCATTGTTCAACGATCCGGCGGCGCTCGTGGCCGATGCCTCGGGCAACCTGTTCATTGCCGACAGCCGCAATCACGTCATTCGCAAGATCGCGACGAACGGAACGGTGAGCACGTTCGCCGGCAACGCCGGAGCACCGGGAGCCGGCGACAGCCCAGCCCGCTTCGATATGCCAAGCGGCATCGCCCTTGCGCCAAATGGAGATCTTTATGTCTCGGATACCGGGAATCATACCATCCGCAGAATCACTCCCGCGGGCGCGGTGACGACTTTCGCGGGCATGGCTGGACAGAACGGTTTCACGGATGGCGCCGGCGCGTCGGCCCGCTTCAACTCGCCGCTCGGCCTCGCAGTCGCCGCCGACCGAACTATCTTCGTCGCCGACAGCGGAAATCATCTCGTGCGCGCGATCGCGCCGGATCGGACCGTAACAACGCTTGCAGGTCGCCCCGAAACCTGGGGCGTCGAGGACGGCGCTGGTGGCGCTGCGCGCTTCAATGGTCCACTCGGGGTCGCCGTGGACCAGGCGGGTGATCTTTTCGTTAGCGACTCGAACAATCACACCATCCGCAAAATCATGCGCGCTGGAATGGTCATGACATGGGCCGGCGTGCCGGGCGTTGACGGCTCAAACGATGGTGAGCGGCTCGCCGCAACGTTTTCGAAACCCGCGGAGCTGGCGTTTGATAAACACGGAAATTTGTTCGTCGCCGATTCCTTCAACCATCTCCTTCGAAAAATTTCCTCTGGCGGAAAGGTTTCGACGGTGACTGGAGTGGCCGGAGCGGATGGATCGGCCGATGGGAGCAATGGCGAGGCGCGACTTTTCAATCCGTACGGTCTGGCGATTTGTCCTGACGGTTCGCTCATCGTCTCGGACGCCTACAACCAGTTGATTCGGATCGTGCTCGCGCCATTTAACGTCGCGGTCCATATGTCTGGCGTAAAGGCATCGATCTCGTGGGAATCGTTGATCGGAAAAACGTACCAGCCACAGTATCAAAACGAATTGGGTCTGGGATCGTGGTTAAGTCTGGGTCCAACGATCACGGCGACAAACCTCAATACGAGCGTGGCGGATACTTCGCCTGAAGTTGCGGGCCGGCGAATCTATCGCGCCGTCATCCTGCAACCCGATTCAAACTGATATGGAACAACTGATCCTGCATCTTGTCGGGGATTTCGTGCTGCAGAGCGATTGGATGGCGCGCAACAAAGTCAAACGCCTATGGCCGGCGGTCGTGCATGCGGCGGTTTACAGTGGGCCGTTTTTCCTGATCGGATCGTTCACGGCAGTGTCAGTGATCTTTGCAACGCACCTGGTGATCGATCGCTACCGGTTGGTTCGTTATTTGATTTGGTTGAAAAATTGGCTCGGTCCCGGCCAGCGCCCATGGCGCGAATGTTCCGAAACGGGCTTTCACAACAGCACGCCCGAATGGCTCGCGGTGTGGCTGATGATCGTGGCCGACGGTACGTTACATTTGATCTGCAACTACTGCGCGTTACGGTGCCTCTGACGATTTCGTTTACGGGCCCTGGAGCCAGACGCGACCGCGGTAGAACTGGGGCGTGGTTGGCAGTGGCCTCTGGTATGTGATCGTTTGGTTGTTGCCGAGGAGGTTGGTGTAGCCAGCCAGACCGTTCCATGGGCCGAGGGTGTTGGTGGCGGCTTCGAGGGAGTAGTAACGGGCGGCGCCTTCGTAGCCGATACCCGCGGATTGGCGGGCGAAGAAGGAGACGAGAAGCTGGCTACCGCTCGGTTGCAAGGTAAGACCGAACAAGGTGTTCGCGTTGTTCGGATCGGAGCCGGTGAGATAATTGTAGCGCGCGGACTGTCCGTTGGCGGCGAGTGTGTTGGGGCCCGAGTTCAAGTTGCCGAAGTTGGCAAACTCCCACGCATCGGGCAGGCCATCGCCGTCGCTGTCGGGTATGGAGGAGCCGAGGTCGAGCCGCTGGACGCCGCCGCGGTCGACGACGCGGTAGCTCGTTTCGATGCGGCGTCCGGACAAATCACTCACGACGATGACGAGGTTGTCGCCGGTTTGCGAAGCATTAGGATCAGTCACCGGAGCGGACTCGACGGGAATGCGCAGCGAATAGAAGTTACCGAGACGAAGGGTCGAACCCATGCGATAGCGCGCGATGGCGGGGCCGTTGAGAGTGCGGCGGGCCTCGACGATGACATCGCCTCTGCCGGACGTGACGGGCTGGTTATTGAGGGTGATGCTGCCGTAAAGCACGTTGTCCGGTTCGGAAACAACGGCACGCGCGGCCAGAGGAGCGAGCAGAAGCGACAAGCCCAGAAGTGGAATCGCAATTATTGTCTTCATGGTTTCGCGAGTTAGTTGCCGGAATAGCTGTAGGTTTGGAAAAAGATTTTAATGTCGGAGACGGAGTCGATGAAGGTGTCGAGACCCTGCTCGGGATTGGCGAGGAACGTGCCGCCGGGAATGATGAGCATCCAGTCCGTGTTCCAAACGGAGCGTCCAATGAGCCGGGAGTCAGTGATGGCCTGGCTGGGATCGAAGAAGCCGCCATCGTGATAAGCGCGGAAGCTGGAGAAGCGGCGGATGTCGGCGAAGGTGTCGCTCAACGTGTCGTTCACGGGGATGAACGCGGGATTGTTCAGGCTGGAAAAGCCGATGGGGAACGGCACCGGCAGTTTCTGATCGACTACGCGCCATTCGCGGATTTCAAGATCGTTGCCGGAGGGAGAACGCATAATATCAGCACCGGCAGGCACGAGATAAACACGCGGGGTCACCGAGAGGCCGCTGCCATTGTAGTCGCTGAACCAAACCCCGGCAGAACGCACTTTGGTGGCGAAGAGTGTCGGGTCATAAGCGTTGTCGCCACCGCCGAGCGGCCAGCCGAAATAGTTGAGGCCGAAGGTAATCGTCGTCGGGAATCGGATAACCAGTCCGGGTTGCGGACCGGCGGACTCCGGCGCGAACGGACGGCAATAGCGTCGGAATTCGGGCACCTGCCAGAGATCGCGAACGACACTTCTGTGCAGGACAGCGCGCCACTCGATATCGGAATTCGGATGGAGACGGAACAGTTCGCTACGAAGCGAGAAGCGCCCCGTCTCGGTTTGGGGGCTGTTGAACCCGAGCTGACCTTTGAGCACGCCAAAGTTTTGATTCAGGCGAGCCAGCGGGTCGGCAAGCCCGTGACGGCCCGCGATGGGCACACCGTTTTCGACCTGGCCAAGGCTGCGCTGGCGAATGATGTCGGTGAGGAACTCCCGACCTGAACCGCTGCGGCCGCCGAGGAGTTGCGTTTCAAAATCGTAAGCGACCGCCGCGAGGAAAACGTAACGCGCGGTGAGATCAAACTGGGCTCGATACTTCTGAATGGCGTCGTTGCGGAAGATGCGGAACGTCATGTCCTGATAGCGGCTGGCCTGGGTCTCGCCCGCGGCGATTTTGCGGAAGGTGGTGCGCTCTTCGAGCAGGCGCAGGCCCTTTGCGACGGCGGCGAGGTAAGCGCCGACATTCTGGCTGACCTTTTCACTAAGCGCGAGAGCTTCGACGCGCAACGGCCCTTCTTCGCGAACCAACTGCTCGATCTGCTTGAGCAATTTGGCGGTCTCGTAATCGTAATTGGCGTCGTCGATCTGAGCGGAGGTGAGTTCTTCGGTAAGCTTGATGCTCTGCTTGGCGGCTTCCTCGACGCCTTCGGCGACCATGGCCCCAACCTTGAGAGTCTTAGTAGAGATTATTTTTCCGTTCCTCAGAACGCCGCGCACGCCGGCGAGAGCATCGCTCGAGAGGCCGATGGACTTGGGAACGCCTTCGATCACAGCCTCGACCGTTTCTGAGATGCCATCGACGATGCCTTTGATATGGCGGCGCGTAAGGGAGGCGGCCTTCTGTACCGCGCGCAAGGATGTGACGGTCGCAGTGCGAGTGGTTTCGATAGTGGCCTGATCTTCGCTGAGCGCGTCGCGCGCTTCCATCAGATCGATATGATCATCGATGCGCTTGATCAAGTTGTCGTAATTCAGGAGCGCCTGTTTAAGCCGCGCCTGGCTTTGGACGAGCTCGGACAAGGACAACTGGATTTGGCCGGGGGCGCGTCGCTGTCCCCACGAGGTCGGCGCGACGAAGCCGAAGTCGGCCGCGGACAATGGGTAAGGCACCTGGAGAATGTCGCCGGTGTTGAGGTTGGGATTGAGCTGGACGTCGATGTCATCGGAAAAATAATGGCCGGCGGAGAGTTGCTCCAGGCGCGTGAAGTAGCCGGTGAAGCTGGCACTGGATGGCGCGGTTTGGCCGTTCAGGTCAACCGTGTTGACGTACATATAATGGTAGAGGTCGGGCCCGTCATAGCCAGAGGGGTAGGCGCCGCCGGGACCGATATCGCCGGCGTAAGGATAGCCGAAGACCTCGATCATACGGTTCTTATAGTCGCGCTCCTGCTGATCGACATTGCGCGAAAAGTCGTGGACGGTGTCCTGCAAGGAGCGCAGCGCCTGCGAGAGTTGGTTGGCGTGATTAAAGACCTCGACCGAATTGCGCATGTTGACCAGCGCGCGATCGTAGATTTGCTCGAAGTGAGTCTTGCCGCTGGAGATGAGGTTGGGATCGATGTCGAACGGCACAACGTTTTTGGCAAGACCGAGAGGGCTGAGCCCGGCATCGGCTTCATCCAACTCACCCTGCACGGCAGCGTAAGCGGCGAATATCTCACCGATCTCAAGCACGGTCGTGCGGTCGATTTTCGTAAGACCAGCGTGGTTGGTGTTGGGATCGGTGGCGGGCAGAAGGGCGTTGGCCATAACCCAATCGAAATACGCGCCCGTGCCCGCACGGTGGCCCCATTCTGAAAGGCCCCAGGCGCGGTTCGGATCGGTGTCCTTGTAACCCTGCCATTGGCCGGCCGGGTCATCGACGTAGCTCGAGCGATAGGTGAGATCCACAAGCTCGGCGCCGGTCCTGGCTTTGGCGGCGGCGGCGCGAGCGAATTTCCGTTCATCGAGAAAGTCGACCTGCACGGGGACGCCTGCGAGCAACATTGATTCGCTGCGCGGAATCCATTCGAAGTAAGGGCTGCGCAAGAGTGCATAGTAGGTTTTGACGGCGGTGAGGTAGTGGCCCCAGGCGTCGCCGTGGCCTTGCGGATACATGCGCCTCGCATCCTCGGCATTGATGAACCCGTCGCTGTTTTGATCGGTGATGTTGTAGCTCTGGGCGTAAGCGACTTCGCCCTGGTCCTTCGTGAAATTCCAGAACAGGCGATTGTAAGCCGGCGCGGCGCGAACAGTGGCGGCGCGATCGTCGCGGCCGCGCAAGAGGCAGAGTTCCTCTTCGAGGAGCGAATCGAGCTGGTTCTGGAACGTAAAGATGGACGGAGCGAGCGTGCCGTAGCCCGAGCCCTCCGTGCGGAAACCAATAGTGGGATCGGCGGCGTCAGCAAATGCTTCGTTGCCGAGCAGCATATAGAAATCGGCGATGCGGCCGGCCGCGAGCAGAAGCGCGTTGTTGGCCGGAGCGAAGTTGACGGGCGGAGCACCGTCGATGCTGAGACTCCGGGCGCGGCGCAGGACGGTCTCGTAAGCGGCGATGAGGCCGACGCTGTTGATCGCATCGGCGGCAGGATTGAAGGCAATGTCGCCTTCATAGCGCGAGCCCGCCTGCTGCAACATGCTGGCAAAAGTGACGGTCTCAGCCTCGTGGAACGCTTTAGTGCGCGCCTCGAACGGATTGAGGCCAAAGACGACGCGTTTGACCCAACCTTCGGCCAGTTGCGCCCGGCCGCCACCGATCTGGCCGACCCATTCGCTCCAGTTGGTCTGGCCGTTAACGCGGTAACCGCGATAACGGCAGATGAACCAGTTGTCGGAAAGGGTGAGCAGGCTGGAGAAGCCGCCGTCACCAATGGTAATGTCGTTGAAGCCGTTCACGCCGGGCGGAATGGAAGCCATGCGAATCCAGCCGTTGGCGTTATCAACATTGCCGTTCGGCAAGACCGTGGGCAACAAAGTGCTATCAAAACCTGGATCGTCTGGTTTGTAGTACCACTCGAACTCGAGATTCTGCGGTTCGCCGCCGAAGTCGGCGCTGTGGCGGAGGGTGAGGCGCTCGTCGAAGACGTTGTCCGGGTAAAGCACCTTAAGATCGCCGCGGAACGGCCCAGCATCGATGCGGATCACGTGCAGACCCACCGGCAAACCGCCGAGACGCGAATCGTTGTTTTCGGCGATGGTGACGTATCCGGAGCCGGTGCCGGGCCCACCGGTGAGAGCCTTGGGAAGATCGCCCAGCGGTTCGTGGATGATATTGGTGGTGATCGCGCCAGTGAGAGTGTTGGTGGTGAAGCCGTAGGCGAGACCGACGAGCAGCGATTTGTCCGCAACGCCGTCGCGGTTGAGGTCGAGACGGTTGGGATTGCGGGTCAGGTCATAGAGGTTGTCGATGGCCTGATGGAATGCGCTCTCGCCGCTGAGGGCTTTGATGCGATCGCGTTCGCGAGGCGACAAAACATTGATGAGGACCAGCGGGTTATCCGGGCCGCCAAACTTGATATCCTCGTCAAGAATGCCTCCAAAGCTGAGCCGGTTGTTGAGCCGATCGTAACGGAGGCGGGAACGAATCGCATAAGGCAAATCGACGAACACTTCGCGGCCGCGATCGTTGGCGGTAATGATGGGGGTCGGGAGCTGAAAGATGGAGGGCAGGATGAGCGTGCGTTCGCTCACAGGATCAAAAAGGCGAACGAGCGAATTGAGCGCGTTGGTGTCGAGCGGATTGGCCTGATCAAAGATGACGGCGGCATTGGCGAAATTACGGATATCGGGCAAGCCGAACTTCTCATTGATAAGGGTTTCACCGATTTGCAGCGTTGGGACGGCGGTTGGCCATGTGATTTGGTAGGTGACATTAATCGGCACGCCGACGGTACCTCCGGGCCGGCGGTCCAACAGCGGAAGGCAGGTGCCGAAAGGAGCGTCCTGGATGCCGTCACGGTTCAAGTCGTAGAAAAAGCCGGGCAGCAACGGATAAAACCAGCGCACGACAATGTTGGTGCCGGTGTTCAATGCGCCGGCGGCGCGGGCGTAGATTTTGCCGTTATAATCTTCAAACCA
>Ga0111538_10005485_pt1 | contig 17329 bp, 16 predicted proteins | sample SoiMethybrSBSTD1_FD_79669 | JGI IMG/M metagenome (GOLD analysis project Ga0111538, IMG submission 79669) | Bulk soil microbial communities from a Populus tree surrounding site in Tennessee, USA - Soil MetaG P. TD hybrid SBSTD1 (version 2)... | ecosystem: Environmental > Terrestrial > Soil >...
AAGCAAATTCGATGTTGATTTCTTTAGTACCGTCTTCGAATTCTATTTCGGATAAAAACTTAATTCTTTTATAAATACTTGAGGCAATAAATAATGTGAGTCTTCGCATTTGAAATTGATGTCCTTCGGATACCCCATCCGTTCCCAGGTGCTGCCAGTTGGCTTCGATGTATCCGCCTACGGCAACTGGCAGTTTACCAACAGACAGAAAGGGTCGATTGTAAACAGCATCCATGTTCATTTGCATCTTACTAGTATCCTTCTGTGTACGCTTCAACAGCGTAGTATCAATCTGCCCAATCGCATGATGGGCTAAAAAAAACAGATACAAGAGAAGGAGTCGGATAAGATTTTTCATGCCCTCAGATCGATAAACAGTTTGTCTCCCGTAGGTGTGACCTTGAAGGTTCGCAAATTTTCTTCCGCAGGACCATGTGCTACGTTTCCCTTATTGTTAAACTCACTTCCGTGGGCAGGGCAATGCAAATGATCACCCGACGCTTGCAGTTCATTTCCCTGATGGGAACACTTCATCAAAATCGCGGAATACTCCTCCTCTGAAAATTTATAGAGGTAAATTGGAAATTGCAGCGCAGCGTTTCTAACGATGATGTAGTCGCGTTGAAGTGGCTGATCTTTTTTGAGATAAGTAAAGTCCGATTTTAAAACGGAAATTCCATTGCCTTCGACAACTCCCGCCGTGTAGAAAGTGGACTGGCATCCCGACAATACCGGCAACAGTACCGATGCCGAGACACACATCATACATGTTTTGGTAAATTTTCTTCTGTCCATATTTTAAAGGCTCTCAAGGAATTTGATAAGGTTTGATTTATCGGAATCTGTCAGCGACTCAAAATTTTCGCGGCTGAAATTTCCTTCTCCACCATGTAGTAGAATAGCTTGTTCGATGCTATTGGCTCTTCCATCGTGAAGCAGAAAATATTCACCACCCTGAGAATTCTTTGACAGCCCTAATCCCCACAAAGGCGGCGTCCTCCATTCTGATGTCTTCGCCGAACCTTCCGTGTAGCCATCATCCAGGCCGGCACCCATATCATGCAACAATAAATCGGAATAAGGGTAAAAAGTTTTATTGGCAATGGCAGCAATAGACGAAGGGCCAGTTTTCATTTCTGGTCTGTGACATGCGACACATCCTGCATCGTTAAATAACTTTTTACCTGCCAGGATCGCATCATCATTTTTGTTTCTAGGTATCGGAGCCTTTAAAGTCTTCAAATAAAACACTACATCCTGTACCGTTTGGTCAGAAAGTTCTGGGTCTGTTTCAAGGCCCGAATGGGTGTCATATACCTCGTACGATGAGGATATTCCAATGTCTTCATTGTATGCCTGTGCTGTTTGTTGATGCAAATCATATGCAGCAGCCTTTTTTCCAAAACGTCCGATGTATTTTCCATTGACCTCAACGTACCCAGGTCGCTCGTACAAATATTCCTTCATGGCAATCCAATTAGGAACGCCGCTGATTCCATCACCATTTGCATCTGCGGGATCGGCCCATGAAAGAATTTCCGCATCGCTTACCGCGTCGATAAAACCCAATCCAGTATTGGCGGGTGGCGTTAGTTTCGAATATCCCACACCCGGAGGAAGTTGTTCTGGTTCGTAACCAGGAATGGCTCTGTTCTGAAGCTGCGGACCGCCGAGGTGTTCAAACTGATTTCCCGTTTCATCATATTGACCAAACCTTGTCAGTGTGGTAAATGGATGGCCCTTGCCATCCCCGGGATGGCAACTGCCGCACGAATTGGCCACAAACAATGGTCCCAGGCCAGTCTCAGCAGTGAAAATATCATCGTTGAATGCAATATCACCTCGTAAAAATTGGAGGTTCTCCGCTTCGGAAAGACCTTCTACCGGGCCGTCGAGTAGCGAGTCGCCTGCCGGTGCATCGGGCTCAAAGGTTTCACAGGAAAACCAAATTCCTGACAGGCCTAATATCATCAACAGAATAAGTAAGATTCTCATATCTAAACTATACGGGCTGTAAAATTAAAAAGTTAGATTAATCTAACTTATATATTTGAATAATTTATTTTTCATGTGTACATTTTCATGAAATTTTGAATGAATGGGGTCTTTAACGGAAGAGAATTACATTAAAAGCATCTATAGCCTGTCCTTAGAGCCTGGGGAAGTTTCGGTGTCCCAGTTAGCCAAAAAGCTGAACGTGAAACTTCCGACTGTAACCAGTATGATCAAAAAGCTCTCCTCTAAAAAGTTGGTATCCTATGCACCTTACCGGGGAATCAAAATCACAGAAAAAGGAAAAAAAGAAGCCTTATCCATTATCCGAAAGCATCGCCTCGCCGAACTTTTTCTGGTGAAAATACTAAAATTAGGATGGGAAGAAGTGCACGAAATTGCCGAACAACTCGAGCACGTGGACTCGGAAAGATTTTATAACAGAATAGATGAATTACTAGGATATCCTAAGGCAGACCCCCACGGAGAACCTATACCAGATGTTAACGGAAAAATTATTTCACCCAAGAGCATTCCATTAAGCCAGGCGGAAGAAGGGTCATCCGTTAAGATCAGTGCCGTCACCAACGACGCAAAATCCTTCCTGGACCACCTTAATTCCAAGGGCCTTCGAATAGGTGATTCCATTACCATCAAAAGAAAAGAACTATTTGATGGATCCGTCGCCATCATTAACAAAGCAAAAAAGGAAACCATGCTGAGCCACCAGGTTGTGGAAAAGATCTGGGTGGAATTGTGATTTGTTTACTTTTTCTCCTCGGGCGCTAGCGAAGCGATGATCTTCTTTGCCGCGGCGAGTCTTATTCTCTTATTCTTTTCTACCAATTTTTGTGTTACCCATTTGTCGAGTTGATGATGTACCGGTATTAAAATAGCCGCAATGCACACCATGGTGATCAGCATCAATATCGGTGAACGAGCTGTCGCACGATCAATGAGTGGTCCTAAAAGCAAATTGATAAATTCAAAAACGATCAACAAAGCGAGCACACCTAAAAATCTTATCAATCCGGGTCGAGCAATGATCGAATGACTGAGCAGTAGAAACACAATAACAAATACGATAAATCCGAAGGCGATACCAGCATATTGCAAATTGTTTTTACGTTCGAACTCTGCTTGTTTCCTTGTTGCTTCAACCTCCTGTTGCCGCAACGTCTCACTGAATCTCAAGGCTTCAACCTGCTGATTTTTTTCCTGGCTAAATAAGCTGTCTTGCGCTGCCAGCGCAAGCTTATGGTAGTATAGGCTTTCCGTATTGTCCACGCCTTCGTTTAATTCGGATAGCAGCAGACTTGAGCTTAACAATGTAGCCGGCAAGTTCTCGGCCTTTGAAATATTGAATGCTTGTCGTGCATGAAATAGGCAAGAGTCCCTGGCACCAATATTTTTGAATTCGTTTGCCAATTGTTGATGCGCACCTGCAATCCGAAAAAACCTTTGATCCTTTTTACTATTATCAAGCGACAAACGCAAATATTCCAATGCCACGGAATGATTTCCTTCAATCGCATTTACTTCACCCAGGCGTGCTGTAGCAAGATAGAGCGGGAACGGCTCCTTTCTCTTGATGGCAGCCTCATAACTTTCCTGCGCATATTTGAGTGCCGAATCATTGCGATGTGACTCGAGGAATGCCTTGCTCAACCATGCACAAGACAACGCCAGCACATGCAGGTCATGTTGTTTTATTGAAAGGCTCCGCGCCTTCCTCGCATAAATCAAGGAAGTGTTATAGTCTTTCAGATACAGGTATACCGTTGAAATACTGTTGAAACTTCGTTTCAGGCCAGCTTCATAGTTAATACTTTCCGAAAGTTGTATCGATTTTAAATAATTCTGGAGGGCCTTGGGATAGTTCCCTTTTTGATTAAACCAGAGACCGATATTGTTATAGGCCTCCGCTTCCCCTCGCGTAAATCCGATGGGCTGCGATAAAGCGATGGCCTGGTCTGCCAATGCAAGTATTGTATCCGAATTTTGAATATTCCTCCCCAGGTTGTTAAGTGCCCAAATTCGATTGGTGTCGTGAAGGTCCGTGGATAGGACTTGTTTCAAGCTGTCAATATTATATGTTTGAATAGTTTGAATAGTCTGGGCAAAAATTCCCGAAAAGTTGGCAACCAATAATACACCTAACAATATTTTTACTAATGATGACATGAAGAATCGTTAACACGGCCCGATTAAGATAATAAATTTCTGTTGTTTTTTAGAAGTAGCTTGCTTGAGCTGGTGCTATCCGGTAGAAGCCCTTTCGTACAAAGTTGAAGGTATTACAATCTTTTCTGCTGCTTTCTGATCTGCTTTGTTACCATTCAGGATTTTAAATAAAATAGTGGCCGCTGCTTTCCCCATCTCAAAGGCCGGCTGCGTGATGGTCGTTAGCGATGGGTTTAACAAGGAAGCAATTCCCATACTGGAGAATCCTACTACTTTGATATCACCCGGAATTTTTAACCCCAGTTCGTTACAAACCGTGTAGGATAGCGTTGTAAGTTTTTCAGTAGAGCCCACGATTCCCTGGGGACGGCCCTCACGACTTAATAATTTTTTAATCAGCGAATGGTTTTTCAAGTCATGACCGGTGCATGACACTATATATTCTTTCTCCATTTTAACTCCATGATCTTGCAAAGCCTTCTGGTATCCTTTCAACCGCTGTTGAATTATATATAGGTTTTCAGACATCTTGAGAAATGCAATCGCGTTACATCCTTTTTTTATTAATAGCGCTGTTGCCCGATACCCCGATTCAAAATCATTTGTGAGTACCTTAGCAGCTTCAATATCTTCACAAGCCCTGTCAAAAAAAACCAGGGGTACTTTAGATGCAATTAGTTCCCTCACGTGCGTCGTGATTTTTTTTCCTGAAGATGCCGACATCAGGACACCATCTACTCGTCCGCTTTTAAATTGCTGCAGAATAGATTGTTCCTTTACCTGATCTTCGTGTGTGATATAAATGATCACATGATAACCCTTAACCTGTGCCACTGATTCGATGCCGTTAATAGCGGTCGAAAAATAACTATCTGCTACTTCAGGAACGACTACGGCAATGTTACCCGTTTTCCTTTTCTTCAGACTGCTGGCGGAGGCATTGGGTACATAATTTAGTTTTTTTACATATGCGAGCACCCGTTTCTTGGTTTCTTCACTGATCTCATGGCTGTCGCCAAGCGCCTTGGAAACTGTCGAAACTGCTAAACTCAAATCACTGGCTATTTTTTTTATGGTAATACCCATTTTTTTCCTCCGATGTGCGAAACCGGTTTCGTAAATAAAAAAGGAACAATCAGTATTTTACAAGATAATATTTCTCAAGTTAGTAGAGCTGAAATAGGCCTGGACAGCCCCGTGGCGCCTTAAATTTAAAGAACAAAACACTATGGAAAAATATTCAGAAAATGCGCCTCTCAAAAGCCTCGATGTTTGGGAGGATGATGTATTGGCCAGATACCCTGACCCGGAAAGTATAGCGCAAAAATCAACGGAGGATTTTCGGAATTACGATAGCACCGAAAAGGATCGGGTACGTGAATTTTATCGCTTGAATCATAAATACCAGACTTATGATTTTGTGCGAAACAAAGAAAAAGAATTCCTGAAATTCGACAAGAAGGAAATGCCGGTGTGGGATGCATTTCAGTTTCTCAATCAATTGGTTGACGATTCCGACCCCGACACAGACCTGGACCAATTTCAACATCTGCTGCAAACGTCCGAAGCAATACGCAACGATGGTCATCCTGATTGGATGGTGATGGTTGGATTGCTCCATGATATGGGAAAAGTTCTTTGTCTTTTTGACGAACCACAGTGGGCAGTCGTTGGGGATACCTTCCCCGTTGGCTGCGCCTTCTCAGAAAAGATCGTTTATCCGGAATTTTTCAGTGAGAATCCCGATAAAAATAATGCGCTATACAACACAAAGTATGGGGTGTATTCCCCCAATTGCGGCCTTCGAAATGTTCACATGTCATGGGGACACGATGAGTATGTTTACCAAATGGTAAAAAGTCAGCTTCCTGAATCGGGTCTTTACATGTTGCGTTACCATTCATTTTATGCTCAACATCGTGAGAACGCCTATGGCCATCTCATGGACGAACATGACCATGAAATGTTCCGGTGGGTGAGACTCTTTAATCCATATGATCTTTATTCTAAGAACCCAACACCTCCGGATTGGAAGAAACTTCAGCCTTACTACGAAGATCTTGTCGCTAAATATCTTCCACCGACCTTAAAGTTCTAGGCACTGTACAATGTAACACCAACCAGTATGAAGCGATTCACGGAGTAGAAGTGTCATGCACAGGCTACATCTTATCGACTATATTGTTTTTTTAATATACTTCATAGTGGTATCGGGTTATGGTTACTATGTTTATAGAAAAAAAAGTAGCTCGGCCCCAGGCTCATCAAAAGATTTCTTCCTCGCAGAGGGTTCGCTAACCTGGTGGGCTATCGGCGCCTCGCTCATCGCTTCCAACATTTCGGCTGAACATTTTATTGGTATGTCAGGGTCTGGTTTTGCCCTGGGACTAGCAATATCCACCTATGAATGGATGGCTGCTGCGACATTGATAATCGTTGCCGTCTTTTTCATTCCCATCTACCTTAAGAATAAAATTTATACCATGCCGCAATTTTTGGCAAGGCGGTATAACGACACGGTCAGCACCATTATGGCTGTATTCTGGATATTGGTATATGTCTTTGTAAACCTGACTTCCATTATTTACTTGGGCGCCATTGCTATTACCTCCATCACCAGCCTAAGTTTTACGACATGCGTGATCGGTCTCATTTTGTTTTCCATCGTGGTTACGCTGGGAGGAATGAAGGTTATCGGATATACGGATGTAATTCAGGTTTCCGTGCTGATGATAGGCGGACTCGTAACAACGTATCTTGCCCTTAGTTTACTAGCGGAAAAATCCGGCTTCGGCGATGATATTTTCAAAGGGCTTTCCGTGCTGCAAGACAAGGCCGACTCTCATTTTCACATGATATTTAAAAAAGATCATCCATACTATAAAGACCTTCCGGGACTATCAGTGTTGATCGGAGGTATGTGGATCAACAATCTCAACTATTGGGGATGTAATCAATACATCATCCAACGTGCTTTGGGTGCTGACCTTAAAACAGCGCGCAACGGTATTCTCTTTGCCGCGTTCCTTAAGCTACTTATTCCAATCATTGCCGTATTGCCAGGCATTGCAATGTATGTATTACATCAAGATGGCCTCTTCCAACAGGAAATGAGCGATGCCGCGGGAATTGTAAAACCCGATCACGCCTACCCTACCCTCATGAATCTGCTTCCACCGGGAATGAAAGGTGTCGCCTTCGCAGCACTTACTGCTGCTGTCGTTGCCTCCCTTGCGGGAAAAGCCAACAGCATCTCCACTATTTTCGCGCTGGATATTTATAAAAAATTCATAAACAAATCGGCAAGTGAAAAAAAAATCGTTGCGACCGGAAAGTGGACCGTTATTGTTTCGATGGCGTGCGCTGGCATAGTCACACCGTTGCTACGGACGTTGGACCAGGCGTATCAATTCATTCAGGAGTATGTTGGTTTCATTTCCCCAGGCGTATTAGCTATTTTTCTCCTGGGACTCTTCTGGCGAAGAACGACTTCAACGGCGGCATTGCTGGGGGCACTTCTGACCATCCCCGTTTCGACGTTGTTAAAATTTCTGCCGTATTGGTCGAATGGCGCTTTTCCTGATTTTCCGTTCCTGGATCGAATGACCATTACCTTTGTTCTGATCATCATCGTAATGATTCTTACAAGTCTGCTAGGCCGCAGGCCTGCTACGCAAAATCAAACGATTGAAATCGACGTAAAGATGATGAAAGTATCTCCAGCGTTTTTGGCCGGGTCAATTATTATACTGGGGATTCTGGCAGGACTTTATACTTCTTTCTGGTAGATCGTTCGTGCAAATAAGATATTAATTCTTGTCAGCATCCATGTCTCAACCGAACTCCGGACCTAATATTGCAAACTGCTTCGCTGGAACACCGGGGTAATTATTTGAGCCCCGATACATCCGTATCAACGGACGCAACGCTTTAAACCCTAAAGATGAAACAAACGTATTCCACGCGGGGGTGTGAGTCAAAATATCTAGGACAATAGGTTTGTCAACCGGCTGATGCAAAGCATTGGAGAGCAGTTGCGTCGCACTATTTGCGTCATTCGCTATGATGGGACCAATTTGATCAAAATCGTGACCGTGTCGTCCCAGGCAGAATCCATATATGCGTCTTCGTTCCTCCACTATAAAGGCGTATTGTGGTGCATCATTAAAAAGGCATTCAAGAACAGACTGGCGGTTTGCACCAAATACTTCGCGGTCAAGTTTTAAGAGTGATGGGAAGTCATTCTCTACCAGGGGCCGTGCCCCAGGTAGTACGTTGCCGGATATGATGGTTCGACCGCGCATCCGATTAATTTTATATTCGTCTACAAAACCTAACTTCAGGTAAACTTCCCTGCCATCTGGTGTCGCATCCAGTTTTATAGTTTCGTGGTCGGCCGTTAGTTGCAGGGCCTCGCGGAGTAACTGTGTGCCTATTCCATGCCGCCGTTTTGACGGATCGACCAACACCATGCCAATCCAGGCAAAATGATTTTCGTAGGGTAGGGTGGTAACCGTGCCCACTACATTGCCGGCATCGTCAACTCCGACACGACAACCAGTGCTATGGATTTGCAAAAATAATTCCCAGTCACGGGCAAGTTGATTCCACCCGGCAAGTCTGCATAGATTCAGTCCGGCGGGGATATCATCTGCCGTCATCTCGCGATAGGCGATCATGTTGCTTTTTTACTCGGAAGCATGGCAACAGCAACCGTGCCGATAACCGCAAGGACGATCAATGCAGCAAAGCCATTTGCATAACTACCAGTTCGATCGCGAAGGTAGGCCGCAAGCATTGGGGCGAGCGCTTCGGCCAGGCCATCCACAGTAATTATCAGGCCCATAATGCGACCCATCACTTTCACGCCAAACAGCTCTGCGGCCATCAACGGAATGATCATGTAATCACCACCCAGCGCTACACCGAAAATAAAGGCAAAGAGATAGATGATACCTGGGGTTTCTGATAAGTAAAGCAAGGGTATGGAAAGTGCAACAAGGGAGTAGATGAGAATCATCACGTATTTTTTCTGAATCCTATCAGCCAGCCAACCCATGAGCAAACGGCCAACAATACTGGCCCCCAGAATAATAGACATCACGTTGGCCGCATTCTCCTGGGAATATTTAAGATCGATGCCTAAAAATAATTTGATGTTTTGTGTGGTTCCTGCCACTGCGCCGATCGAGCACATGCTACCGATTGCCAGCAAATAAAAGGGCCAGGTTTTTAAGATGTCTCCAAATTGAATTTTAGTTTCCGCTTGTTTTAGCTGGACCGTTGTGTTTTCCGGATGTTCTTTAACAAACCACGCCATGGGAAATGCCACCGCGACCATGAGAAGACCGAGTATCATAAGAGCATCCCGCCATCCAAAACTTGCGGTAAGACTTCTGGCAATTTGCGGAACCAACATTCCTCCAATACCTATCCCCAGGTATATTATTCCCATGGCCTTACCCCGTGATTTTGTAAACCAACGCGACACTAGTACCTGATTCGGTAGCGGGCCTCCACACATGTAGCCCAAGGCATTAAACAAATAAAACAAATAGAACTGCCATAACGAATTCATGGAGCTCAGTCCAATCAGGGCTACACCTCCCATAACAATTCCTGAAAGCATGAGACGTCTCGGCCCAAAACGATCGATGATCCATCCGGCAAGAAATCCAAAGAGTGGTCCTACAATAATTTTCGCTAATGCGTTTCCTGAGGTAACTTGCGCTCGCGTCCATTCAAAATCCGTTACCCAGAAGTCATAAAAAAAAGGAAGTCCATAAAACATGATACCGACGAGAGAAAACAGGCTTAAGAATCCCGTTGCTGCAACCTGAAATTGGTTTTTGCTAAGCTTTTCGACTTCCATTTAGTTGATATGACAGTTTGTTAAATTCAATTTCAGTTGCAGATATCATCCCACACAAAAGACACACTTCAAAATCTATCTCTAATATATATAAGTTCACAATCGTTTCTACTCCGTCAGTATAAATCTGGGTTTGTCCGATCGTAAAATTTTAAGGCATAAAGGATTTAAAAAAATAGATTGCCTGACGAAGTATCAGTATTTTCACTTTTGGGCGTCGTTGTGGATACCTTTCCCACTTTCGAACGCAAGGGGCGCAAAGATTTAAATACACAAAGGCCGCAAATTGCAAAGGTCATTTCACGATTTATGAATATAACGAGTGCATATCAGGAACTATTAAAACCCTCCGAGGTTTTGATCGATGATGTTGCAAAACTTGACGGTGACATCATTATTCTCGGGGCGGGTGGTAAAATGGGACCTAACCTGACTCGCCTGGCGAAACAGGCAGTAGACATCGCGGGATTAAAAAAAGAAGTGATCGCCGTGGCGCGGTTCTCTGACCCTGGATTACAAAAAGAGTTGCAGGGTCATGGCATTAAAACAATTGCGACAGATTTGCTGCAGGACCAGGAGCTTCAAAGACTACCCCTAACAAAAAATGTACTTTACCTTGCCGGGATGAAATTTGGAACGACTGGCAAAGAGTCTTTGACTTGGGCAATGAACAGTTACCTTCCGGGACGCGTCGCTGAAAAATTCAAGAACTCCAGGATCGTAGTTTTTTCCACCGGAAATGTTTACCCATTGATGCCGATCTCAGGTGGCGCCAATGAAAAAGAAATTCCCGCACCGGTTGGGGAGTACGCACAATCGTGCCTGGGAAGAGAAAGAATATTTCAATATTTCTCTGCAAAAAATAATACTCCTACGCTGATTTATCGGCTGAATTATGCAAATGATTTACGTTACGGGGTCTTGGTCGATATTGCCAAAGCGGTAAATGACCGAAAGCCAATTGACCTGCGGATGGGATATGTGAATGTAATCTGGCAAGGTGAGGCCAATGAATTTGCGCTGCGATGTTTGCATCACTGTACGTCGCCTGCTGCCGTTCTTAATATCACCGGCCCGGAAACTGTCCCAGTAAGAAAAATAGCCGATGCTTTTGGCCGCCTGTTAAATACGAAGCCCGAGTATATGAATGCAGAAGAAAACACAGCGTTGTTGAGCAATGCTGCCCGGTCGTATCAGCTATTTGGTTCAGCCAGAGTATCATTAGACCAAATGCTCGAAATTATTGCCGCGTGGGTTAAAGTCGGTGGACAAACGTTGGACAAGCCGACTCACTTCCAGGAACGAGAAGGTAAATTTTAATGCGTTAACAAACCGAACGTCAGCACATCGCATGTCAAAACTTCAACACGCCGAAGATGAAATTTCCGGAACTCGATAACACTATTCTTAAAGCATTGCAGGCGGGAACTGTTATTCCGGCTCACCCCCTCGCGTTAAAAGAAGATCTTAAGCTCGATGAAAGGAGACAGCGGCTCTTAACACAATATTACATTGCCAGTGGTGTTGGCGGCCTGGCCGTTGGTGTTCATACAACGCAATTTGAAATCCGGAAGTCTGGCATCGATCTGCTGGAACCTGTCTTGAAAATTACAGTGGAAGAAATTGAAAAGTCGGCTTCAAATCAACCTTTTATAAAAGTTGCTGGCGTGGTGGGGCAAACATCTCAGGCAAGTCGGGAAGCTGAAACGGCAAAACGCCTGGGATATGACCTCGCATTGGTGAGTATGGGGGGCTTAAATGAATATTCCGAGGATCAACTTATTGAGCACAGCCGTACCGTTGCTTCCATCATTCCCGTCTTCGGCTTTTATCTGCAGCCTGCTGTGGGAGGAAGGGTGTTAAGTTATGATTTTTGGCGAAGGTTCGTAGAAATTCCAAATGTATATGCTATCAAAGTCGCCGCCTTTAATCGCTATCAGACCTTGGATGTGCTAAGGGCTGTCTGTGATTCTGACAGCCGTGAGCGGATCGCACTTTACACCGGAAACGATGACAATATCGTCGCCGACCTGGTAACCCCATTTCGGTTCACCGTGAATGGTAAAGTAATTGAAAAGAAATTTGTGGGAGGCTTGCTGGGACATTGGGCAGTATGGACAAAATCTGCTGTCGAATTACTGCACAAAATAAAAATGCAAAAGCCGAATGATGAAGGCATTCAAAAATTGTTATCCGAAGGTGTAAAGATAACCGATATGAACGCAGCCATCTTTGATGCCGCGAATTCCTTTCACGGTTGTATCCCGGGAATTCACGAAGTACTGCGAAGACAGGGACTACTGGAAGGCCGGTGGTGTCTCAATCCTAAGGAGCAACTTTCCGGGGGACAAATGGAAGAAATAGATCGCGTAATTCAATCCTATCCGGAATACACCGATGACAAATTCGTAAAAGAATTCCTAGAGAAATGGAATGTCAATGCCTGAGCTTATGTTGAAAACGGAAATAAAACGATTATCACAAAAAATTCATGGAGACGTCGTCAAACTTCGCAGGCATCTTCATTCCTACCCTGAACTTTCCTTTCAGGAGCATAAGACCTCTGCATTTATAAAGTCACATTTGGACGTATTAGGGATTCCATGGAAGCCTGTTGCCGGAACGGGAATTGAGGCACTAATCAGTGGCAAAATAAAATCAGAAAAAGTGATTGCCTTGCGCGCTGACATCGATGCGTTGCCTATTCATGAAAAAAATGACGTCGAATATGCCTCACAACATCCGGGTGTAATGCATGCCTGTGGCCATGATTTTCATACTTCTTCATTACTAGGGACAGCGCAAATCCTAACGTCGCTTCAAAACAATTTCAGTGGGACAATAAAATTGTTGTTTCAGCCTGGCGAAGAAGTTCTGCCTGGAGGTGCCAGCCTGATGATTAAAGACGGCGTGCTGGACAACCCTAGGCCTAGCGCCATTCTTGGCCAGCATGCCATGCCGAGAATTGAGGTTGGCAAAATTGGTATTCGTAGCGGGAAGCACATGGCATCCATGGATGCCGTTATCGTTAGAATAAAGGGGAAAGGGGGCCACGGTGCCGAACCACATAATAACGTTGATCCTGTTGTGATAGCTTCACATATCATCATTGCGCTCCAGCAGATCGTAAGTCGGCTGGCGAACCCGGGAGATCCCACTGTTCTTTCATTTGGGAAAGTTATTGCGAATGGTGCCATCAATGTCATTCCTGACGAAGTCTATTTGGAAGGAACATTCCGCGCCATGAACGAACGCTGGCGAGATGAAGCACACCGGCGCATGACTGACATGGCAGAGGGTATTGCTAAAAGCATGGGCGCAACGTGCACCATGCAAATCATCAGAGGGTTTCCCTTCCTCATCAACGAAGAGAAACTCACAGCAGAAATTAAAACCCATGCGTCTGAATATCTTGGGGAAGGAAATGTTCTCGAAGAAGATATTTGGATGGCCGCAGAGGATTTTGCCTATTACTCGCAGGCGGCGGACTCTTGTTTCTATTTATGCGGTGTGGGCAATGTGGCAAAGGGCATCACGTCCACGCTACATAGCCCCACTTTCAATATCGATGAAAAAGCATTAGAAGTTAGCACGGGGTTAATGGCATACTTAGCCTTAAAAAGATTAGGTAACTAACTATAAATACTGCACAACATTGCCAACCGGTTGCGCTCCATCGGAGCGCCCTATTCTAGAAAATAGATGCCACCCGAACCAGGCTCCGTAGGAGCCTCCTAAAACGCTGACATTCTAAACATTTTTTTATCACGGCTCCCAACACCGATTGATCTGTGAGCCAAAACAATTTTTCCTCTCAAAATCCCTTATCATCCGCCGATGGTCCATAAATCGAAGGAACAGCAATATTATTGAGCCGCATGTAAACCGTCAATTGTCCCCGGTGATGCACCCAATGGTTGAGCGTCGATCCTATATTTTCCTTTATTGGCGCCGAGAATATCAACTGACCATTACTTTTAAGAGAGAAAGTTCCGGACAATTCCTTATCGGAGACTTTTTGCAATGCTTTTTTGGCTCCTTCAATATTTTCGTCATAATGTTTCACCAAATCGGCTGTGGTCTTCGGTTTGAAATGCGGAAAAGTCGCCAAGTCAATCTCTGATACTTCAATGGTATAAGTAATCCATTTCGGAATTTCAGCAACCAGCAAAACGAGGTACCCCATGTTCATTGATTTTTCATGGGGCTTCCAATCGTATAACGTCTCAGGAATTCGTTCAAGGCATTTACGCGTGGCGCTGGTCTCGGCTTCCAGTTCGGCTAAATATTCCTTACCAAAAATTGCTGTTTCCATATTATTCATAGTTGATTTAATTGATTAACAGATCACTGCCTTCAGGGTTATTTTATTTTTTCAACAACACAACACGCGCTATGAATATCAAATATTACTGGTCAATCGTTCTGTTAATAATTGCTATTTCTCAACCAGATTCGGAGTGAATTAAAAAAATAACTCCGGCCTGACACAAGCACAAGTCGCTGAAAACAGGATTAGCTATTAACAGGGAATTTCTCCAATGTAAAATGGAATTAAAGTAGATTTATATATAACGCCGATATTATGGAACACACAATAACTTTACCTGCCAGCTGGGGTCGGGGGAGCCTGATCGCATTTCGGTTTTTCTTTGCGTATTTTATTTTTTATATTTTTCCTTTCCCGTTGGACTTCCTTCCAAAAATCTCTGGGCTGTTTCAACCGTTGACCGACCTTTCTGCCGCAATCTGTAGCTATATCGCTAAAAATCTTACCGGTGTCGAACACGAAATTTATGGAACGGCTAATGGCAGTGGCGATTCAACCCTTAATTATGTCCAGTTTTTCATATTCATGGCGTATTCCTTGATCATAACAATAGTTTGGTCCGTCACGGATCGAAGACGAAAAAACTATGAAAAATTATTGTACTGGCTGATAATACTAATACGATATTATGTCGCCGCTATTATGATTTCTTATGGCTTGGCTAAAATTTTAAAAACACAATTCACATTCCCAACCTCGGATCGTTTGCACCAATCTTTTGGCGACGCTTCACCTATGGGCCTGCTTTGGACATTTATGGGATATTCTACTCCCTATAATATTTTTACCGGACTTGGTGAATTCATAGGAGGATTTCTTCTTTTCTTCAGGCGTACCCGCCTACTGGGAGCCTTGATAATCATTGCAGTAATGAGTCATGTCGCAATGCTCAATTTTGCCTATGACGTCCCGGTTAAACTATTTTCTCTTCATCTCCTTTCAATGGCAATTTTAATAGTAGTGCCTGATGCAAAAAGGCTCTTAAATATTTTTTTACTTAACAAACCTACCATCCCCGAGACTTCGCATCCCATTTATTTTGACGCCAAAACAAAATGGTATTACATGATTGGAAAAGGTTTGTTAGTGGTCATTATCTTGACAACAAATATTATGGGTCAATTAGAAGCCAGAAAAGACATTGAAGAGCATCTCAAAACTTCAAACCGGTATGACCCCCTGCTCGGTGAATTCGATGTTGAATCGTTTGAGCTGAATGGAGAGGTTGTGCCTCCGGGCAAAATGGACACAAGACGTTGGAAAAAAGTAATCATAAACCAAAAAAATATAGATATTCAATCGACAGACGGCGGCTCCATTCCCTGGCATTTTCATGGAAATAATTATGGACATAAAATTATTTTGCTTTCTCACGATCTGTCAACAATGGGAAATTTTAGATTTGTGAGCGACAGTTCAAGCCTTATCATGGAAGGAACATTAAACCAGGATTCTCTTAAAATAAAACTCAAAAAAAAATCCGAAAATCAATTCGTATTGGTTAGCAGAGGATTCCATTGGGTAAACGAATTTCCATTTTATAAATAGCGCCACCTCTAAACCTTGTGGTTTGACTTTTCTTTTTCTTGATAGCCAAGAGCCTTTGCAAGCTCTTTGTTATCAACCAAAAACTCTTTAAAATCCTGAAGCGTCTCAAACGACTTGCTTCCGCGGCTATATTGATCTACCCAATACAAATTGATCAATATTTCTTCGATCGGTTCTTTCACGGGCACTTTCATGGCAGAGAGGATTATTTGTCATAAAGATATACTAATATTTTTAGTTAACATACATTTTTATGTCTAAAAATATTAGTATAAGTTCATTGATTCCCCGCTAAAACCTACCGCAAACTCATGGCATTTAGTTCTTAATGAATTCTGCATTGGCGAGGATGTTTACCTCCTCACCCAGCATGGCTGCAGGGGTTTGTTCTGCAATGCCAAAGTCTTTACGGTTAATTTTTCCTGTAATTTTGAAGCCTGCTATGGTCTTTTTTGTGACCGGGTGAATGGCAGTCTTTGCCAGCGCCGAAAGCGTAACCGGTTTTGTCACACCATGCAATGTCAGATTTCCTGTTACGGTGTACGTATTTTCTTCAGCTGCTTTCTTAAAGGATGTGCTTTTAAAAACAATTGTTGGAAATTGAGTCGCGTCAAAGAAATCAGCCGACTGTAGATGCGCGTCCCGCTTTTCGTTATCGGTGTCGACCGAATTTACCTGTGCTGTCATCTCCGCGACGGCGTCTGAAAAATCATTTTTGGACGCGCTGATTGTAGCGTCAACATTTTTGAATGAACCGTCAACGTCTGTTACTGTCATGTGTGAAATACTAAAACCGAGCTTCGCGTGGTTATTGTCGTATTTCCACACTGCAGTCTCCACAATCGTTGTAAACGACAATAAGCTAAACAACACGAAAACACCCAAAGGTTTTGCAAGTTTGTTCATGATAATTTTTTTTAAATAATTAATGTTTTGATTACTGCCGTAAAAATAGTTTACATTTGCTTCTGAAAGTATAGTACTATACTATTGTATACCAGTATACTTTTGTATAGCAATCTCAACAACAAAGAATTATGGGTAGATTAACGGAGATGGAAAAAATAAAAAGCTGCTCGTCCCAATTTGTTTTGGCCTTACACGACACGCTTAATGTAATTCACGGTAAATGGCGGTTGCCTATTATTGGCTCATTGTTGTATGGTAAAAAACGATTTAAGGAACTGGAACGGGAAATACCGCACATTACACCCCGCATGCTGTCCAAGGAACTGAAGGAACTTGAGCTTAACGGAATATTAAAACGAACTGTGTTTGACACAATTCCCGTGACCGTAGAGTACGAATTAACAAAATCCGGTAAATCATTAAATGAGATTCTGGATCCTATGATCGAATGGGGACTGCAGCACCGGAAAAATGTAATGGCAGGTGCTAAGCCT
>Ga0111538_10005486_pt1 | contig 17328 bp, 13 predicted proteins | sample SoiMethybrSBSTD1_FD_79669 | JGI IMG/M metagenome (GOLD analysis project Ga0111538, IMG submission 79669) | Bulk soil microbial communities from a Populus tree surrounding site in Tennessee, USA - Soil MetaG P. TD hybrid SBSTD1 (version 2)... | ecosystem: Environmental > Terrestrial > Soil >...
AGATCGTCAAGCAGCCGTTCACGGTCACCGAGACGAACGACAAGTTCGACGTCGTGGCCACCATCCACGGCGGCGGCGTGTCGGCCCAGGCCGACGCGATCCGCCACGGGATCTCGAAGGCGCTCTGCGAGTGGAACGCGGAGGTGCGCGGCAAGCTCAAGAAGGCCGGCTTCCTGACGCGCGACGCGCGCATCAAGGAGCGCAAGAAGTACGGGCAGAAGGGCGCCCGTGCTCGGTTCCAGTTCAGCAAGCGTTAGTCGTCAAATTCGAGCCCCGCGAGGGGCCGGAAAGCTCGAGGGCCCGGATGGGCCCGGGCTGTTTCGAAGGAGGCCGTCGTTGTCCGAGACCACCGTTCCGACCGCCGCACCCGAGCTGTCGCCCGTCGCCACCAGCGTGTCGATCAAGGACCTGCTCGAGGCCGGCGTCCACTTCGGGCACCAGACCCGCCGCTGGAACCCGAAGATGAAGCAGTACATCTTCGGCGAGCGCAACGGGATCTACATCATCGACCTGCAGAAGACCCACCGGCTGCTGCAGGACGCGCTGCAGTTCGTGCAGGACCTCGCCGCGCAGGGCAAGAACGTGCTGTTCATCGGCACCAAGCGCCAGGCGCAGGAGGCGATCGCCGAGGAGGCCAAGCGCTGCGGCATGCCGTTCGTGACCGAGCGCTGGCTGGGCGGCCTGCTCACGAACTTCGTCACCGTGCGCCGCAGCCTCGAGCGGCTGCGCGAGCTCGAGATGACGCTCAGCGGGCCGCAGGAGACGCAGCGCGAGCGGCTCACCAAGAAGGAGCTGGCGCACCTCGACAAGGAGCGCGGCAAGCTCGAGAAGAACCTCACCGGCATCAAGGGCATGAAGAGCGTGCCCGACGCCGTCTTCGTGATCGACACCCGCCGCGAGGCGATCGCGGTGGCCGAGGCCCGCAAGCTCAAGGTTCCCGTGATCGGGATCCTCGACACCAACTCGGACCCGGACGAGGTCGACGTGCCGATCCCCGGCAACGACGACGCGCTCCGCGCGATCCGGCTGTTCGCGGGCAAGGTCGCGGACGCGGTGCTCGCGGGCCGCGGCTTGCGCGAGGCGCAGCTGGCCGAGACGGTGGCCGGCGGCGAGGCCAGGCAGCGCGCGGGTCGTCAGCCGGCCGCGACGCCCGCCCCGACCGCGTAGCCGTTCGCCGCTCGCCTCAACACTCTCACTCGAAGCCGGAAGGAAGGACGATGAGCATCACGGCCGAAGTCGTGCGCCAGCTCCGCGAGGAGACGGGCGCCGGCATGATGGACTGCAAGGCCGCCCTCGTGGAGACGAGCGGCGACATGGCGAAAGCGCGCGAGGTGCTGCGCAAGAAGGGGCTCGCCGCGGCCGCCAAGAAGGCGAGCCGCGTCGCCTCGGACGGCGCCGTGGGCGCGCACATCGCCTCGGACGGCAAGAGCGGCGTCGTCGTCGAGGTCAACTGCGAGACCGACTTCGTCGCGAAGACGCCGGACTTCCAGGGGCTCGTCAAGAGCATCGCCGAGCACATCTGGAAGAACGACCCGGCCGACGTGGCGGCGCTTTTGGAGCAGCCGTTCGGCCCCGGGCAGACGGTCGGCCAGGCGGTCCAGGAGAAGATCGCGCTGATCAAGGAGAACATCGTGATCCGCCGCTTCGCCCGCTTCGCGCTCGCCGCGGCCGACAAGGGCACGGTGGCCGCCTACATCCATCCCCCCGCCGCGAAGGTCGGCGTGCTGGTCGAGCTCGCAGCCGAGGCGGACGGGGCGGACCTCCAGGCGCTGGCGCGCGAGGTGGCGATGCACGTCGCCGCGTCCTCGCCCGTCTACGTCTCGAAGGACGAGGTGCCCGCCGACGTGCTCGCCGCCGAGAAGGAGATCTACCGCGCGCAGGCGCTCGCCTCCGGCAAGCCGGCGAACGTCGTCGACAAGATCGCCGAGGGCAAGCTGAAGGAGTACTTCGCGACCTTCTGCCTGCTCGAGCAGCCCTACATCCGCGAGCCGAAGATCACGGTCGCCCAGCACGTGAAGGGCAAGGCCACGGTCCGCCGCTTCGCGCGCCTGAAGCTCGGCGAGGACGCGGCCGCCAAGCCCGCCACCGAACAGTAGTACCATTTGCGGCGGTCCGGCCGTCCGAGGCCTGGACCGCAAGCGCCCCGGAAGGACTGATGCCCGGCAGCAAGAAGGCCCTCGCCTACAAGCGCGTCCTGCTCAAGCTCTCGGGCGAGTCGCTTCTCGGAACCAAGGCCTTCGGCATCGACCGCGACTTCGCCGACTACGTGGCGCACGAGATCAAGGACGTCCACGACCTGGGCCTCCAGATCGCGGTGGTCGCCGGCGGCGGCAACATCTTCCGCGGCGTGTCCGACAGCGCGCAGGGGATGGACCGCGTCTCCGCCGACCACATGGGGATGCTGGCCACCGTCATCAACGCGCTGGCGCTGCAGGACGCGCTCGAGCGCGCCGGCATCTTCACCCGGGTGCTCTCGGCGATCGAGATGCAGGAGGTGTGCGAGCCCTTCATCCGCCGGCGGGCGCTGCGCCACATGGAGAAGGGCCGCGTCGTGGTGCTCGCCGCGGGCACCGGCAACCCCTACTTCTCGACCGACACGGCGGCCGCGCTCCGCGCGATGGAGCTGAAGGCCGACGTGATCCTGAAGGCCACCAAGGTCGACGGGATCTACGACGCCGACCCCGTCAAGCACCCGAAGGCGAAGAAGTTCACCGAGCTCAGCTACCTCGAGGTGCTGCAAAAGGGGCTGCGCGTCATGGACACGACCGCGATCTCGCTCTGCATGGACAACCACCTGCCGATCGTGGTCTACGACCTCAAGCGCAAGGGCAACCTCAGGCGGGTCGTCCTCGGCGAGCCGATCGGAACGCTGGTGAAGGAGTAGCGATGCCCACGAACCCCAAGCAACTCGTCGCGGACGCGAAGGGACGCATGCATCACTCGCTCGAGACGGTGCTGAAGGAGCTCTCGACCATGCGCACCGGCCGCGCCTCGGTGGCGATGCTCGACACGATCCGCGTCGACTATTACGGCACGGCCACGCCGCTCAACCAGGTCGGCAACCTCGCGGTGCCCGACCCCACGCTCATCACGCTCCAGCCGTGGGACCCCTCGCTGCTGCCGGCGATCGAGAAGGCGATCCGCGGCTCGGACCTCGACCTGAATCCGCAGAACGACGGCAAGCTGATCCGCATCCCGGTGCCCCAGCTCAACGAGGAGCGCCGCAGGAACCTGGTCAAGGTCGCCCACAAGCACGCCGAAGAGGGCAAGGTCGCGATCCGCAACGTGCGCCGCGACGTCAACGACCACCTGAAGAAGCTGATGAAGGACCACGAGCTGAGCGAGGACGACGAGAAGCACGCGCTCGCCGAGGTCCAGAAGCTGACGGACCAGCACACGGCCGAGATCGACGCCGCCCTCAAGAAGAAGGAAACCGAGATCATGGAAGTCTGACGCCCTTGCGGCGCCTGCTTCCGCTCCTCGCCCTTCCGCTCGTCTCCTGCATCGAAAGCCGTCTCGACGTCGAGATCCTGACGCAGATCCACGCGAACGGCACCTGCACCCGCCGCGTCGAGTACCGCCTCGAGCAGGTCGACACCGACAAGGGCAACGCGCGCGTGCCGATCCAGCCCGACGACGATCCGCTCCGGCTCTACCGCTTCCCCGCCGGCGAGCCCTGGCTGCGGACCGAGGAAACCGACGTCGGGCACCGGCTCGTCGTGGTCGAGGCGCTGCTGCCCACGCCCCAGGACGTGGACGGCGACTACTTCCGGGCGCGCTCGCCCAAGACTCCTCCCGCGCGCAATGCCGTCTCGGCTTTCGTCGACCCCGAGTCCGCCGTCTACGAGTACCAGGAGGTCTTCCGCGACCCGGCCTCGCCGCTCGCGGCCGCGCGCGCCCTCTCGCGCGCCGCCGTGAAGCGGGACGACGGCTTCGCGGAGCGCTTCAAGGCCGAGCTGGGCACCGCCGGACCCCGTGACACCGACGTCCGCCGCGCCTTCCGCGAGCTGTTCGCCGAACCATTCGCGCGCGACGTGGCGTCTGTCGCCGAGCGTCCGCTCTTCGGCCCGCGCGAGCGGCGTGAGCTCGACGAGATCTACGAGCACCTCGACGGCCGGCAGCAGGCCCTCCTCGCGCGCCTCGGGCAGCTGGCGCCGGATGCCCCGGCGGACGGCCTCGACGAGGCCGTCAAGAAGGCCATGGACGGCATCGGCGAGCGCCTGGCCGACGACCTCGAGGCCGCGGGCCTCCCCCTCCCCTTCGACATCGGCCAGGGCGCCCTGAAGCTCCGCTTCCGCGCGACGCTCGTGATGCCCGTCCCGATCGTCTCCGCCAACGCCTGCGTCAGCGGCGACACCGCCGTCTGGGAGTTCGACCAGGACGACCTCTACGGCCGCGGCTTCGAGATGAAGGCGAGCGCCATCGCGCGCTGACGCTATAATCCGCCTCGCCCGTCACGGGCGTCTCCCATGCTCACTCACCTGGACTGCACGAAGTGCGACAAGCGCTACGAGCCGGGCCGTGTCTACACGGTCTGCAGCTGCGGCGCTCCGCTCTACGCGCGCTACGACCTCGCGCGAGCCGCGCTCGAGATGCGGCCCGGCCACCTCGAGCTGCGCGAGCCGACGATGTGGCGCTACCGCGAGGTGCTGCCGCTCGCCGACGACGCGGCCAAGGTCAGCCTGGGGGAAGGCTTCACGCCGCTGCTCGAGGCGCCGCGGCTCGGCGCGCAGCTCGGCCTGCCGCGCCTGCTGATCAAGGAAGAGGCCGGCAACCCGACCGGCTCCTTCAAGGCGCGGGGCCTCGCGATGTGCGTCTCGATGGCGAAGGCCCTCGGCGCCACCGACGTGTGCCTGCCGTCGGCCGGCAACGCCGGCAGCGCGCTCGCCGCCTACGCCGCGGCCGCGGGCCTCAAGGCCCACGTCTTCCTGCCGCGCGACATCGCGAGGCTCTTCGTGATGGAGACCGAGGCCTACGGCGCGCACGTCGAGATGGTCGACGGCCTCATCACGGACGCCGGCCGCGTCTGCGCCGCCCAGGCGAAGGAGCACGGCTGGTACGAGTGCGCGACGCTCAAGGAGCCCTACCGCGTCGAGGGCAAGAAGACGATGGGCTACGAGATCGCGGAGCAGCTCGACTGGACGCTGCCCGACGCGATCCTCTACCCGACCGGCGGCGGCACGGGCCTCGTCGGGATGTGGAAGGCCTTCGCGGAGATGGAGGCGATGGGCTTCGTCGGCTCGAAGCGCCCGCGCATGTACGCCATTCAGGCGGAGGGCTGCGCGCCGATCGTGAAGGCGTTCCAGGAGGGCAAGGACGACGCGCCGATGTGGGAAGGCGCCACGACCCACGCCCACGGCCTGCGCGTTCCGAAGGCGCTCGCGGACTTCATCATCCTGCGCGACCTGCGCGAGAGCCACGGCGCCGCGATTGCCGTCTCCGAGGCCGAGATCGTCGCAGGAGTGAAGCAGGCCGCCGCGACCCAGGGCCTGTTCATGGCCCCGGAGGGCGGCGCCTGCGTCGCCGCCGCCCGCAAGCTCAAGTCGAGCGGCCACCTCTCGGCCGACGACCAGGTCGTCATCTTCGACACCGGAAGCGGCTACAAGTACGTCGAGAACATGGCGCCGCTCTGGTAGCCCAAGGCGTCAGAGCCAGCCGCCGCGGAATCCCGCCCGCCGCAGTCCGGTCACGATGGGCGGGCAGCGGCGCATGATGTTCCACAGCAGCCCGGTCCGGTAGTTCTCGATCATCAAGACGACGGGACCCTGGTCGATGCCGAAGTGCCAGGGCGAAACCCACCACCCGGTCGGGCTTCCCTCGACGGCGAACGATCGGTTGAAAGACGGCCTGAACCCGTACTTTCCCGTCATCCCGAGCTGCAGGGACGCGCACTTCCTCACCGTGGGGATGACGATCTCGGGCGCAAAGGGCAGCGAGGCGACGACGACCCAGGGGGCGATCGTGCCGTCGTCGGGGCCGAACGGGGCCCCGCGCGCGATGTAGTCGAAGAAGTCGCGCTCGACGCCGTTCACCTCCCGCTTCAGCCAGCCGGGCCCGTCGCTGGCCGTGAAGCCCCAGCTGTGCTCGTCGTAGCCGACGAAGCCCAGGGGATTGCGGACCGCGTACTCCTGCTGGACGAGCGTCGCCTGCCGGCTGTTCTCGAAGTAGTCGGAGCCGCGCTCACGCATGAAGTCGTCGCGGATCTCACGGAAGTCGATCCACAGGTGCGAGAGCTGGTGCGTGAAGAGCGGCCCCGAGTAGAGCAGCTCGCGGCCGTAGATCTCCTTCCACTGGTAAGTCGCGCAATAGGCGCGATAGCTCTCCGGCGGCAGCGGGTGCGTGGGCGAGCCGAGACCGAGGACGTAGAGGAGCAGCCCCTCGTCGTACCCCTCCCAGCGATAGGGGAGGAACGACGTCTCCGGCCGCCAGCCGTGGGTCAGCGTCGCGCCCCCGTTCCGCGCCCAGTTCCAGTCGGCGCGGCCGTAGAGCTCTTCGGCCAGGCTCCGGATCTCCGCCTCCACCGGTGTATCGCGGTCGAAGTACGTGGCGACGGTCAAGGCTCCCGCGAACAGGAACGCGGAGTCGATGGTGGAGAGCTCGCACTGCCAGACGCGGCGTCCGCTGTCGATGTCCAGGAAGTGGTAGAAGAAGCCTTTGTAACCGGAGGCGTCGGGCTCCGGACCTTGAGGGAGATCGAGCAGGAAGCGGAGCCTTTTCCGGGCGCTCTTGGCGGCGAAGTCGCGGAAGAGGACGCCGCGCTCGACGATCACGGGAAGCGTCGCGAGCGCCATGCCGCAGGCCGCGATGCTCGACGGGGCGGTCGGGTCGGTCTTGTCGCGGACGAGCCCGTTGTCGGGGTTGGTCTCGTGCAGATAGTAGAGGACCGTCGTGAGCTGCAGCAGGCCGAGGTCCCAGTCGCTGAGCGGGCGAGTGACATCGTCGTCGGCGGCGGGACCGTCCGGCATCGCCCTGGATTTTCAGCCAGCCCGATCGTGCGAGTCTAGCGTCGCCGCAGCGCGTGTGTCCCTGCTGGCTACGGAGCATGCCTACGGTATGTTCGGGATAGTCTCGAGGCATGCTCCTGCCTGGAGCGCTTCTCACTCTCGCGCTCGCCGACCCGATCGCCACCTCGACTGCGCCGCGGCCGCCTCGCCTCAAGGATCTGCTCGCCTCCGCGGGCCGGTACGTGACGTCGCTCCAGGAGAACCTCGCGGTTCTCGTGGCAGACGAGGACTACACCCAGGTGGAGGTCGTGGACCGCCCGGGCAAGCTCGGCCTCAGGCGTTCGCTCGCCTCCGACGTGGCGTGGGTCCCGACCGACGATCCGTTCGTGTGGGCCTTCTTCCGCGACGTTCGGGAAGTGGACGGCGATCCGGTGCGCGACCGGGAGGAGCGGCTCGCCTCCCTCTTCCCGTCCGGCGTGACGTCCGCGGGAACGCGGCGCGCACGCCAGATCCTCGAAGAGAGCGCCCGCTACAACCTGGGTCTGTATCGCACCGTCAACAGCCCCACTGTTGCGCTCAGCTTCCTCCACCCACGCAACCAGCCGCGTTTCGCTTTCGACGTAGAGAGTCACGGAGAAAGGGAGGGAGCCGCGACCTGGAGGGTGAGATTCAAGGAGCGCGCACGTCCAACGCTCACGCGCACGTCGGAGGGGGAGGACGTTCCGGCGCGTGGACTCCTCTGGTTGGAGGCCGGAAGCGCCGCCCTGGTGGAGAGCCGACTCGAGCTGCATCCCACCGACCGAAGCCCTGTCGTGATCGAGACGAGCTACGCTCATGACGACCGCCTTGGAGCCTGGCTGCCGAAGGAGATGAGGGAGTCCTACGGCGACGCGGCCGATCGCCTCGAGGCGATGGCCCGCTACGCTCGCTGGCGCCGCGCCCAGGTCGAGATGAAGGTCATCCTTCCGGATCGCTAGGACGAGCGCGCTCCCGGTGGCCTTGCCGGGCCAATGAGTGCCTGTCAGACTTCGCCGGTGCTGATCGACCCTCCTGCCCGGATGTCCGTCGAGAACCTGGCGCCGCTCGGGTGATCGGCCAGACCCTCTCCCACTACCGGATCACGGCGGCGCTCGGCGCCGGCGGGATGGGCGAGGTCTATCGCGCGACCGACACGAACCTGAATCGCGACGTCGCGATCAAGGTTCTGCCGCCCGAGGTCACCAAGGATCCGGAGCGCCTCGCTCGCTTCAAGCGCGAGGCCCACGTGCTCGCGTCGCTCAACCACCCGCATATCGCCTCGATCTACGGGCTCGAGGAGGTGAACGGCCAGCCGTTCCTCGCGCTCGAGCTCGTCGAGGGCCAGGACCTGAAGCAGCGCCTCGAGCGGGGAGCGATTCCCGTCGACGAAGCTCTCGAGATCGCGCGTCAGGTCGCGGAGGGGCTCGAGGAGGCCCACAACAAGGGCATCGTCCACCGCGACCTCAAGCCCGCGAACGTGAAGCTGACGCCGGACGGCAAGGTAAAGGTGCTCGACTTCGGCCTCGCCAAGGCCTGGGCCGGCGACGGCCCGGCCGGCTCGGCGTCGTCGGCGCTCTCGCAATCCCCCACGCTCGCCCACACCGGCACGGTCGCCGGCGTGATCCTCGGCACCGCCGCCTACATGTCGCCCGAGCAGGCGCGCGGCAAGCCGGTCGACAAGCGCGCCGACGTCTGGTCGTTCGGCGTGCTGCTCTGGGAGATGCTGACGGGCCGGCAGCTCTTCACCGGCGACACGGTGACGGACGTGATCGCGGCCGTGGTCACGCGCGAGCCGGATCTCGAGGCTCTGCCGAAGGCGACGCCTGCCTCCGTGCGGCGGCTGATGGCGCGCTGCCTGCGCAAGGACCCGCGCTCGCGGCTCCCCGACATCGGGACCGCGCGGCTCGACCTTCAGGAGGCGCTGGCCGGAGCCGGATCGAACGAAGCCGAGCGCGCACCCGCAGCGACCACGGCGACCGGAGCGGCCGCGGGCGCACGGACACGCGAGCGCTGGGGGTGGATCGGCCTCACGCTGGCGCTCGCCAGCCTCGCAGCGTGGATGGCCTGGCAGCAGCGGCACGTCGCCACTCGCTCGCAGCCGCCCGTCCGCTTCGTCCTCGAGCCTCCAAATGGCATGAGCTTCCCCGATTTTCAGCTGCCGGCGCTCTCGCCCGACGGACGCTTGGTCGCCTTTGCCGGTCTCTCCCGCGACGGCTCGACGCAGCTCTGGCTCCGGCCGCTCGACTCCGACGAGGCCCACCCGATCGCAGGGACCGAAGGCGGGCTCGTGCCGTTCTGGTCGCCGGACAGCGCCATGGTCGGCTTCGTGGCCGGGGACGAGATCCGCAAGGTCGGCCTTGCGGGTGGCCCAGCCCAGCGCGTGTGCGCGCTTCCGCGAGCGGGTTTCAACGGCAGCACGTGGAACGCGCAGGGAACGATCGTCTTCGCGAGCGGGGGGGCCAGCGGGACTCTCTTCTCCGTCCCGGCCGCGGGCGGCCAGCCGACGCCGTTCACGACTCTCGACGCCTCGCGCGGGGAGACCAACCATTACTGGCCCCAGTTCCTGCCCGACGGGCGCCACGTGCTCTTCAGCGTCAACGGCGGCGGCGGCGGTGCGTACGTGGCACCGTTGGATGCGCCCACGCAGCGGCGGCTCATCCAGCCGGGAGCGGAACGAGCGGTCTATGCGTCGGGACGGCTGCTCCGCGTCCGCGACGGCGGCCTGATGGCCTGGCGCTTCGACCCGGCGCGGCTCGAGCTGGCGGGCGACGCGATGCCCGTCGTCTCGAACGTGGCGACCTGGAGCGTGACGTCGAACTACAGCTGGTTCTCGGCCTCGGAGACCGGTCGCCTGACTTGGGTCACGGGGCGTGATAGCCGGCTCCGTCTCGCGTGGTTCGACCGGAACGGCAACGCCGTCGGGACGTTCGGCGAGCCCGCGCGCTACGGCCAGCTGGCGCTCTCACCCGACGGCCGGCGCGTCGCCGTGGAGGTGGCGGACGTCCAGGGGCGCTTTGACCTCTGGCTGCTCGACGCCGTGCGCGACGTCTCCAGCCGCCTCACCACGGACCCCACGAACGAGCGGGAGCCCGTGTGGTCTCCCGACGGCACCCGGCTGGCCTTTACGACCGGACCGACCAACCAGGAAGACATCCTGGTCAAGGACCTCACGAGCTCGCAGCCTGCAGCTCCCCTTCCCGGCAGCTTCGGCACGACGGCCGGCGCGCGGGACATCCCGGAGAACTGGACCGGCGAATCGCTCATCTTCATGACGCTCGCAGCCGAGCGGACCTTCTGGACGCTTCGCATGGACGGCAAGAGCGAGCCGGAGCGGTTGATGGCCGGCGCCGGGCAGTTCGGAATCGACGAGCCGCACCTGTCGCCTGACGGACGCTGGCTCGCGTTCATCTCGGCGGAGTCCGGCCGCTTCGAGGTCTACGTCGAGCCTTTCCGGCGCAAGGGCGAGAGGCTGCGGGTCTCCACGAACGGCGGCGGCCAGCCGCGCTGGAAGCGCGACGGCAAGGAGCTCTTCTATCTGTCGACCGACCGCTCGATCGTCTCGGTGACCGTGCGCGAGACGGCCGCTGGTCTCGAGCTCGGCGCCCCGACCACGATCGTGCCGACCGAGCGGATGAACGCTGTTTCCCAGGCCGGCGACTACGACGACTGGGATCTGGCGCCGGACGGGCAGCGCTTCCTGGTCAAGGTGTCGGCGACCCCCAACCAGCGCCCGCAGATCCGCGTCCTGCTCGACTGGCCATCGGTGGTTCCATGAACGGCGACGCCCGAGCCGGTGTCCAGAAACGGGGCCACGATTCAAGACCTGACCCCTTACTGACGTGGGTTGCCTTCGTCTGCTCCGTACTCCTGCCCGCTGCGGCCTTGGCGGCCGAGTCGGGAAGCGGCCTGCCGATCGCGAAGGCGGTGCTCGAGAAGCGCTGGGCCGGCTCTTGGATCGCTTGCGCCGGAGCGCCCGAGCGCGATCCTGGCGTCTTCCGCTTCCGCAAGGTGATCGACGTGCCGGCCATCCCACAGCGCTTCGTGGTGCACGTGAGCGGCGACCAGCGCTTCGTGCTCCACGTGAACGGCAGGCGCGTCGGCATCGGTCCGTCGCGCGGCGACATCCTGTTCTGGCGCTTCGAGACGTTCGACCTCGGGCCGTTCCTGAAGCCGGGCGCGAACCTGCTGACGGCGCTCGTCTGGAACTTCGGGACGCAGGCGCCCGCCGCGCAGATCAGCGATCGCACCGGCTTCGTCGTCCAGGGCGACGGCGACGCGGAGAAGGCGGCGAACACCGACGCGTCGTGGCAGTGCGCGCCGGAGCCCGGTCACCAGCCGTGGCCCGAGGGCATGAACCCGCTGCGCAAGGACGAGCCGCACTACATCGTCGTGGGCCCGGGCGAGCGGTTGGACGCCGCGCTCTACGACTGGAGCTGGGCGAGCCTCGCCCTTCCGGACGCGTCGGCCGGCCGCTTCAAGCCCGCGGTCGTCTCGGCGGGCGCTTTCCCGCGGTCGATCTCCGAAGGCCCGGGCTACTCGCTCACGCCCGACGGCCGCCAGCTCGTCCCGGACGAGCTGCCGCCGATGGAGTACCGCGACGCGGGCGCCGGCACGGTCGTGAAGTCGGAGGGCGCGACGCTCTCCGGCTTCCCGACGAACGGCACGGCCGAAGTGCCAGCGAACACCAAGGCGACGCTGCTGATCGACCGCAAGACGCTCGTGACGGCATACCCCGAGCTCTTCTTCTCCGGCGGCCGCGGTGCGCACGTGCGTATCGGCTACCAGGAGGCGCTGCTCGAGCCCGAGAAGCCGTGGCGCAAGGGGCACCGGGACCAGTTCGAAGGCAAGCGCTTCGTCGGCTACCAGGACGATGTGCTGCCGGACGGAGGCGCGGCGCGCGTCTTCCACCCGCTCTGGTGGCGCACCTGGCGCTACATGAAGATCGAAGTCGAGACGGCCGCGGAGCCCCTCATGCTCGACCGCCTCGCCGTTCACTTCACGGGGTACCCATTCGAAGAGAAGGCGCGCTTCGACGCCGCGGACGCGACGCTGCGCCGGGTCTGGGAAGTCGGATGGCGAACGGCGCGCTCGTGCGCGCACGAGACCTACTTCGACTGCCCCTACTACGAGCAGCTCCAGTACGCGGGCGACACCCGCATCCAGGCGCTCCTCTCCTACACGGTCGCCGGCGACGACCGGCTCGCGCGCCAGGCGATCGAGGCCTTCGAGCGCTCCCGCCGATCGGACGGCCTCACCTACAGCCGCTACCCGAGCGCGCCGCAGCAGTTCATCCCGCCCTTCTCGCTGCTCTGGATCGGCATGGTCCACGACTACTGGATGTGGCGCGACGACACGGCCTTCGTGAAGCGGCAGCTCGGCGGGACGCGCACGGTGCTCGACTGGTTCGGCGAGCGGCAGCGGGCGGACGGCCTCGTCGGCCGCCTCGAATGGTGGAACTTCGTCGACTGGACCGACAGCTTCGAGGCCGGCGTGCCGCCGCAGGACGCGGACGGCGGCTCCGTTCCGGTGTCGCTGCAGCTCGCGCTGGCCTTGCGCGAGGCGGCCGACCTCGAGGCCGCGCTCGGGGAGCCCGAGCGGGCCGCTCGCTACCGCAAGCGCGCGCAGACGATCGTCGACTCGGCACGCCGGCTGGCCTGGGACGACGGCCGCGGCCTTCTCGCCGATGCCCCTTCCAAGCGGCATTTCAGTCAGCAGGCCAACATCCTCGCGCTCCTCGCCGCAGCGGCGCCCGCCGGCCAGGAGAAGGCGCTGCTCGCCCGCGTTTTGGCGCTGCCCCGGCCGTCGATCAAGACGCCGCTCGGCGCCCCTCCCGCCGAGATCGCCGGCGCGAGCGTGTACTTCCGCTTCTACCTCTCCCGCGCGCTCGAGGCGCTCGGCGAAGGCGACCGCTACCTGCCGGAGCTCGAGCCCTGGCGCGAGATGCTCGACGTCGGCCTCAGCACGTTCGCGGAGATTCCGAGCGTGGCCGTGCGCTCCGACTGCCACGCCTGGAGCGCTCACCCGAACTACGACCTGCTCCGCACGGTCGCCGGCCTCAAGCCCGGCTCCCCCGGCTTCGCGAGCGTCCGCATCGAGCCTCACCTCGGGACGCTCGACACGCTCGACGCGACGCTGCCGCACCCGAAGGGGCCGATCTCGGTCTCGTACCGGCGCCAGCAGGGGGCCCTGAGCGCGAAAATCACGCTGCCTCCGGGTCTCACGGGTGCGTTCGCGTGGCGCGGGCTCGAACGAAAGCTGGTCCCGGGCGAGCAGTCGTTCCGCGTGCAGTAGCCCGCATGACGGAGCGGCTCTACAGCAGCGACCCGTACCTGCTCGAGTTCGAGGCGGCCGTAGTCGCTCGGCGCGATCACGACGGGCGGCCTGCGGTCGTGCTCGACCGCACTGCCTTCTATGCCGAGAGCGGCGGGCAGCCCTGGGACACGGGCACGCTGGGAGACGCGCGCGTCGTCGCGGTCGTCGAAGACGGCGACGACGTCCTTCATGTGCTCGACCGGCCGCTCGCGGCCGAGCGCGTCCACGGCCGCGTGGACGCCGAGCGCCGGCGCGACCACATGCAGCAGCACCACGGCCAGCACCTGCTCTCGCGCGCGTTCGTCGAGCTGGCGAGCGCCGAGACCGTGGCCTTCCACCTCGGCGGCGCCGACACCACGATCGACCTGGACCGCTTCGTGGGCGACGAGCTGGCGCGGGCCGCCGAGCGCCTCGCCAACGACGTCGTGTGGTCCGCCCGCCCGGTGCGCGTCACGCTGCTGAGCCCCGGTGAGGCGCGCGCGTCCGGCGTCGAGCCGCCCGAGGGCGTGACCCGCGACGTCCGCATCGTCGAGGCCGAGGGCTTCGACCGCCAGCCCTGCGGCGGCACGCACCCGCGCTCGACCGCCGAGGTCGGCGTCGTGCTCGTGACCGCGCTCGAGCGCTACAAGGGCGGCACGCGCGTCCACTTCGTGTGCGGCGAGCGGGCCACGCGCCTGTTCGCCGAGCGCCAGCAGGTCGTGGGCCAGCTCGTCGCCGCCTTGTCGGCGCCGCTCGACGAGCTTCCGGCCGCTGCGCTGCGGCTGAAGGACGAGCTCGCGGCCTCCGACCGGCGTGCCCGGACGCTCCTGGAGCGGGCGCTCGAGGGCGATGCGCGGCGGCTGCTGGCCGATGCACAGGGCCAGGGCCCCGCGCCTGCGCCGGCCCAGCCGGCGGTCGTGGTGTCGATCTTCGACGGCTGGCCGGCCGACGACCTGCGCGTCCTGGCCCAGCGCCTCGTGGCGCTCGCGCCGTGCGTGGCGCTCCTCGCCAGCCGCTCGGACAAGGCCCAGCTGGTCTTCGCGCAGTCCGAGGGCCTGCCTCACGACATCCCGGCGCTGCTGAAGGCAGCCGTCCTCCACCTCGATGGCCGCGGCGGCGGCCGCGGCAACCTTGCCCAGGGCGGCGGCGAACGCGTCGAGCGGCTCGAGGACGCTCTCTCCCAGGCTCGCGCGTCGCTCGGCGCAGCCCGCTGAAGCCTCCGATGGGGCCGAGCGCCGGCGAAGCGAAGGCCCCTGGCGCATCCCCCTACGCGATCCTGATCGCCGGCGTCCTGCTCGTGTCGGTGGGCGCCATCCTGGTCCGCCTCGCGGCGGCTCCCCCGCTCGCCGTGTCGTTCTACCGAATGGCGATCGCCTCGCTGCTCCTCTCTCCGTTCGCATGGCCGGCCGCGAGCCGATCCTGGCCGACCCAGAGCGTCCGGCCCCGCCTGCTGCTCGTCGCCTCGGGCGTGGCGCTCGCGCTTCACTTCGCCACGTGGATTGCGAGCCTTTCGCACACGTCCGTGGCCGCCTCGGTCCTGCTCGTCAACACGGCGCCGCTCTTCGCGACCTTGTTGTCCGTCGTCTTCCTGCGCGAGAAGCCCGCGCCGTTGATCCAGCTCGCGATCCTGCTCGCGATGGTCGGCGCCGCCGTGATCGCGCTCGGCGACCGGGACGCGTCGCCGGCCTCGCTCTTCGGCAACCTGCTGGCCGTCGCGGGGGCCGTCACGCTCGCCACCTACCAGGTGATCGGCCGCGGGCTGCGCGCCGCGCTGCCGCTCGACGCCTACATGCTGCTGGTCTGGGGCACGGCGACGCTGACGCTCGCCGCGCTCATGGCCGGCTTCGGCACCCGGTTCGCCCCCTTCCCGCCGAAGACGTGGCTGGCCTTCGCGGCGCTCGCCGTCGTCCCGACGCTCGGAGGCCACGGGCTGACGAACCGCGCGCTCCGCTCGCTGCCCGCGCCCACCGTGGGCCTCTTCCTGCTCGGCGAGCCCGTGATCGCCTCGCTCCTGGCGATGCTGCTGTTCGGCGAGACGCCCTCGGCCGCGACGCTCACGGGCGGCGCGATCGTCCTCGCGGCCCTCGCGCTCGTGCTTACGCGGCGCGACTGAGGGCGCTTCAGTCGAGGCTGTAGAGCGCCCCCCACGGCCCCGATGCGACGGGCCGCCCGAACGATTGCCACGGGTGCGTGGACGTCGGGAAAGCGCTCGCCTCCCGCGCGCCCCAGAACACGTGGCTGGCGCCGAGCGCGTCGGCATCCTGCCGCCAGCCCGGCTCGCCGAGCATCAGCCGCTTCAGCTGCGCCTCGACTCGCGACGAGTCCAGACCGTGGCTCCAGAGGTGCCCGGCGTAGCCCGCCACGAGCGGGCGGCCGCAGAGCGCCACGGGGTGGTTGAAGGTGGGATAGGCCGCGACGCGCGTGGTCGGCACCTTCGCCAGGGCCTCGCAGACGCCCGCGTACTCCGCGACGCTCAGCACCTCGAGCCGCGGCAGGCGCCCAACGCAGGCCCAGAGCAGGCTCGCGACGCCCGACGCGAACAGCAGCACGAGCGACGCCGCCCGCAGCGCGGGACGCACGCGCGCGATCACGAGCCCGTCGAGCGCCGGCAGCATCGCCACGAGGCACCAGAGCATCACCTTCGTGTTGTCCCACGCCCAGGGCGCGACGCGCACCAGGAAGAGCAGCGCGAAGAGCGAAAGGCTCGGCACGAGCAGGAGCAGCGCCTCGCGCCGCCGCGCACGAACGGCTTCGAAGAGCGCCACGGCCGCGAGCGGCAGCCAGAAGCCGAAGTTCTTCGCGAGGAAGGTCGCCGGATGCTCGTCCGCCATCACCCAGCCCCTCGCCCAGCCCACGAGCCGCGCCGATCCGGGGCCGCCCGTCACCAGCAGGACCGCCCACGTGGCCGGCAGCAGGGCGGCGCCCACGCTCTGCAGCCCCCAGCGCCAGCGGCCGCTCGCCGCGGTCCAGAGCCCGAAGAGCAGCGACACGAAGGCGAACGTGTGGAGATGGATGAGCGGCAGTGCGGCCCAGAGCAGCGTCTCGATCCACAACGCCAGGCCGCGTTCGTTGCGGAGCAGGCGGGCCCGCCAGCTGCAGAGCAGCACGAGCCCGGCCGGCAGCGCGAGCAGGAAGCCCCGCTGCGGCACGAAGAGCGCGAGATAGAGGTTCTTCCAGGCGACCTGGGCGTCGACGTCCACGAGCTTTCCGGAGAGGAGCGAGGGCACGCCGGCGAGGCCGCCGCACAAGAGGAAGCCCGCGACGGCGAACGCCCCTCCCCAGCGCCGGAGCGAAAGCGCCGCGAGCAGCGACCCGAAGAGCCCGATCGCCCTGAGCGCGAGCGGCAGGCTCGCGCCGAGGCTCACGACGACGGCCGTCAGCAGGTCCACGCCGATCGGGTAGCGCAGCCGCTCGTGCGTGAGGATCGGGTTCTCGGGCCAGAAGGGCGCGCCCGACGCGAGCTGCTGCACGTAGGTCCAGTGCAGCGGCAGGTCGCCGTAGTTGTGCGGCAGGAGCGTCAGCAGCGCGCCGTCTCGCTCGAAGACGAGCCAGAGGAACTGCCGCAGCGACACGAGCGCGAAGGCGGAGAGCGCGACCCACTCCCAGGGCGTCCACGGCTCGGCCACGGGATCCACCCGCCGTGCGGCGGCGATCGCGGCGGCGGCCCCAAGAACAAGGGCGACGGCCGAGACCCACGGATGCAGGGCGCCTGCGAGCGAGGCGAGCGCCGTCGCCGAAAAAATCGCGCCGCAGCCAAACGAGACGCCTGCGATCAGGACGGTTTCGGCCCGCCTAGCGAATCCCACAGCTCATCCACACATCATCCACAGCTCGTCCACGGGCGCCGGGCGCTTTTCCACCGCCGGTGCACAGCCTTTTCCACGGCAGAGCGTGACTTTTCCACCGCGAAGGGCGACTTTTCCACCGCAAACGCACCGGTCTTCCACAGGCAGCCGCCGGGTTCTCCACAGCGGATGCACCGGCCTTCCACACCGAATCGACGGTTGCGCACAAGGGAATCACAGGAAACGCGCAGGAGCTTCGGCGGCTTTTCCACAGGCCGTGCACAGGGGCC
>Ga0111538_10005487_pt1 | contig 17326 bp, 14 predicted proteins | sample SoiMethybrSBSTD1_FD_79669 | JGI IMG/M metagenome (GOLD analysis project Ga0111538, IMG submission 79669) | Bulk soil microbial communities from a Populus tree surrounding site in Tennessee, USA - Soil MetaG P. TD hybrid SBSTD1 (version 2)... | ecosystem: Environmental > Terrestrial > Soil >...
ACCCGCTCCTCGAGGAACGCGTCGAGGCCCTGGCCGGCGATCGCCTCGATCGCAAATCCGAGGACGTCGGCGCCGAGGTCCGAATAGACCTGGCAGACGCCGGGCCTGCACTGCAACTGCGTCATCATCACGATGTTTCGAGCTTCCCAGGGATTGTTCGCCAGTCGCCTGAGATCGCGACCCGCCGGCAGTCCGCTCGTGTGCGTGAGCAGCTGGCGGATCGTGACTTCGTCCTTCAGTCCACCCGCAAATCCCGGGACATACTTCGACACCGGCGCTTCCAGGTCGAGCCTTCCCTCGTCCCAGAGGATCATCGCCGCGGTGGCCGTGCCAATGACTTTGGTCAGCGAAGCCAGGTCGTAGATCGACTCGTCAGGCACGACGGCGGGGCTGCTGCTGGTCCATCCAAGCCGGCCGTAACCCTTCTCGAACACGGAATATCCACGCCGCCCAACGACGACGGACGCTCCGGGGAATCCACCGGCGGTCATTCCACGGCGGACAATGCGATCAATCGTTTCCAGCCGGTTCGCCGACATTCCCACCGACGCCGCGGGCTTGGCCGGCAGTCCGTCCGAGGGAGCGAAGGCGATTACGAGGGCGGAGAGTGTAGCGAGCAACCTTGGGTCCTGCGTTTGACGTCGACGGCTTAATTACGAAAAATCAGGGCAAGAGTTGAGCCGGCAGCTTGCCGCACCGCCGGCTTCACTTGCCCGGGTGGTTAATCCTTGGTGCTAATATGGTTCCGCCGCGCCCCTAAAGTACTCTCTGGGGTACGCCCCCTGCGCAATGCGGCCTTAGATAGGGCAGCGTTATGCACCTGTCAAGAAAAATTTGAGGGTGTCCGGGAGACGTCCGATCAAGTCATCCCCTTGCAGCCAAACGACTTCGATCCTTCATTCGTAACGGTGCGACGTTCTGTCCTCCGGTAGGGACGGAATTCCGTTTTTGGAAACCTCCCGGGCTTCGCCTGTGACAAAGACAGTGAACGCCATGGCGACGGACTTTCTGACGATCCAACGAGCTATCGAAGGTGATGAGCGGGCGCTGCGAGCCCTCTGGTCGCAGCACGCTCCGCACATCGACGCCGTCGTCAGGCGCCTGGCTGGAGACCCGGACCTGGCCGAGGACATCGCCCAGGAGGTCTGGATCCAGATCTTCCGCGCCCTGCCGACGTACCGGGGCGAATCCCAATTCGGTACCTGGGCGCACCGGATCGCGGTCAATCGAACCCTCAACGCGCTTCGCCGGACTCGACGGTTGACGAAAATCGAGACGGATATGGACGAAGAGACGGTGTCGGTCGAACACACAGGCGACCAGGCGATGCTCCGTTCCGTGATCGACGCGGCCGCGGCCAAGCTCTCGCCGGGAGCCAGAACGGTTTTCGTGATGCACGATGTTGAAGGCTTCACCCATGAAGAAATCGCGAAGGAGCTGGGCATCACGCCCGGTGGCTCCAAGTCGCAGCTCTTCAAGGCGCGGGCAAAGCTTCGCCGCCTGCTTGCGCACCTGGTCGACGCACCAAGCACAGGAACAGGACAAGAGAATGCAGCACCTGCCTATTGAACGACTCGCCGAGCTGGCCGACGGCGAGCCTAACGCTACGGAACAGCTCCACCTCGCCGAATGCGCGATGTGCGCGGCGGAACGCGTCGCGTACATGCGCGTGGTGGCCATGGCCGCCGACGAACGCCGCCGCATCGCTCCACCGGTCACCAACTGGGGAGCGCTCAGCGCCGAGCTTCGCAACCAGGGCGTCATTACGACAAAGGCCGAAACATCGGCGCGGAAGGTGTTCATCGCGAAGGTCACGCGAATGGCGTGGCAGGTCGCAGCTGGTTTCGGGATCCTCGTGACCGGCCTGGTCACCGGGCGCATGTCTGCCGGCATGCCGCTACGTACCGCCCTGGCGATGGGCGTTCCCGACTCGACGTCAGGCATGCAGCTCGCCATGAACACCGACGATTTCACGTCCACGGCGTCGGCGATGCAGGTACTCCAGAAGGCGCAGCAGGACTACGAGCGCGCCATGATGTACCTCGCCAAGTACGACACCAGCACGTCAGAAGGCGCTACGCAAGCGTATCGAACCACGCTCGCCGCGCTGGACGAGATGGCCGAAACGTCCCTCAAGGCGCTCAGCCAATCGCCGGCGGACCCAATCATCAACCAGGTCTACTTCACCACGCTCGGCGCCAGGAACATGACGCTTGGCAAACTGGCAGCCGCCCTCCCCGTGGGCGCGCGGCTGTCGCGGTTCTAGGAGCAAGTCGTGAGCACGTTTGGTCGTGAGATGAACCCGAAATCACGGAGACATGCGTTCCGGCAGCTGCCGTTTGCACTGCTGCCGATGTTTGTTGCCGCGCCGGCATCCGCGCAGCAGCGCGACACCGTCGTCACGCGCACGGTTTCGACGTGGCAAAAAGACGTCGACCAGCTGAAGCAGGAATGGGTGTTCCGTCAGAAGCAGGAGATCGAGTGGCAGAACATGCTTGCCAAGCTGCAAGCGACGTGGCAGACGGCGGTGGCGGACACGCAGCGCATGCGGTTGCAAGCCGAATCCCAGTGGGTTCTGGGCCGCTTGCACGAGTCGAATACGGCGCAGCTCAAGATCAGGAACCGACTCGAGACGCTCTGCGCCGAGGTAAGCAAGCCGTCAGGATGGCTTGGCGTGGCGACGACCGGATTCCAGATGGTCGAACGCCGTGGCGACGGACCGCCGATCGTGCGTTTCCTCGAGCCGCCGGTGGTAGAGTCGGTCGAACCCGGATCGCCTGCTGACCGCGTAGGAGTGCGGGCAGGTGACGTTCTTCTGGAGATGGGTGGGCAGCGACTGCTGCAGACGAACGTGGTCTTCTCCGAGCTTCTGCGTCCCGGTGACCGGATCGTCGTGAAGCTCCAGCGGGGTGACGAAGTGGTGTCGGTGACGCCGGTCGTCGAAGCAAACCCCGATGCCACCGCGGCGCCGTGTGGCTGGGTCGACTTCGGAACGGCTTACATGGTGCGGCCGATGCCGGCCCAGGGCCCGCAGATTGTGGCCACGAAGGCGCCGGATGGTACGCAGAAGTACAGCTACGTCTACGCAGTCAAAGCGCGAAGGGACACCGGAGCGGTTGTCGCTACGACGGTGCCACAGCCTGGGACAGGCGGGGCAATGGTTGGACCGATGGTGCCGTTTTTCAGCGGAGGTACCAATTCGCTGGCCGGCCTGCAGCTCGTGGGCCTCTCGATCGAGTCGAGCAAGGCGTTTGGCGTCTCGCACGGCATCCTGGTGAATCAGGTGCTACCGGGTACGCCGGCTCGTAAGGCGGGCCTGAAAGGCGGGGACATCCTGATATCGGCGGACAGCCAGGACCTCCGCTCGATCGCGGTACTTCAGCGCGTCATCAGGAACTCGGCGGATCGGACGGTCACGCTGGTGATCGTGCGCGACCGCAAGCGCGAGACGGTGGAGTACCGCTGGTAACTGCAACCGCGAGCAAGCAGTAAACAGCAACCTGGGAATGACGAGGGCCCGCGAAATCGCGGGCCCTTTTTATGACAACGCTTCGTTCCTACCCTGGTTGCTGGTTGCTCGCGTTTGGGCCTAACGCTGCGTTATCCGATCGCTCACCCGGCCGGCCGGCAGCGAGTAAAGCAACTGCGCCGTTGCCCGATCGGCCGCGGAGAGCTCACGCACGCGGACCTTGGGCGCCATGATCGACGTCGTGTCCGACGTGTGATCCAGGCCGATCAGGTGACCGACTTCGTGCATCGCGATCGCGCGAACCGAGGTTGTGTCGAGGACTTCGCCGGAGTGATGGTGAACGGCCAGCTGGATGTTGGCATCGATGATCCACCAACCGTCATCGTGGGCCCAGAGCGTCTTGCCGCTGATGGACTCGTTGAACTTGTCGACCCACGTCACGCGAACGTCCGCCATGGCGGAATCCGTGACGAAGGTGAAAAGGACCGGGATTCCGGTGTTGGCCCATTCCACGAACGCCTGACGAACGACAGGAACGGAAGCTGGATTGAATCCTTCGTGGCGCGCCGTCGGCTGGACCCACACGCGGAGGGGAACCCCGCCGCGATCGGGCCACCGCGCCAACGCGGAGTCGTGGGACGCGAGAACGTCCCCGATATAAGTGTCGTGTCGCGAGCGTTCGAGCAGGCGCTCGAGATCAGGAACTGGCGGCGCTACGGGGACGGTGACCGGCTGTGCGGGTCTGCGACCGAGCGTCGACATCGAATCGGTCGAGGGAGTCGCGCTGTCTACGCGCGCGATTCCGTAACTGGCGGTGCGTTGGGCACCGGACACCGCGCGAATAGCGAGTGCTTCACGCGTTACGAAGACGCCCAGCAGGGCGAGCGCAGAGAGGACAGCGAGGTCGAACCGTTTCATCAAGAGTCTATGTGCGGCCAGTGTCGATTCGACCGGCGCGAGAATGTCATAACCGACTCTCGTATCGGCAAGAGCCAATTTCGAAATTCGATTACGCATCATCGTGCACGGTGAGAGCCCGTTCATTTCGGCCGACGAAACGGACAGACCCTCAAGGCAGGACGATCATCTGCCTTCGGCGTGACATTTTTGGTTTAGCAAGTGACAGGCCACGCGCCGAGGGTCGGTTCGCCGCGACTAGTAAGTCCGTTGCGAATTGGCGAAAGCGCCAGCGCCGCACGGTTATACGAAGGTCCAAGTAGGCAGGCATGTGGCGCGCCTGTGGCCAATGAAGGCGGCGAGAGGGCGAGGCTGCGGAGCAAAACCTCCGGGATCGGTGGAGCGCGCCCGCCACGGCGTATTGCAACACACGGATCAACGCCGATGGAGCAGATAGGGCTACGCGACTACCGGGGTGCCTAGCGAGTGCGCGCCGATGCCTCGGTCAGCGCGATCTCCATTTCCCGAAGGACCCCTTCATCCCGCTCACCGGCGGCGCGCATGCGGAGCGTCTCCAACGCGTCAGGCGTACCGATGGTGCCGAGGGCCCAGGCAGCGTGGGCTCGCACAACGGGGTCCGGCTCCTCGGCAAGGCATTCTCCCAGCGCCTCCGCATCACCAGGCGCGCCTCGGTTGCCCAGGGCGATGGCCGCATTCCGGGAGAGCCCCTGACGACCGGCGCGGGTGACTGCCGTGCCGCCGAACCGACGCTGGAATCCGTTGGCGTCCATCCGTAGCAGCGCGACGGGATCGGGCGAATCCTCAAGGCTCCCCGTCGTCAGGTCCGGGTCCCTCGCCTCGCTGGCGAATCGCACGTTCCAGGGGCAGACGTCCTGACAGATGTCGCAGCCGTACACCAGCGCTCCGATGGAGCGTCGCCACTCCATCGGGATTTCGCCGCGCTTTTCGATAGTGAGGTACGAGATGCAGCGCGTGGCGTCCAGGACGCCCTCGTCGCCGATCGCACTGGTCGGGCAGGCCTCGATGCAGCGTGTGCAGGTCCCGCAGTGCTCCTCGGCGAACGGCGGATCAGCGTCCAGTTCGAGGTCGACGAACAACGCGCCAAGGAAAAGGAACGACCCGCGCTTCGGGTTGATGAGCATCGTGTTCTTGCCGAACCATCCGAGACCGGCCAGGCGGGCCAGGTCGCGTTCCAGGATTGGGCCGGTGTCCACGTAGGGTCGCCCCGAGACCCGGGTTCCGGTTTCGTCGCCAATCCACCTGAGGAGCGCGTGCAGCCGTTCCTTCATGACCGCGTGGTAGTCGCGGCCGCGCGCATAACGAGCGAGGGTCCCCGCCGGCTGGCGCCCGCCGTAATCGAGGGCGACGACGACGGCGGATCGTGCTCCACGGTGCGGAAGGCGCGTGTCTTTGCGAAGAGCGGCGTCGCGCCTGAGCCAGGCCATCTCGCCGGACCGGCCCTTCGAGAGCCAGCGCTCGAACGCCGGGAAGGTGCCGGCGGGTCCAAGGCGGGCGATTCCCGCCAGGTCGAAGCCTAACGCATACGCCTGCGCCTTGATCCGCTCGACCGGGGGCGGCGTGCCCGGAGGCCCTACCGGCGTCCCGCCCACCGCGCGTACCTGATCACGTCCTCCACCGGAGGAACGGCGCGCTCATCTCCGTAGGCTGTGTACATCCGCCACCGCGTGTATGCCGCCGAGGGGATCGGCAGGAAGGGGGGCCGGAGGAACCAGCGGCGCGACCGGAAGCGCCAGGCAACCCTGAGGAGATCGCGCGCCAGCGACGGAGACGTGACGGCGCGGACCGTGAGCCCGAGCACCAGGGCTCCCCAACCATTCGACCGCGCCGTCCTGCTTCCCGCCACTCGTTACTTGGTAATGACCTGGATGACGTCGTTGAAACGCGAGCCCCATTTCATCTGCGCCTCGGACCTCGTGAGGTATCGGATTTCCGTCGTCCGGTTCACCGACAGGTTCCTGAGCTGCGTGTAATCACCATACGGGTCGTTGTTCAGGAAAACGGTCGCGTTGGTGGGCCAGCCGGGCCTCGTCTGCCGGATGAGGTCTGCCAGTGACGGCGCCTTGCTTTCGTTGATCTCCTGCGCCGTGATGACGTTCGTGCGGCTCCTCGTCGAACTCGCCGTCGCGGTCTGGTCTGAGCTCGCTGTCCCGGAACTGGCGCACGCCGTTCCCGCGATAACGAGGCCTAACGCCAACGCTGCAATTCGCATGATGCTCTCCCGTGGTGACGAGACGGCGAAGCGCGTCCCGTGGAGGTAAGCTAACCGGCTACCGCTTTGTGGTAACGAGGATAACCCCGCTGTCATGGTCGGTTCCCCAGCGCGTGGTGGCGTCGCGGGCGTTGATGAAGCGGATCTCCCTGACCCGCCCGGCCGGCACCGTCGCGAGGCCGCTCAGGTCATTCATCCTGACGTCGTCGAGATAGAGCCTGACCGGTTGCGCGCCCGCCCCGGAGCGTGGCCGCATCATGTTCGGCCGCAGGTTCTGCACGATTTCGAGCGCGTTCTGATACACGCCGGCGCTGATCTCCGCCTCCGTGATGAGATCCGAGGATCCACGCACCGGCCGCGAAGTCGTCGTGGGCTGCGAGGATCCGCCGCCGCCACCGCCGCAGGCGGCCAAAAAAACTCCCAGCGCGAAAACCAGGGCAATGCGCATGTGATCTCCCTCAGCCCGAACGGGTGCCGGCAAAAGTCGAGTGCAACGCGAGCCGTTGTCCACGCCCGATCGCGTTCGCGGCGAGCCGATACAGGTCAGCGGTTCGGCGCGGCGCGTCGGCAAGGCAACGGTTGCCTACAAGAGGCACCAACATGTGTGCCGCATGCAAGGCCCCGTGGGACGATACGTGGTCAATCGGCTCGTAGTTTTGCCTGAGGTCCCAGCCAGGCGATGCGCTGATGACCACGTCGCCGGATCGTTCCGCGAGCACGAGCTTCGCGAGCTGCACGACACTGTCCGGGTAATCCGTTCCCGCCGTGCGTTCATGCGCCTCGTCGAAACAGATCTCGTCGAATGGTTCGACGCCGAGTGGATTCCCGCCGGTCGTCCTGTATGAAATGCCCCCGTTGGCAAGCGTGATTTCCGCGCGGGCAGGTCCGCGACGCACTTCCACGGTGGATGGACCGGACCTGGTTGCAACCAGGTCGATCGCGGGATGTGACAGCCATTCGCCGATCCGCTGTCCCCATGCGCGAAATGCCGGCCCGTATTCGCGCGACGTCGCTTCGAGCCCGAGGTACACGTGCGCCATGCTGTTGCCGCTCACCATCACGGCCGCCTCGGAGCGATCGGGAAACGTCCACGGGTGCGCGCGCACCCTCACGCCGCGCCTGCGAAGTTCGATGGCGATGTCATGATGCTGGCTGACCGGCGAGTGACCGTGGTCGCTCACCACCCACAGCTGCATCGACCTCCATCGGCCATCCCGCTCGGCGTCGCGGCGGATCGAAGCCGCAACGTGATCCACCAGCTGAAGGGACTCGCGCGCGGCGCGTGAGCGCGGACCTTCGGCGTGCATGGCTTTATCGCCCGTCGTGAACGAGGCGAAGACGAATCGCGGTCTCTCGAGACGCACGCGGCGTATGAGCTCGTCGGCGAGCGCTTGCTCCAGTGCGGCCCACCGCGCGACGCTGCCGGTGACGTGCGCGTGGATGACGCGCGCCGCATGACGAACGCCGCGATCGAGCTGTTGGTCGCCGCGAAGTCCGCGCGTGATCATCGAGCCCGAGCCTAACGCTTTGCCCCGGGCGAGCTCGAACGCCGTCGTCGTGAATGGGGACAGGTCGTCGTCGATCGCTCGCAGCTGTGTGCCGACGTAGCTTCTCGAGTGGCCAAGGACACGCGCGAGACGGCGCGACCGATCATACCATCGCAAGCCGGGTATTCCGGCATCGGCGGGATGCCAGCCCGTCAGCATCGGGACGTACGCGACGCCGGTCACCGACGGAAAAACCGTCGTCAGGACGTGCACGCCACTGATGTCACGCAACGCGGCCAGCTCGGGGACGTCACCGGATGCGATGGCGACGTCCAGTCCCTGCGTCGTCAGTCCATCAGCGACAAGAACGATTACCGAGGATTCGTTTACCACGATTTCACAGTAAGGCGAACACGGATGACGCGGATGACACGGATAACGACAGATACATCGTTGGTGAGAACCTGGGCACGTTCGTTTCCGGTTCGCCGCCGTGACGCGACGAAGATGTGCCCAGGTTCTCACCAATGCAGTATCGGCGCTGACCCGCGTGCATGCCCGCGTGATCCGTGTTCAGCTTTACAGCGAAAATCGCAGTACCTAGTATCCCGCGGACCTCGTCCCTGACCGAACACATCGATGAAGAAGAAACGGAACCGTCCGACCACTAACGATCCAGCGGACCGTTCCGATGCGCGTCAACGACGCGCGAAGAAGGCACGGATCGATCCCGGACGCAGGGCGGACGCCGAGAAGCGTGCGCTGGCGGGTTTCAAGGAGCGCACGGAAGAAGGACATCTGCTCGCCGGGCGAACTCCGCCATCGAAGGGAGCCGCACCGCACACGAGTGGCGCCCATCGCATCGTTGACACGTCCATTCGCGACGCGATCGTTCTCACCGAGGATGCCAAGCTCCTGCAACCGGGCGCGCGCATCGGCGAGTTCACGAATACCGATCCGTGGCGCGTGCTGCGCATCATGGGCGAGTTCATCGAAGGGTTTGACGTGCTCTCCACGGTCCAGAAGGGCGTCGCCTTCTTCGGTTCGGCTCGCACGGGCCCCGATGACCCGATGTACCAGGCCGCACAGGAGACCGCGCGTCTTCTCGCGCAGGCCGGATTCGACATCATCACCGGGGCGGGGCCCGGTGTCATGGAGGCCGCTAACAAGGGCGCCAAGATCGGCGGCGGCCGCTCGATCGGTTGCAACATCGAGCTTCCGTTCGAGCAGGGGACTAATCCGTACGTCGATACCGTGGTGCACTTCCGGTATTTCTTCGTGCGGAAGACGATGTTCATCAAGTACTCGAACGCGTACATCATCTTTCCCGGCGGCTTTGGCACGCTCGACGAATTGTTCGAGGCGCTGACGCTCATCCAGACCGGGAAGATCAACCAGTTTCCCGTCGTGCTCTTTGGACGGCACTACTGGGCGGGACTCGTCAGGTGGCTGACCGCGCGCGCGCTTGGCGAGCGGAAGATTTCGCCGGGCGACATGGACCTCGTGCTGCTCACTGACGATCCTCGTGAGGCCGCCGATGCGGTGATCGCCGCGTACGATACCACTACTCGCGAGTATCGTTCTCCAGTCCGAACCGGATCGAAATGAAAAAGAAGCAGAGCTCGAGTCGAAGCATCGGCCTCAAGGCCTCGCGCGTTGGCAAGACGGTCAAGCGAGCCACGGCTGGTGGTCCCAAGGCAGAACAGAAGGCTGAAGCCGAGGCGCGCGAGGCCTCGGGCGCGGCGCACGTCGCGCGCGAAAAGAGCCGCTTCCTGCGCGGCAGCGCCATCGACCCGCGGCGCATCGACGGCACGGAGCGCGTGGTCGACCTCATCGAGGGCACGTTCCTCGCGTACAACGCGGCGCGCCTGCGCGAGGCATGCCAGCTCTTTGTCGACAAGATGCTCGACAAGGACACCACGGTCGGCCTGACGATGACGGGCGCGTTGACGCCGGCGGGGCTCGGCATGGCCGCGGTGATTCCGCTGATCGAGGCGGGATTCGTCGACTGGATCATCTCGACGGGCGCGAACCTGTACCACGACACGCATTTCGGGCTCGGGCTCTCGATGCACCGCGGGAACCCGCAGATCTCGGACATCGTGCTGCGCGAGGAAGGCGTCGTGCGGATCTACGACGTCTTCTTCGACTACGAAGTGCTGCTTTCCACCGACGCGTTCTTCCGGCAGATCATCCAGGGAAAGGAATTCCAGCGTTCCATGTCGAGCGCGGAATTTCATTACCTGTCCGGGAAATATGTGCGCGAACGGGAGCGCGTGCTCGGCATCGGGAAGAAGTCCTTGTTAGGCGCCGCGTACGAGGCCGGCGTGCCGATCTACACGTCGTCGCCCGGTGACTCGTCGATCGGCATGAACATCGCGGCGTTGACGCTCGACGGGAACAAGTGCGTGATCGACCCGAACGCGGACGTGAACGAGACCGCGTCGCTCGTGTTAGGCGCCAAGCGTGGCGGCGGCCGGAGCGCGATCATGATCCTCGGCGGCGGCAGCCCGAAGAACTTCGCGCTGCAGACCGAGCCGCAGATCCAGGAAGTGCTCGGGATCGACGAGAAGGGGCACGACTATTTCCTGCAGATCACCGATGCGCGTCCTGACACGGGCGGCCTGTCCGGAGCAACGCCCGCGGAAGCGGTGAGCTGGGGGAAGATCGACCCGGACCGGCTGCCTGACGCCGTGGTGTGCTACATGGACGGCACCGTGGCGCTGCCGTTGCTCACGTCGTACGCGATGGCGAAGCGGAAGCCGCGCAAGTTGCGCCGGCTCTATGATCAGCGGGAGAAGTTGATGACGGCGCTGAGGCGAGAATACGCGAAGTCAAAGTCAGAGTGACTTCAACTCAACTCCGTGGTGTGTGACGGCTCCGTAAAAGCATTAACCACAGAGGCGCACAGAGGCGCACAGGGGAACACGTTTGCGTGAACCACGCCCGGCGTCGACCAGCTCCAGCAAAAAACAACTATTTTTGATGGACTGATGAATCGTTGAGGTCTTCAGGCCGCCGCGGATTCTGTTAGGCGCGGGTGTCCTCTGTGCTCCTCTGCGAGCCTCTGTGGCCTCTGTGTTCAAGGCTGTTCCGAGGCTCACAATGCGAGCCGAAGCTGGTCGACGACGCTACTCCCCGTAAGGAATCCAGATGTTCTTGACCTGAACGGCTTCGCGGAGGAACTCCCGGCCCTCGCCCTCATCGCTGGTCCACTCGATCGCAGGGCACCACGTTCGCTTCATGTTCGACGCGGATGCGAGTTCGACCATCTTCACGCCTTCGTCGGATCCGCAGTACCACATCGCCTCGACGTCATCGTGCTCCGCGAGGACTTTCGCGAGGGTGTCGCGTGAACCGGTGACGATGTTCACGACGCCCGGCGGCAGGTCGGATGTCTCGAACACCTGATAGAGATCCGTCGCGGCCAGGGGATGGGCCTCGCTGGGAATCGCGATCACCGTGTTGCCGGTCGCGATGAGCGGCGCCACGAGCGAGATGAATCCGAGCAGCGGCGACTCGTCAGGGCACGCCGCGCCCACGACCCCGATCGGTTCGTTCATGGCCAACGCCACGCCCCGGATCGGCACGCTGTGCACCGCGCCGTCCCACTTGTCCGCCCACGCCGCGTAGGTGAACAGGCGGCGCACGCTCGCATCCACTTCACGCAGGGCGTCGCGTTTCGACGCTCCGGTCATCGCCGAGATGCGCCCTGCGAATTCATCGCGACGAGCCGTAAGGTTCTCGCCGATGTAGTAGAGCACCTGGCCGCGCAGGTGGCCGCTGCTCCTTGCCCAGCCCTTTGCCGCGTGGGCCGCCTCTACGGCGTTGCGGATGTCCTTGCGATTCCCTTCGCCCACTTCGCCTAACGGTTTCCCCCTGGGCGACAGGATCATGCGCGAGTAGCCCGAGTCCGGCCTCGCCTGCTTCCCGCCGATGAACAGCTTCGCCGTACGGTCTACGCCTCCCGAAGGCAACTGCGAGAGCTTTGCGTCGCGAGCGGAGCCTTCCGAAGCACCCCTCTGACCTCTGACCTCTGACCTCTGACCTCGTTTGAGGTATTCAAACATGCCCTCCCGCCCACCCTCGCGTCCAAACCCGCTCTCGCGATACCCGCCAAAGCCTGACGACGCGTCGAACAGGTTCGTGCAATTCACCCAGACGACCCCCGCCTTGATCTTCGGCGCGATGTCGAGTGCGAGGTTGATGTTCTCCGTCCAGACCGAAGCCGCCAGTCCATACGGCGTGTTGTTCGCCAGCGCGACCGATTCCTCCGGCGTGCGGAACGTCATCGAAACCAGCACCGGCCCGAAGATCTCCACCTGCGCAATCGTGCTCGAGGGGAAAACGTCGGTGAACAGCGTCGGCGGATAGAAGCACCCTTCACGCGGCACGGCCCACGACGGCTGCCACATCGCCGCGCCTTCTTTCTGTCCCGTCTCGACGAGCTGCTTGATCCGCTCGAGCTGTACCGGCGCCACGATCGCGCCCATGTCCACGGCCTTGTCGAGCGGCGGGCCAACGCGCAGCGATTCCATGCGCGCCTTGAGCTTTGCGTAGAGCCGGTCGGCGATGCCTTCCTGCACCAGCAACCGCGAGCCGGCGCAGCAGACCTGCCCCTGGTTGAACCAGATCGCGTCGACCACGCCTTCCACCACGCCATCGAGATCGGCGTCGTCGTACACGATGAACGGGCTCTTCCCGCCCAGCTCGAGCGACAGCTTCTTGCCGCTGCCAGCGGTCGCCTTGCGAATGATCCGTCCGACTTCGGTCGATCCGGTGAACGCGATCTTGTCGACCCTGGGATGGTTCACGATCGCCGCACCGGTTGATCCGTCGCCGGTGATGACGTTCAGGACGCCCGCCGGCAATCCACTCTGGTGCGCGAGCTCCGCGAACAGCAGCGCAGTCAGCGGCGTGAACTCGGCCGGCTTGAGCACCACGGTGTTTCCCGCCGCGAGTGCCGGCGCGACTTTCCACGCCAGCATCAGCAGCGGGAAGTTCCACGGGATGATCTGGCCGATCACGCCCACCGCCTCGTATCCCGGGAACTCCGAGTCGCGAAGCTGCGCCCAGCCGGCGTGGTGGTAGAAGTGCCGCGCGACGAGCGGGATGTCGAGGTCGCGCGTCTCGCGAATCGACTTGCCATTGTCCATCGACTCCAGCACCGCGAACAACCGCGAGTTGCGTTGCACCATGCGGGCCAGTGCGTAGAGATGGCGCGCGCGCTCATGACTCGTCAGGCGGCTCCAGCCCGGGAATGCCTTGCGAGCCGCCGCGACGGCCACGTCCACGTCCTTTTGCGTTCCCTGCGTGACCTTCGCGAGTGCCTTTGCCGTCGAAGGATCGATCACGTCGAACGTCTTTCCCGGTTTGGTCCATGCACCGCCGATGAAGTGGCCGAACGTCGCGTTATGCGACTTCAGCCACGACCGTGCCGGAGCGTCGCTCTCGGGCGCGGGCCCATACTCCATCGTCTCGAACAGCTCGGCGACTGTAGCCATTGGCGTCAGGGCATCGGGTGACGGTGCGCGGCCGCATAACGACCGGTGACGAACATCTCGAGCTGCCGCTCGATGTCCGTCAGCAGGCTGCTGGCGCCGAAGCGAAACAGGTTCGGCTCGAGCCAGTCGCGGCCAAGTTCTTCCTTCATCAGGAGCAGGTAATCGGTTGCCTGACGAGCGGAGCGGATCCCGCCGGCGGGCTTGTACCCGACCTTGAAACCGGTGCGCGCGGCGTATTCGCGGATCTGCCTGACCATGACCAGCGACACAAGCAGGGTGGCATTCACGCCTTCCTTTCCCGTCGACGTCTTGATGAAGTCCGCGCCGGCCATCATCGCCACCGCGGACGCGCGCGCCACGTTCGTCAGCGTCGCGAGTTCACCAGTGGCGAGGATGGCCTTGAGGTGCGCCCCGCCTGACGCGGCACGAAACGCCTTCACCTCGTCATAGAGCGCCCGCCAATCGCCCGTCAGCACATGCGCGCGCGTGATGACCACGTCGATTTCATGCGCGCCGGCGGCGACCGACGCGCCTATCTCCTCGACACGCTGCTCGAACGGCGAGAGCCCGGCTGGAAAACCCGTGCTCACGGCCGCGACCGGAATCCCGCTGCCGTCGAGCGCCTCGACGGCCGTCGGCACATAACGATGGTAGACGCAGATCGCCGCCACTTTCGGCGCCAGGTTCGCGACGCCGAGTGCGTCGACCAGGTCGGGACGCAGCGGTTGGCGCGCCTTGGCGCAGAGCCGACGGACGTTCCCTGGAGTGTCGTCACCGCTGAGCGTGGTCAGGTCCATCAGGGTGATGGCCCGAAGAAGCCACGCCGCCTGCCATTCCTTCTTGACCGTGCGGCGGGTCGGAATGGTCGCAGCCCGGCGTTCGGCCGCGCTTCGGTTCACACGGATCGCCAGGACCCGGTCCAGGTCCAGCGGCTCACCCGCGTTCCGCGGAACGCCATTCTCGTGCGGGACCGGTCTCATGCGAGCGGAATCTACAATGCCGGAGTACGCGCGCATGGATCTCCAATCGTGACACAATTCTCAGGTATCGGGTTAAACGAATACGAAGCAGCGTCTGGTAGGTCAAAGTCATCGGCTCGCGGTCCGGAAGCGCAAAACACGGAGGCCACATGGTGCGAGCTTTACGAGTCGCAGTCGCGATCACGCTGATCGTGCCGGCCTGTTCGCGCCGGGACGCTGCCGCCTCTGACTCGGCCGCGGCCATTGCCGCCAGGGCCGGCTCGAGCAGCGCCACGAGTGCTGCTGGAGATACTGCCACGAGGGCCGGCGCGGACACTCCCCCGGGAGCTGTCGCGACAACCACCACCAAGGGCGCTGACACCTCGATGATCGCCCCGACGGCGTTCGGGAAGATGGTCGGTCAAATGATGGATGCGATGGAAACGCAGATGCGCGTGATGGACACGGCCAGCGCGGCCACGATGCAGGCCCGGATGCCGAAGTACGTGCCCATGGGCGACAGCCTGATCGCGCGAATGAATGAAGAGCTGCGGAGGATGAACATCCCCACCGATGCCATCTGGCCCGCTACGGTTGACTCTCTACGACAGGACCTGGGCCGCCTGCGGTCGACGACGGCCAGCGATTCGAAGACCATGATGCCGGCGCATCTGAAGCGGATGCGATGGCTGATCCAGATGCAGCGGACGATGACGGGCAAAACGCCGCCATAAACAAGCCGTTCGCTCTCAGCCGATACCGCAGAGGCCCCCACCGTGATTGAAAAGGCATCCGGGCCGTGCTACGTTCCCAACAGCAGGTAGAAGCGCCCGACCCTCGCGGGGCCGGGCGCTCGACTTTTCCCCGGGCCGCTACGGCAGTCTATGATCGAGGAACTCAAGCAGAAGCTCGGCGACGAAGTAGCAAAGCTCACGCATGAGCTGAACGTCGTGCTGCCCAATGAGATCCGGAAAGCCGTCGAGCTGGGCGACCTTCGCGAGAATAGCGAATACAAGTCGGCGCTCGAGCGGCAGCAGTTCGTGCAGGCCCGGCTCGGCCAGCTCCGGCAGCGCCTGTCAAAGCTGTCGCAGATCGACGTCTCACAGATCCCGCAGGACAAGGTCGGGCTCGGGTCGCGAGTAGTCGTTATTTGCCAGGACACGGATGTGAAGGAGACGTACCACCTCGTCTTTGGCGATTCCGAGAACTTCGACGAAGGGCATGTGACGATGGCGTCGCCGATCGGTCGGGCGCTCATCGGCAAGGCGGTTGGCGACAATGTCCTGCTGAAACTGCCTGCCCGCACGCGCCGGCTCCGGATCCTCGAGTTGCGGACGATTCACGAAGGGGAATAGGGACCGTCAGGCGTCGCTGATCGCAAAGGTCCTTTTCACTTCCTCGGCGTAGTCGACCAACGCCGCATCGATATCGTCGGTCGTCCACGACAGGAGCGGCGCGATGAGATTCGCCACCTGCGGGGCGATGAAGCGTGCCTGGTCCGGTGTTTCGAACGCGAGATGGGAGCGACGGATGAGCAGGTCGCCTAACGTGAGCGCCATCTCGGCGGAGACGCCGTACACGAACTCCGCGCCAATGACGGCGTGTGACGTCGAAACGCGCTCGCGCAGTCCCGGCTGTTCGTCGCCATGCGCCCAGACGTCGCGCCAGCGTGCGCCGTAAGACATGACGAGTCGCTCCCGCACGGCCTCATCACTGACTATGGCGGCTTCATCCCGGAGCTCCTCGAGCGATCGGTCGCCGCCCGGAAGGGGCACGAGCGCCGTCTGTTCGTCGCCGGCACCCGGTCCGGCGAAGAGGTCCACGACCTGAGACGCCATTTCGCGGTACGTCGTAAGCTTTCCGCCCGTGACGTGCAGGACGCCGCGCGGTCCGCGAGCGATCGTGTGTTCGCGCGAAGCCGACCCGACGTCGCCTGACGAGAGTTGCTGCGCGAGCGGCCGCACACCGGCCCAGGCGGACACGACATCCTGCTCGGTGAGCGCCGCGCTGGGGAAATAGGTGTTGGCGGCGTCCAGCAGGTACGCGACGTCGGCGCTCGTCGCCCTCGCATCGGTTTCGCCCGACGACGTCGGCGTTTCGGTGGTGCCGATGATCGCCTGCTCGCCGGCGGGCAGCGTGAAGAGCACGCGGCCGTCGCGCGGGTGCAGCATGGTCACGGCGTCGCGGTTGCCGATCCGATTTCGCGCGACGGCGATGTGGGCGCCGCGTGAGCCGGCGACCGATCGCGTTTCGACTTTTGCCTCGAGCGCGCGAACCTCATCTGACCAGGGGCCGGTCGCGTTCACGATAGTCGTGGCGCGAATGACGAAGTCGTCGCCCGAGACGACATCGTGCGCGCGCAACGCGCGGACGCGACCACCAACGACCTCGAACCCGGTCACCGGCGCATGGTTGAGCGCGACGCCTCCTGCTTCCACCGCCGCGACAACGTTCGCGAGCGTCAGGCGCGAGTCGTCGGTGGCAGCGTCGTGATACCTCGCGCCGCCAACGAGATAATGCGGCCGCAGGCGTGGCTCGCGCTCGAGCACTTCATCGCGCGACAGCCGTTCGTGGTGACCACTGTTCCGGAACATCGACAGCACGTCGTACAGCCCGAGGCCGAGCGAGAGCTTCGTGCGCGAAACGCGGGCGCCCTGGTAGACGGGCCAGGTAAACGCGAGCGGCCGGACGAGGTGCGGCGCGAGGCGAAGCAACGTGCGTCGTTCGCGGCTCGATTCGAAGACGAGGTGCAGGTGGCC
>Ga0111538_10005489_pt1 | contig 17325 bp, 17 predicted proteins | sample SoiMethybrSBSTD1_FD_79669 | JGI IMG/M metagenome (GOLD analysis project Ga0111538, IMG submission 79669) | Bulk soil microbial communities from a Populus tree surrounding site in Tennessee, USA - Soil MetaG P. TD hybrid SBSTD1 (version 2)... | ecosystem: Environmental > Terrestrial > Soil >...
GACAGCTTTCCGACACGCTGCTGGCGCGGATCAAGTCGGGCGTAGTCGTGTTGGGACGCAGTGGTGACGGCAAGGTGTCGCTGATCGTCCGTACTTCCGCTGACCTGACGGGCAAGGTGCCCGCGGGACAGGTGATCAAGGAGCTCGCGCCGATCGTCGGCGGACGCGGCGGCGGCAAGCCAGACATGGCGGAAGGCGGTGGCAGTCAGCCCGAGAAGCTCAACGCCGCCCTCGAGGAGAGTTACAAGGTCGTCGAACGACTGCTGAATCCGTCGTAGACACGAAACACGGATTTTAGAAAACGATGTAGGGGTGGCGTGAAAGTCACCCCTACAACTGTTTCGGGTCCACCTCACGGTGCTACATGGTTTTCTGCTTGTCAGTCAGCGCGATGTTCATCTTCTCGAGCGTGACTCTGTTGAGCGTTCCGGTCACTTTCAGACCTTCCGCCGATTGATACTTGCGCAGTCCCTCGCGCGTTGCGTCGTCGAGCTTTCCGATTTGGTCACCCGAGTAGAAGCCGCGTGACTTGAGCAGCGCCTGGGCCTGGTTGATCTGTTCCTTCGTGGCGCGAAACACGGGGCCACGTTTGGTTTGTTTTGTGGTTTGAGTGGTTGAAGTCGAAGCCGTATCGCTCTGGGCCATGACCGCTGTGGTGAAGACACAGAGAAACAGCAGAGTAAGCGTAAGGAGTTTCCTCATCTGTTTTGTCCTTTTCGTGAGGCGCGCTGAAGCGCGCGGTTAATGGTTATTGGGCGGTGACATCATACAAGCCCTGTCAAGACTGCCAGAAAGCCATCGCGTGTTCAACAAAGTTGGTCGATGTTTGCCGACTGTGGTAGTATCTCCTCGGCCTTTCCTCGCCTTGTCCCGAGAGTACAAATGCGAAAAATCATTCCAATTCTCGCTATTTTGACCGCTTTCTGCTGGTCTGCCTCTGCGCAAACTGCCTACCAGGTCGATAACTTCGACTTCGCCAACGCCATCCGTATTCAGACCCCGCCAGAACCCGCTAAGAAGACTCTCCCCGTCCCAAAGAAGCTTACTAAGCTCACGAACTACACCTACACGCCGCCTCCGGGCGCGCTAGTCGAGCTCACCAGCAAACCGCTCAATCCGTCGCTGGGCGAGTTCACTACCGGCAATGCCGCCGTCGACTCGTTCATCGTCGAGTCCGGAAAGAGAAACTCCGTCGACCCACTGCTGATTTATTCGATCATGCATCAGGAGTCGAGCTTCAAACCGCGCGCAATGTCGTACAAAGGCGCGCGAGGGCTGATGCAGTTGATGCCGGGAACGGCCGCGCGTTTTGGCGTCACCAACATCTGGGACGCGAAACAAAACATCGAGGGTGGGGCCCGCTACATGCGGTTCCTGCTGGACCTGTTTGGCGGTGATATCAAACTCGCACTCGCGGGATACAACGCCGGCGAGGGCGCCGTGATCAAGTACGGCTACCAGATCCCGCCGTACAATGAAACGCAGGAATACGTGCGGCGCATCGGCCGTCGCTACAGTCTCATCCGCGATCCCGAGGCCGCAGCCGCAGCGCGCAACGGCGAGGTCGCCCAAAAAGAATCCCAACCCCTGACCGTCTACGAACGCAGCGTCTTCATGGTCAGACTCCCGGACGGCCAACTCCAGCTCGTTAGCCAGTAACCAAAATCCGTGTTTTCGTGTAAGCCGCGAGGCGGGGAACTTCCGGGTACCCGCCTCGTTTTGTATTTACGGGGCTTTAGGTATGATGAGCCGACTGAGCGAGGACAAATTCATGACGTGTTCCAACTGCGGAGCATACGTTACTCCGAGTGTTCGTTTCTGTTCGAACTGCGGCGCGGCTGTTGATCCTGATGCGACCCGGCTCGCGCGCGTTCAAGCGTCTGCTTTGGAACCGACGATCGATCCCGATCTGGAACACACGATTTTCACCGTCCGACCCACGATGGTCTTTATCAAAACGGGTTACGCGCTCGCCGTAATCGCGGGCATAGCGCTGGTGTTTCTGCTGGCATCGCTGAACGTTCCCGCCACGATTTCGATCCCAATCGCCCTCGCGCTCTTGTTGATTCCGGGTTACTACCACATGCGCCGCAACATGGTGCGCTACACGGTGACGGACTCGAAACTGCAAATCGACACCGGCCTGGTCGCCCGCACCACGCGCAACATTCCGTTGAGCAAAGTTCAGGACGTCACCGTCTCCGCCAGCATTCCGCAACGCCTGCTCGGTTTCGGCGACATCATCGTCGACAATGCGAGCGACGTGGGCGGTTCAACCGTGATGCACAACATCAACAGCCCGCGCCACTACGCCGACCTTCTTTTGCGAGAACTAAGACGCTGGCATTAAACTGAGACCGTGTGCTGCCCAACCGTTGACGGGAACATCAAAACCACAGCGGTTTCTAAACACCGTTGGCGACATCACATTGGGGGCCGCGCGAGGAGTCTGCGTTTGCGTTTAATCAAAGTCATCGTTTTGTTGTTGTTTGTCGGTGTGCCGGCAGCGGCTCAGAAACCCGTCCGCCTGCTGCCAAATCAACTCGATAAATTCGTAGTCTTAAAGTCGCTTGAGAAAGCTCCAGTTCAGGCGGCTGATGCTGTTTCCAGTGAGGTGGCAGAGTATGTCGACCACCGTGGCGGTCGCGTGCTGGTCGAACTCTCGCGTTTCGCGCAGGACGCAAAGGCTTATGAAAACCTGAGCCTCGCCGCTGCGGCCGCCAAGGCCCAAATCACGCCGGCTTACGGCACCGCCGGATTCCAAAGCGAAACCGAGATCGCGTTCTTCAAGGGACCGCATTTCATCCGGCTGCGCAACGTGAAAGGCGATGTTGCAAATCTTGCGACCATGGCCCAGGGAATTAGTGAAGGGCTCGACAAAGGCGAGGCCGATATTCCGGCACTTATCAAACACCTGCCGAACCCTGAAGAAGCGCAAAAGACCGCCGTGTTCCTGCACAGTTTTCGTGATTTGAACACGCTCGGCATGCAGCAGGGAGTTTTCTCGGCGATCGACACGCAGGGCAATGCCGATGCGGCCCTCGCGACGTACGGTCCGAGCAAGATGCTCGTCCTCGAGTTCAATACGCCGCAACTCGCAAAAGACAACGACGAACGCATCATCGCCCGCATTCACGAGCTTTGGAAACTCGGCGAACCTGCGCCGACAGCATATCGTCGGGTTGGGAACTACTCCGTCATGGTGTTCGACGCGCCCGACCAACAGTCAGCGAACCAGCTAATCGATCAGGTCAAGTACGAGCAGGTCGTTCGGTGGCTGGGCGAGAACCCGAACATTCTCAAACGAGCGCAGGAGGAGTACGTCAACACGACACTCGGTGTGCTGGTGTCGGTGCTGAAGGCGTCCGGCTACGCGTTGCTCGCGTGTTTGGGATTGGGCGGTCTGGCTGGGGCGCTCTTGTTCACTCGCCGCCGGGCTCAACAGAGCGAGGCGGCGTATTCCGATGCGGGTGGGATGCTCAGACTAAACCTCGATGAACTGACGCCGCAAACGAATCCGGCGCGCCTCTTGAGAGATCGAAACTAACCACGGATTACACAGATACAAAAAATGCGGGCTGCTGATTTTTCTTGGGAGGCTCCCCCAAGCCCCGTCAAGACGACAATCAGCAGCTCCGCTATTGTTGCTCGTCAACTGCGTCACAAACGCAACTCCGTTCCCCCAAAAGAGTCTGACGCTTGCTTTAAATCTTGTGAGAGGATGCCTCCCCCAAAGCCTCCACTCACCGCAGTTTTCTGAGCCTGACCCGATTTACCCTTATCTACCCTTCTTGTTCTGTTTTCCTCTTTGGCAACGTCCGTGCCACCAAGCCCATTGGACCATGCGGCAATCGAGAATCGTTGTTTTGCCCACGTTCCAGGCATAGCATGAAAAAAGCGTTCCGTACGGAAGCGCTCAGATACTCACGCGAATCGTACCCGTTCAATACAAGTGCGACAGTACAATCGAACGATTATCGCTCGGTCTTTTGATCTATCAGGGGAGGGCGTCGACGAGTTGGTCGATCTCTTCGTGTGTGTTGTAGAGATGAGGGGCGATCCGAAGGCGATCACCACGTGGTGCGGTGATGATGCTCTGCTTTTTCAGGTGCGCGTACAGGGCCATCGCCGACATGCCCGCTGTGTGGCGAATACAGACGATCTGAGACTTCTCTCCCGCCAACCGCGAGCTCACAACCTCGTAGGGCGCACGGCCATGCAAGCGTTCGCAAAGGTGATCGGTGAGCTGCTTGAGGTGACGGGCTGTTTGCGCCACTCCCAGGGCCGTCAACAGCTCCAGACTCGCGTTTAATCCGTGAATGAGGGCCGCGGGCCCCGTGCCGCTTTCCCACGCCAGCGTGCCCTGGTTCCAGCCCTGATCGAGGTTGTAATAGTCCTCGGGATGCGGAACGCTTATCCAGCCTACGAGCGTCGGCTGAATCCGCTCTCGAGCGCGATCTGAAAGATACAGATACCCCACGCCTTCGGGCGCCATCAGCCACTTGTGACCCGCGCCGGCAGCGACGTCAATCAGTTCCGCCTCGACGTCAGTTGGAACCACTCCGAGCGCCTGCATCGTGTCGACGACCAGCAACGCGTCGTGTTGCCGCACGAGCCGGCCGAGTCGTTCGAGATCCATGCGAAACCCGGAGGCGAACTGCACGTGACTGATCGCCACGAGGCGCGTGTTTTTGTCCACGAGTTTCGCGAGGTCTTCGAACTCGATTCGTCCGTCGCGCTCTTCGCACATCCGGACCTCGACGCCAAGCACATCCCGAATGCGAAGCCAGGGGTAAAGGTTCGACGGAAACTCACCGCGGAACGTGACGAGGTTGTCGCCTGTTCGCCAGGTCAGTCCGTTGGCGACAGAGGAAAGCGCGTCGGAGGTGTTGCGCATGAACGCGATCTGTTCCGGTCTCGCGCCCAGGAGGCCCGCAAGTAGTCGTCGCGCCTGTTCTTTAACGGATATCCAACTCTGAAAATTGACTGAGCCGTTTTCCTGAACGTCTTTGAGTTGGGCCTCGACCGCCTCGATCGTTGGCGTCGGGAGAGGTGAAACCGCAGCGTGGTTCAGGTAGTTGTAGCGTTTGGTGATCGGGAAGAGATCACGTAATGAGGTTTTGGTGAAGTCAGGGTGCATAAGGCCTGCCGTAGAACTCTTTGTACAGCCAGCCGAGCACGCGCGCTTCAGCGGTGCACAGCGTTTCAATCCAGCAATTCAGTAGAAACTCGGATCGGCCGCGTTGAAACGGAATCTTCTCAGACTGTTTGACGATCGATCCGCCGCTCCGTAGATCGAGGTGATAAGCCTCAGCGGTCGACTCGTTTGACTTCGCTGCGGTATCGAGCGCCGTCAGCAGTTGGCTGATCCAGGCGTGCAGATCGCGTTCGGAGGAGTTATCTGCGAGAGCCTGGATGATTCCGATCGCGAGCCTGTCCTCCGCGTGGTTAAAGATGAAGACTTCCTCACCCTGCAATTGGCTCTGCTGCTGTTTCCAGTGGAAGACTTCCTCGACCGACGGGTGCTTGATCACCGCCACGCGCTGATCGTTATTCAAAAACCACTCGATGACGTCAGGCACGGAATCGACATCGACGCGCCCCACAGCGTCACGTTGCAATGGCGGTTCGTTTATTTCTTCGCCGTTCATCACTAAGATTTGCCAGGGGTCAACTCGAACGATGCACGGATCTCGCCGACGACGTCGCCGCGCCGGTTATCGACCGGAAAAAAGGCGTAGCGCGAGACTGCTTCGAGGGAATCGTCGTAGAGCACGCCGAGTTGTCTTAAGGATTCGACGACGACCGTGGGACGTGCGCGTTTGTCGTCGCCGTCTTCGATCTTCACCGCAAGTCCTAACCCGCTCGGCCAGCGTTCGCACGGAAGTATTCCGGCGGTGTACACGCCTTCAGCCCCAACCTTCGAAACCACACGCCCGCGCGCAGCGCGCATGATCTCCGTGTCGAGCCGCTGGGAGGTTCCTCCGATCAATTCCGGAAACGCAGTCATAACGCGAACGATTCGCGCGCATGCGTCCCGTATCATCTTGTCTAACGTTCGGGGTGGCGAAACGAGGCGCGCGTAGGCGAGCGCCATCGCCCGCACGCTGACACCAAAGATCGGCGCGGCGCAGCCGTCGATACCGACCGCCATATCCTCAACGGGCACGTCCGTAAACTGCGACACGACTCGCGCGATCATGATCTGAACAGGATTTTCCGCGCTTTCGTAGTTGTCTATCGAAGCACCGAGCTGCAACGCGACCGCCAGCATTCCCGCATGTTTTCCAGAACAGTTGTTGTGCAACGCATTGGGCGCTTCATTCCGCGCGCGCAACTCGGCGGCCGCTTCAGCACCGTACGGCTCGTGGACGCCACACCTCAGCGCCTCCACACCGAGCCCGATTTTTTCGAGCATCGACGCTACTATTCGCGTGTGGATCGGTTCGCCGTTGTGCGACGCGCAGGCGAGAGCGACTTCCTCGTCAGTAAAACCAAACCGTTCGGCGGCGCCGGTCAGAAGCAGCGGCAGCGCCTGCAACGGCTTCGCGGAAGAGCGCAGGAACGTGACGTTGTGGGGCGCGCCAAGCGAAGCGACCACTTTGCCGCCGGGTTCAACGGCGGCGACGTGGCCGCGGTGGCGCGATTCGGTGATGCCTCCGCGTCGGACTTCGACCAGAGGTTCGGCGATCGGAATTTGCTGTCGAGACATGTGCGGCGCATCTTAACACGCCGCTTTTAGTGAACAGGGATCAACGAGCCGATCTTTTCCTGCCGCCGAGTGCCAGAACGGTGAGCTTCACCGTGCGGCGTCCGAAACGCATCGCCTCACGCGAGGTTGGCGTCCAGATATCGATCCGCTTGCCGCGTACCATGCCGCCCGTGTCGGCGACCAGGTATTCACCGCTGTACGAGCCTGCTTCGATTCGCACCCGCGAACCGAGCGGCAGCACACGCGGATCCGCTGCGATGATTCCCTTGCTGACCGGCGTCCCGCTCGCGGTTCGTCCGCGTAAGCTGTAGGCGGTCGCCACGTAATGAGTGGCCGGAACGACAAACTGTTCTTCCTTGACGACCGATTCGCCAAGGTTGACCTTGTCAGCCGCTTCCATCGCTGAACGAGCAGCAGCAGCTTCTTCGGCTATTTTGGAATTCTGACCGGCTTGGGATGGATCTTTGGAAGAAGAGGGAAGAGTTTCTGCCGAGAGTGGACGAGCAGAAAAAATCAAAAAACAGTTAAGAAGAGCGAGGCAGAGCAACGCGCTTCCGCTGAAGATAGAATTAACTTTCAAACTTTCGGGTCTCCGTTCCGATTTTATTTCTACTTTCCAGCGTCCTGCGCGAGTCCGTTCTTTCCTATGACTCGTCCCCTGGCTCTAGGAGTCTGCAATGAAGTCAGCCGAGGTTGGGGGCTTGCATCCTTGATGCGGTGCGCTGAAAAGATCTAACTAGCTTGTAGTGCTGTAAGAGAAAAACGAGCATTAATGTCGTTGTTCCAGGCAAGGAGGCTAGCACACGGGCGATGAGAGTCCAAATGCAAGTCTGTGATATTTGTGAGACAAATCGCACAGTTTCGAGGCAATTGCTGAAATAACAAAAGTTAGTGACGCTCAGTCAATGTGACGCTCGAAAACAGTTCACCCGAGGCCAGACGAACGTCAAAGGGCGAGAAAATTCTCGACGATCCGCCGGCCTTCGGGGTGATCCTCGTCGAAAAGCTCCGGGTGAAACTGGACGCCATAGACCCGCCGTCCCTTCTCTTGCATCGCCTGAATCTCGCAGGTCTCATTCGAGGCGGTTTTGCGGAAGTCGTTGGGCAGCGTCTTTACCTCGTCGCAGTGGTTGTGCCAGACCGTCAGGTTAGAAGGAAGACCCTTGAATAGCCCGTCGCCAGTGTTTTCGATGGGCAGGAAGCCACGTTCACGTTTGGCGCCGTCGTAACCCTCGCCGGGTTCGATCCGACCCATCAGTCCGACTTCCGCTCCGTGCGCCAGGGCGATCTGTTGGTGGCCACCGCAGACGCCGAGAATCGGTTGGCTCGCATGCTTAATCACGTCGAAGACGCCCGTCAGTGACTCAGGCGAGTACTTGTCCCACGGGTGGCTTTGTCCGCTCAGGATGATGTGCGACGGGCGCAGGCTGCGCACGCGTTCAAGCGACACGCTGTGGAATGGCTCGGTGAGGATTTCGAGACCGGGAATCAAACGCCCTAACACCGCCCGCAACTCGCGCGGGCTCGCTCCTTGACCATCGATCGTGTTGTCTACCAGGTAAACGAGCAAGGTTACTTCAAGCAGTAGAGCTTCCCGTTGAAAGCGCCGATATAGATTCGACCGCCGAGTATGGCGGGGGTGGCGTTGATATTATCACCGATCTTCAGTTCGCTGATCTGCTTCCCGTCTTCCGCGGAGATGGCGTGCAACCACCCGGCTTTGTCGCCGAAAACAAGACGACCGTCGACTACCGGTGACGTTCCCCAGATCGGTCCGCGCGCCTTGTAACGCCAGACGAGTTCGCCCTTGTCAGCCGTCAGCGCGTGGAGGTAGCCGTTGTTTGATCCGATGTAGACCCGTCGGTTCGCGACGATCGGACTCGCCCAGATACCGTTTCGCTCCTTGCCGATTCCACCCAGCGTTGTGTACTTCCAAACCAGCTCGCCGTTGTCCTGCCGGAAACAATAGACGACGCCATTTTCGGCAGCGGTGTAAACAAAGCCATTAGCGACTGCCGGCGTCGAATCTGAATCCGCCCCGATCACCGCCTTCCACACCGTCGACCCGTCCGACAGGCTCAGACAAAACAGCTCACCGCGTTCGGTGCCGATGTATGCGCGTCCGTCGACGACCGAAAAACTTCCTTCCATCGATCCGAGACGTTCGGTTTTGTAGATGAGCGTGCCGTCTTCAAGATTCAGGGCGTAAAAGAACCCGTCTTCACTGCCGAAATAGACGCGGCCATCAATCACCGCGGCCGAGCAGTCGACCTCGAAGCCGGTCTTGTATTTCCAGATCAGGGCCCCAGTCTTCTTGTCGAGGCAATAGATGTTGTGATCGAGACCGCTGGCGATTAGACGGTCGCCGGCGATCGTCGGCGTCGCTTTGAGACTGTCGAGCGTCTTGTAACTCCAGATCAAATCGCCGGTGTTTTTATCGAGACAATAAAGATTGCCGTCAGCGGAACCGAAGTACACCCGGGTTTCGTCGACCGAAGGCTGACCGGGCCAACTCGAACCGCCCCACGGATCTTCGTGCAGCCGTCCGGTGATGAACTTCGTCTCAAACTCCCAAACCACCTCGAGCTTGCCATCCGACCACGGTCCCGTGCCATAAAAGTTTCGCCCGGCGTTCCCCAGCCACATCGGAACAGAACTCGGTGGTTTCGGCGGTTCCGGTGGTGCGTGCGCTTCGGTTTTGGAGATGACCTTACCGCCACAGGCCGGCAGCGACAGTACCGCGGAGAGGAGGACAAGGATGGGGAGGGCTTTCGACATTTTCGAGTTTGCTCAAATCAACCACTCGCCTGAATAGACTACTTCAGCGGTTCCTGTAATCACAACTTGATCGTCCGGTCGCCACTGGATCCGCACCTCGCCGCCTTCCATACGCACGCGGACGTCGCGGTCGGTTTTGTCGTTGACCATCGCCGCGACTGCTCCCGCGCACGAGCAAGTGCCTGATGCGGTGGTTTCGCCAACACCGCGCTCCCAGATGCGAAGTTCGATCAGTTCTCGATTGACAACTCGGACAAATACAACATTCGTTCGATCAGGGAATCGCGGGTGGTTCTCGATGTGTTTACCGATGGACCGCCAATCGAGTGAATCGAAGTCGTCAGTGAAAATGCAGCAGTTGGGATTGCCCATCTGCATCGCGGTGATTCGAAACTTTTCAAACGGGTAATCGACGACTCTTTCCAGCGGGGGATCGTCAGCCATCGGAATCGATCGCGTATCGAACTTCGGCTGGCCCAACTCCGATTCGAACAAGTATTTGCCTGGACCAGGTTGGCCACGCAGGAAATATCGCTTGAGACCAGTGCGCGTGCTGAGACGCAGCTCGTCTTTATTCCAAAGACCTTTGTAATGGAGATAAGCGACGGCGCAACGAGTGCCGTTTCCCGAAAGGCCGGCCTCGCTGCCGTCAGGATTGAAGATGCGACAACGGAAATCGGCGTCGTCACTGTCAGGTGACTTATCTGTTTGGCCGACGATCGCGATGCCGTCGCCACCCGCGCCGTAATGCCGGTTGCAGATGCGCCGCGCAAACTCGCCGAGATCGTCGATCCCGGCCAGTTGCTCGGTTTCAATCACCAGATAGTCGTTTCCCAGGCCGTGGAATTTCGTGAATTGCGGCGGCATCGTGAGCTTCGACTTATTTGGCCTGCGCGAAGAGTTTCTTGATTCTGCCAGTCAGTACGGGCTCGATACTCAACAGACGTTGATAAACCGTGAGCTGACCGCGGTGATACATCTCATGGCTCATCGCAAACGTGAGCGTAGCGCCCTTCGTGGTCGGCTTACCCGTAAGCCCGGGCACTTCCGCGTCCCAGTGGTCCGCTTGCGCGCGCATGGCCGGCGCGGCCTCTTCCATGCTGCTGCGAAGAAGATCAACCAGCGCCTGCTTGTCTGAAATGTCGCGCACACCTGCCGCATACTCCGCTCCATGAGCGGCGAACGATTGCCGCAGCAGGTTGGCGTTTTCGCGGCACGTTTCACCGACGAGGATCTTCTGCGTTTCGACGATGTGCTGGAGCAGTTCGGCGATGCTGCGCGTGTCGGGGGTCGCGCGAAACGACATCTGATCGTCGGGTATTTTCTCAACTTCGTCGATCAATCCGTTCCGTACGTCTTGCCATTGTTTGATAAGTATCTCTGCTGACATTCGAGGGGCCTCCTATTTCAGTTCTGGATTAGGTTTGTCTGGTGGCTTCGTTCCGTTTGTAAGTGTGGTGCCTGCCTGTGCGTCTGACTTGGCGCTGAACGACGCCAGCAACACTGCGATCGGATCGATGCAAATCACACGTGGCTCAACATCGTTGCCGTAGTTGTTGACGATGATCGCGAAAGCGAGTTTCTCGCCGGCGGCCGTGGTGACGTAGCCGCCCAGGCTCGCTGCCGAACTCAAGGATCCGGTCTTCGCTCGCAGGTTGTTCTCCGCTGCTGTGCCGCGCATTCGATTGCGCAACGTGCCATCGACTCCCGCGATCGGCAACGCAGCGCGGAATACGTCGGCGTAACGATGTTTGTTCATGAACGTCAACAGTTGCACCGTCGCTTCGGCGGTGATCATGTCGCCACGCGACAGTCCGGAGCCGTCGTTGAGCACTAGCGACTCCGCGCGTACGCCCGCGGTTGTTAGAAATGCCTTGACGGCTTCGAGACCGAGATCTTCCGAAGTCTGTCGCAACGGCGGCATGGTCGCCGGTGGCGTCGTCATTTTTCCAAGCGTGCGCAGGATCAGTTCGGTGTACAGGTTCTGACTCGGTTTCAACGTCTGCGCGGCGATCACGCCGAAAGGTGGTGATTCAAGCGTGACGATCTCGATTTGCACTTTCGGCAGCGGCGCGCCCATGGTGTTTTGGAGCTCCGGCGGGATCGGAAGAACGGGTTGGCTCACAGGACCGCTCGTTCGCGATTTTCCGGTGACGATGACGCCTTGCTGTGCGAGCGCTGCGCGCAGCATGTAGACGAACAGTAGCGCCGGATGCGAAATCCCGATTGCGCCGGTGTAACCCGGATCTTCGAGTGGAATCGTCCCAACGATCGTGACCGTGTTTTCGCCCAGTCCACGATGAAAATTCAGTTGTCGTCGAATGCCTTTGGCGGACGTTGTTACCTTGTTGACGATCGTCAGCAGCGGGTCAGGTGGGCCAGTTGTGATCACGGCCGGTGCGTTGAGGGTTGGACCCGGTTTGATGAAGAGATCGAGTGCGTTGTCGTTGACGGTTAAGGAAGAGATCTCCGCGCCGTAATACCAGGTCAGGTCTTCCCATTCCCAACCCGATCCGTATTTTGGTCCGACAAAGTACGTCTCGTCGCCGACGAGATCGCCTTCGACGCGCTTCACGCCGGCGCCGGCGATGCGCGCGGCCAGATCGTTTATCGCTTTGTAGTAATCGCTGTTGTTGAAGCGGGCGGCGAACGACGGATCGCCACGACCGTAGATCGTCAGATCCCCGCGGATGACGCCTGAAGAATTGGGTTTCGTGGCTGCGTAAACAGAGGTCTTGAAGCGGTAATCGGGTGTCAGCTTATCGAGCGCGGTCGCGACGGTGTAGAGCTTCATGTTCGACGCAGGGCGCAATAGTTTTGTGGAGTTCTCTTCAAACAGCACTCGCCCGGTGTCGAGTGACGTGACCTTGATGCCGACCATCGCCGGAGCAAGTTCCGGCTTCGCGAGTATTTCCGAGATGCGGGTTTGTAGTTCGGTAAGTGTCTTCGGCGGCGTCTGCGCGCTTACTATCACGCGCGAAACCAAAGAAATTAAAACTAGCAGTGCAATCCGTGTTTGTTTCTTCATTTGTGTTTAGAGGTTAACTCAATAAAACGCGGATCGGAGCGTAGATTCGACCAGTTGGGATCGTTCGCGAAGCAAGGCTTGTTCTCATTGCCCAACGAAATCGAACGCTCGAGCCATTCGAACGCGTCACCGCTCAGACCTTCGAGCGCATAAACCGAGCCAATCGAGTAACTGATGTCTGCATCGACCTCACCGTTGCGCTTCACTTCCGGCGTGAGTTGCGCGATGGCCTCGTCGTGCTTGCCCTGCGCGCTGAGAAACATCGCCATGAATGGACGTATGCCGTGCATGTTTGGATGCTTCTCGACTGTGTCTCGCATCAGCTCGGCGGCCGCGTCCGTCTGGCCCGTGTAGTAAAGCGCGAGCGCGCGAAACGTTCGCACCAGCGCGTTGTCGGGCTCGCCTGCGTTATCAAGTTGCCGGAACGTCTCGTCGAAGTGGCCCATGTACATGTGCACGAGCGCGCGGCTGTAACTCGCAACGACGTGCGCTGCCGGGTCGAGTCGCACCAGACGATCGTAACTGCGTAATGCGCGACCATACTCGCCGTCGAGTCGATGCAGCATCGCTTTCACGAAGTGGACCACCGGCTCGTTCGGCGCTTCGTTGCGCGCGCGGTTCACCTCGTCGCGCGCTTTCTGTTTCTCGCCGCGCCACAGGTAAACAAACACCATCAGCATCCGCGCCTCGACGATATTCGGATCGATTGCGAGCGCTTTCTTGAAAGCGGCTTCCGCTCGTTCGTAATCCTCGGCGCCGCCGAATCCTTTGAAGACGCGGTTGACATAGCACGCGCCGAGACCGTCGTGGGCCAGCGCGAAGTTCGGATCGAGTTGAATCGCGCGTTCGAAGTGTTCGATCGCGCTGTCGCAGTCGTCGCGCGATAACGTGCGAAAGATGAAACGAGCAAACAGGTCGCGGCCGCGCAGGTACTGCTCGTAAGCGACCGGATTCTGCGTCGACGCTTTCGCGATGCCGTCTTGTTCAGCCGGACTAAGCTCGACTCGCAAACCCTCGACGATGCGCTGCGCGATCGTGTCCTGCAGGACGATGATGTCCGAGGCGGCCGTGTCGATGCGATCGCTCCACAGCAACTCGCCTGACGCGACGTCGATCAGTTGGGCAGTGACGCGGAAGTGATCGCCCGAATGAATAAAGCCGGCGGTCAGCACGGCGCCGACGTTCAGTTCGTCTCCGATCTCGCGCGGATCTCTCGTTTGGCCTTGATACCGCGCGATCACCGACGAGGGTCGCACCACCAGCGAACGTATGCGCGCGAGTTCGGTAATGACTGCGTCCGCGAGTGAGAACTCGTAAAAGCTCGACGCCGGATCGTTGCTCAAATTGCGGAAGCAGAGAATCGCGAGACTCTTCTTCTCCTGGTCGGCGACGGTGGTGAACGGTGTTTCGTGAGCTGCTGCGGAGGTTGGCACGGAAGTCGGCGACTCGCTGCGCCCGATAGATTTCAGCCAGCGGACGGCGCGCGACACCGGGTTCGCGCCCGCGAGATGACGCGGCGGTTCCGGCGTGACGCTCTGATAACCACCCGCGCCGGCGTCGACCTCCTGCAACACCTGGCGCAGCTCGTTGCGAAAGTCGTCCATGTTCTGAAAACGATCTTTCGGGTCTTTCGCCAACGCGCGATCGATGATTTGCGTTAGTCGTGCTGGAATTGGCGTCGTGCGCAACTCGGCGATCGGTCGCGGCGGATCGTAGAGAACGGCGTGTCGCACGTCGATCGTGGTCCTGCCGCGAAACGGCCAGGTGCCGGTCAGCATTTCGTAAAGCAAAACGCCGAGCGAAAAAATGTCGGCGCGTTTGTCGACGCGATCGCCGCGCGCTTGTTCGGGCGCGGCGTAGGTTGCCGTGCCGTAGGGAATGCCGATCTCGGTTAGTTCGGTGCGGTGAATGCCGGTAGTTGCTGCTTCGGTGTCGTCGAGTAGTTTTGCGAGACCGAAGTCGAGCACCTTCACCTGTCCCGACGGCGTAACCATCACGTTGCCCGACTTGATGTCGCGATGAATGATGCCGCGACCGTGTGCGGCGGCGAGCGCGTCTGCGACCTGCAAACCGATCAGCAGTGCGGTCCGCAGTTCCAATGGACGGCCGGCGACGAGCTGTCGCACGTTCTTGCCTTCGACGTGCTGCATGGCGATGAAGTGGACGCCGTCAACTTCGTCGAGATCGTAAATCGTGCAGATGTTCGGATGGTCTAATGAAGATGCGAGACGCGCTTCGCGTTCGAAACGTTTGAGGTTTGCTTCTTTCGCGCTTAACTCCGGTGGGATGACCTTGATCACCACTGCGCGGCCGAGTTTGAGGTCGGTGGCTTTATAGACCGTGCCCTGTCCGCCCACGCCGAGCTTTTCCGTGATGCGATAGTTGCGAAGAGTCTTGCCTACCATGCAATCCGTGTTTCTCTTGGAGTCCGGATTTGGTTATTCAAACGTAGCAATCAACTCGTCAGCCGTGGCGGTCGCGGTGCCAACTTTGCCGACGACGATTCCAGCGGCGTGATTGGCAAGCGTAGCCGCTTCGAGCATGCTCGTGCCCGCCGCGAGGGCTGCCGCCAGCGCGGCGATAACAGTATCACCAGCGCCGGTGACATCGTAAACCTCGCGCGCGGCCGTTTTGACGTAAACCGGTTCGCCATCGCGTTCGAGCAACATCATGCCGCGATCGCCGCGCGTGATCAGTACCGCATCACAGTCAAGTTTCTGCCGGATCACGGTCGCTGCGTGATGCGAACCGTCGTCGGAATGATCTTCGCTGCCGCTCATGCGCAGCGCTTCGAGATGATTGGGCGTCACGAGTGTTGCCGGACGATAGAAATTAAAATTACGCAACTTCGGATCGATCAAAACCGGCACGCGCTCGTAGGCAAACGGCAGGATCTCGCCGAGTATGCGCGGCGTCACGACGCCTTTGTCGTAATCGGAAACGACGAACGCATCCGCGCCGCCCAACGCTTCCTTCAAACGCGCCACGATTTGCTCTTCGATCTGTGCATTGACCGGCGCACGCGATTCGCGATCGGCGCGCACGACCAACTGGCTGTGCGCGATGATGCGCGTCTTGATCGTCGACGGACGCGCTTCGTCGACGATCAGATTATCGTTGGCGCCAGCGCCAAGTTCACGCAATCCGTTGCGCAAACGCTTGCCGGCATCGTCGTTTCCGACCACGCCGGCGACGCTGCCGCGCGCACCGAGCGCGATCAAGTTAGCGAGCACATTCGCGGCGCCACCAAGATGGATCGATTCCCGCCGTACGTCGACAACCGGCACCGGCGCCTCGGGCGAGATCCTCGTCACGTCGCCCCAAACAAACTCGTCGAGCATCACGTCGCCCAGCACGACGACATTACGGTCGTGAAGCGCATGGAGGATTTCGGTGACGCGATTTTTAGTTAGCATGGGCCAGGACTCTGTCGATCGCAGCCACCACGCGCTCGACCGGAACGCGCAGGATACACTCCGGCTGGGGAAACTTCTCGCAAAAATAACCATGACACGGTTGACAGGGCATCGCTTCTAAGACCACTTCCGTCACCGCTTTGTTCCACGGTCGCCAGTGCGCAGTGTTCGACGACCCGAAAATCACGACCGACGGTGTACCCATTGCGTTAGCGATATGCGCGATGCCGCTGTCGTTGCCGACGAAGACTTGCGAACGCGCCGCCAACGCTACGACTTCCGGGAGCGACAAGTCGAGCGAGACGATGCGTACCGACGTCTGATCAATTAGCGACTCCAAGAGCTCATGTTCGTTCGGCGAGGCGATCGCCACCGGCGCAAAGCCGCGTTCGGCGAGTGTCTCAGCCACGTGCGCGAAGTTTTCAGTGGCCCACTGTTTCGTGGCGAAAGCAGCGGCGGGATGAATCAACGCGATTTGTCGGTCTTCGAGTCCCGCTTCCGCCAACTGCTGGTTGACCAAGGAGGCCGCTTCCGGCGTAACGGCCAACTGCGTTCGCGGGCGATCCGTGACCGGAACTCCGGTCCAGCCAAGCAATGCGAGTTGTTGCTCGACTGAGTGGGTCTTTTGTTGTCCCCAGAGCAGCAGCGGCGACGGAGCTTGATGATTGTGCAGTTGCGCGTACTGGTAAGTCTTTAGTCCGACGCGATGACGCGCTCCGGTCGCGCGTGTGAGAAAAGTCGCGGTGGTTCCGCCGTGAAGGTTGTAGACCACGTCGTAACCCGTCGACCTGAGCTGCCGCGCCACGCGTGCTCGCGCCATCATCCCACCGCGTTCGAGGACGACGACGTTGTCTGCGTGCGGATGACCGTCGAGCACCGGCGCGACCCAGTCTTCAACCAGGATGTCGATCTCTGCGTTTGGCAGAAAGCGCCGCAGTGCGAACAGCGACGGCGTCGAGAGTACGGTGTCGCCAATCGAGCGCAGCCGGACGAGCAAAACTCTCTGCACCTTCGCCCAGTCCCACTGCGCGGGGGACAAAGGCTCGGGAGTTTCGCGAACGTGCAGTGTTTCCGTTTTAAACACAAATCAAAAAAGTCAATCTTCGATCTTCGCTTCGTCGATTAGCATCACGGGAATGTCGTCTCGAATCGGATAAACGCGCTTGCACTCGACGCATTTCAATGCGTTTCCGTCCGGCTTCAGCTCCACTTTCGCTTTGCAGGCCGGACACGCGAGTATTTCCAAGAGTTCCTGACTAACTGCCATGGCATGACCTTTCTATGTGGCACTCAATTGCGGGAATGCGGAAAGCTTACCATAATCTGGTAACACAGATTTAGAACGGAACAGGGATATACACGGATCAGATGTCATTAGAATTCGCGGTGCA
>Ga0111538_10005490_pt1 | contig 17323 bp, 16 predicted proteins | sample SoiMethybrSBSTD1_FD_79669 | JGI IMG/M metagenome (GOLD analysis project Ga0111538, IMG submission 79669) | Bulk soil microbial communities from a Populus tree surrounding site in Tennessee, USA - Soil MetaG P. TD hybrid SBSTD1 (version 2)... | ecosystem: Environmental > Terrestrial > Soil >...
TGACCTGCTCGCCGGTGGCCAGCAGCATGTCGACCTCGCGCGGCTCGGGCGTGTGTGCGATCTGCTGGGCGAGAGTCAGGAGGCCGTCGGTCGTCTTGCCCATCGCCGAGACGACCACCACGACCTGATTCGATGTCGCGGTATCACCGACCCGGCGCGCGACGTTGCGGATTTTCTCCGCGTCGGCGACCGAGGAGCCGCCATATTTCTGCACAATCAGCGCCATGGCCAACGCATCCTATCACGACGCGCCGCGTCGGCAAGTCGCGGCGGCCGGGATCAGCGCGGCCGACGTCGCAGCTTCTTGCGCGTCCACATCACGCCGAAGAGCAGCGCCCCCAGCAGGGCCACGGTGGCCCACACCGGATCGAGCTCGAGCTGCCCCTCGGCGGCATAGTCTTCCATCATGTCGAGCAGCATGAAGGCCACCGCGACCTCGCTGATCGCGTAGAACTCCCGGTCGAGCGCACGGCGCCAGTCGAACGCCTGAGCCGGGCGGCACCATGCCTTGAGCGAGGGCACGGCCGCCGGCACGAGCTCCGCCCAACGGCGAAAGGCGGGGCCGAAACGCGCGTCCAGGAATTGCTCCTCGCGCGCGGCGATGCGCTCGTAGTAGAGCAGCGTGGCCAGCGACACGATGATGGGCAAGAACCACGTGCGGGAGAACAGCGCCATCCCCAGCCCGATCAGGAAATTGGCGAGATAGAGCGGGTGGCGCACGATGGAGTACGAGCCCGTCGTGTTCAGCGCGGAGGCTTTCTGCGTGCGGGTGTTGCGACCGGAGGTCCCGCGCGGTGAGGTGCCGGTGGTGAACACGCGTAGCGCGATGCCCGCCAGCGCGATGCCGAAGCAGCCAACCTCCCAGATCAGGTCGGTGGTGTGCGATTGGAAGGCATAGTGCGGTCCGAAGAAGCTGGCCAGGACGAGTGGCAGCAGCAGCAGCGGCAACCAGCTGCGCCGCCGGAAGAGCGCGTCCCCGGTCGATGTCCAGTGCTCGGCGAGCCTCATCGTGTCTCTTCCACGGCCGGCCGGCGGGCGCCCGTCGCCTCGCCAAGGCTCACGTGCTCCCGGACCAGGAACAGCCACCCGACCAGTGTGATCGGGACGAACTGACTGGCATGGTAGAGCAATGCGTAGCCGAATGCAGTCGCTTGGCCGACCCCGAAGATCGACAGCGCCAGCACCGCCGCCGCGTGCCAGACGCCGACGTACCCGGGCGCCGATGGGATGCTGATCCCGAAGCCGACGAACGTCATCACCGTCCAGCCGGCGACGAATGGCAGGTCGAGGTGCATCGCGCGAAGGAGCGCCCACGCGCCGGTAGCCGAGAGTGCCCACGCCACCACCGTCCACCCGAGCAGCGGCAGCCGGTGGGCCGGCGCCCGGATGCCTTCGAGCCCGAGCAGGATCATGGCGAGTCCACGCTCGGTCCGTCGCTCGAGGGCCGGCCGGCGGCGGGTGAGCCGGGCCAGCAGCCGGCGTGCGAAATCGGGCGCCAGCGCGAGTGTGACCAGCGCCGCGGCGGCGACGACGTCGACGGCCAGGACGATTGCGGCCGCGTATTCCAGCGCCGCCGGCACGGGAATGATCAGAATCAGCACGCCCAGGATCAACACGAGGGTGAGGCTGTCGAGCAGGCGCTCGACCACGACCGTCGCTCCGACCAGCCACATGCTGTTGGTCAACGACCCATCGCGCTGAGCGGCCAGCCGCCGGGCCGCGATGTAGACCCGCACGAACTCCCCCGCGCGCAGCGGCAGGACGTTGTTGGCCATGTACCCGATCATGTTGGCCGGCACGAGCCCCGGCGGCTCGGGGCCGGGGGGGAAGAGGTAGCGCCAGCGCCGGGCGCGGGCCCACAGGCCCAGGGGCGCGACCGCCACCGCCGGCACCACCCAGATCCACTGCGTGGCTGCGAGCTGGCGACCCAGCTCGGGGAGATCCACGCTGCGAAACAGATAGACGAAGAGGGCGACGCTGACGAGGACGCCCGCGACGACGCGCAGGCGCTTCAGCGGAGACGCGCGGCGATCACGCGCCTTCGACGCGGATCATCGTGGTGGCGGCGGCGACGTCCCGCAGCCGGTCGATCTTCGTCAGGGCGGCGCGCATGTCGCGTTCGCGGGCCTCGTGGGTCAGCATCACCACCGGCACCGCTTCGCGCGTGCCCCGCCCCTTCTGGATGACGTTGGAGATCGAGATGTCGTTCTCGCCGAGGATCCCGGCCACGCGGGACAGCACGCCGGGCTTGTCCTGCGCGGTGACGCGCAGGTAGTAGCAGCAGCGAATCGCCTCCATCGGCGTGAGCGGCAGCGGCGAGGGCCCCACCGAGGGCAGCTCGAGCGCGAGCGACGGCAGGCCATGGGCGATCCGCCGGGCGATCTCCACCACGTCGGACACCACCGCCGAGGCCGTCGGCATCTGGCCGGCGCCGCGCCCGTAGAACATCAGGTCGCCCACCGCGTCGCCGGTCAGGAAGATGCCGTTGAACACCCCGGACACCGCGGCGAGCGGCGAGGCGGCCGGGATCATCGTGGGGTGCACGCGCACTTCCACCCCGCCGCCCTCGCCGCTCACCTTGGCGATGGCCAGCAGCTTGATCCGGAAGCCCAGCTCGCGCGCGTAGTCGATGTCCTGGGCGGTGACGCGGGTGATGCCCTCGGTGTGGATGTCCTTGAGATCGATGAAGGTGCGGAAGGCCAGCGAGGCCAGGATCTGCAGCTTGTGGGCCGAGTCCATGCCCTCGATGTCGAGCGTCGGATCGGCCTCGGCATAGCCGTGGGCCTGGGCTTCCTTGAGGACCAGCGAGAAGTCGAGCCCCTCGTCGGTCATCTTGCTCAGGATGTAGTTGCAGGTGCCGTTGACGATGCCGGCCAGCGACAGCACCCGGTTGGCCACCAGGCCTTCCTTGACCGCGCGGATCAGAGGAATGCCGCCGGCCACCGCCGCCTCGAAGCCCAGCGCCACACCGTGGCGGCGCGCCGCCTCGTGGATCTCGGCGCCGTGGTGGGCGAGCAGCGCCTTGTTGGCCGTCACCACGTGCTTGCCGGCGGTCAGCGCGCGCAGGATGAAGGTGCGCGCCGGCTCGAGGCCGCCGACCAGCTCGACCACCACGTGGATAGCGGGATCGGCGAGGAGCCGGGCCGCGTCGTTGGTCATCGGCAGCGCCGAGAGGTCGAGCCCCTCGCGAGGGCGGATGAGGTCGGTGTCGGCGACGGCCGCCACGCTCAGGCGCGCGCCGGTCCGTTCCTGCAGCATCGCGGCGCGGGTCTGGAGGATCTTCACCACGCCGGCCCCGACGGTGCCGAGCCCGAGCACACCGATACGTACGTCGTTCACGCCGCTCACGCTGTCACGCCGGGTTCGGGCTCAGCGGCTCAGATGCTTGAGTCCGCGCAGGGCCTGTCTGATCCGGTGCTCGTTCTCCACCAGCGCGAAGCGGACGTAGCCTTCGCCGTACTCGCCAAAGCCGATGCCGGGCGAGACCGCCACCTTGGCTTCCTCGATGAGCAGCTTGGAGAACTCCAGCGAGCCGAGGGCCCGGAACTCTTCGGGAATGGGCGCCCACACGAACATCGTGCCCTTGGGCTTGGGCACGTTCCAGCCGATCTTGTTGAGCCCGTTCACCAGCAGGTCGCGACGTTTGCGGTGGACCTCGACGATCTCCTCCACGCACTTCTGATCCGACTCCAGCGCCACGATGCCGGCGATCTGGATCGGCTGGAAGGCGCCATAGTCGAGGTACGACTTGATGCGCGCCAGCGCGCTCACCATGTTGGCGTTGCCGCACACGAACCCCAGCCGCCAGCCCGCCATGTTGTACGACTTCGAGGTCGAGAAGATCTCCACCCCGACGTCCTTGGCGCCCGGCACCTCGAGGAACGAAGGTGGGCGGTAGCCATCGAACGTGAAGTCGGCGTAGGCGAAGTCGTGCACGACCATGAGCCGGTGCTCGCGCGCGAAGTCGACGACCTTGACGAAGAAGTCACGGTCCACGCACATCGTGGTGGGGTTGTGCGGGAACGACAGGATCAGCAGCTTGGCCTTCGGCCACGCCAGCCGCGCCGTTTCTTGAAGGCGCCCGAAAAAGTCGCCGTCCGGCGTCAGCGGCACCGACCGCAGATCACCGTCGGCGATCACCACCGAATAGGCGTGGATGGGATACGTCGGATTCGGCACCAGCGCGCCGTCGCCCGGCTGCAGCACCGCCAGCGCCAGGTGCGCCATGCCTTCCTTGGCGCCGATGGTGGCGATGACTTCCGAATTCGCGTCGAGCTCCACCGCGTAGCGATCCCGGTACCACTTGGCCATGGCCACCCGCAGGCGATTGATCCCGCGCGAGGCCGAGTAGCGGTGATTCTTGGGGTTCTTGGCCGCCTCGACGAGCTTGTCGACGATGTGCTTGGGCGTCGCCATGTCCGGGTTGCCCATGCCCAGATCGATGATGTCTTCCCCCCGGGCTCGCGCCTTGGTCTTCAGATCGTTGACGATCGCGAAGACGTAGGGGGGGAGACGCTTGATGCGATAGAACTCGTCCATCCCACTTCCTCCAGTGGTGTGTCCAGGGATCATAGCCTTTCGGCTGTGATCTTGTCACGCCCCTGACGGTCGCGACGGCAATGTGGCACGGCTGCCGCGCCGCGCCACGGCCAAATAGCTAATTGTCTTGCGTGCAAGGTAGGCACGTGGCCTGCACTACCCCGGGCCCTATGCTCTCAGACGATCGGTCCGGGACGGCGGTGCTGGACACCCCCAAACCCACTGGGCTTGGGCGGATGGCGGCCGGACGACTGGCCGGCGCCTCTCCGGCCCGGAAACCCCAGCAGCGTAACCGCCGGGGCGAGTTCAGCCTCCTCATCGTCCGGGGCGACGGGGTCCGCGTGCTCCGCTTCAACTTCGTCCGGACGGCGGCGGTGGCCGCCTTCGTCAGCCTCGCCTGCATGGTGTCGGTCACGGCGGCGCTCTTCGGCGACTGGGTCAAGCTGCGCGAGCTGACGCGCGACGCGGTCGTGATGCACCAGCAGCTCATCGAGCAGCGGGCGGCCATGGACCGCTTCAACCGCCGGATTGCCGAGCTGCGTTCGGAGATGGCGGGCTGGCGCGACATGCACGCGAAGATCTGGGAGCCGTTCGGGCCCGAGCTGACGCCGGGCGGCCGCGACAAGGGCGTGGGCGGCCCGGCTCCGAGCACCGATCGCCCAGCGGGACGCCTGACGCCCTCCGAGGAGCTGAACAAGCTCGGCGACGGCGTGCGCGAGCAGACGGACAGTCTCAAGGCGCTCGAGCGGATGATCACGAAGGCCGGGCGCGCGCTGGCGGCGCTGCCGTCGCGGTGGCCGGTGCGGGGTGCCGTCAATTCCGAGTTCGGCAATCGCCCGTCGCCGTGGACGTCGGGTAACACCGAATTCCACGCGGGCCTGGACATCAAGGCCGATCGCGGGACGCCTGTCTACGCCCCGGCCGCCGGCTCGGTGGTTCACGCCGGCACCGCGACGGAGTACGGCACGGCCATCGTGCTCGAGCACAGCCACGATGTCCGCACCCTCTACGGCCATCTCTCCAAGGTGAACGTCCAGCCCGGCCAGAAGGTCGAGCGCGGCGCGGTGATCGGCTACTCGGGCAACACCGGCCGCTCCACGGGACCGCACCTTCACTACGAAGTCCTGGTCAAAGGCCACGCGGTTAACCCGCGCGCCTACCTCTGGGACTAGACCTCTCGCGCAGCAGCTGTCGCCGGGCTGAGGGCGGTGGGAGGGGTCGCGAAACCACGAGCCCGGATTCCACTGTAACGCTCGCTTAACCATCGTCGCGGTGCGCCTGCCTCACGTTGCGGGAAACGGGTTTCGCCGACCCCTCCCACCGCCCTCAGCCCTACCGTCGCGGTTGCGCGGCATTCTCGTCCGGCGGTAGAGCGGGCGGTGTCGCGTGAGCATCGAGTCGAGCAGCGGCGCGGCCGACTTTGCAGCGCGAGCGCGTTGCGCTCGCGGCGGGTGGGTCAGGGGTTGGGGTGTTGCTTGAGAAATTCCAGGCACATCGTGTTGAAGGCGGTGGGGTCTTCCCAGAAGTAGGCGTGGCCGAGGTCGGGGAAGGTGCGGAGCTGGGCCTTGGGGATGGTGGAGGCGATCTGGCGGGCGAAGCGGGGTGGGACCAGGATGTCGTCGGTGCCGACGCTGACGAGGGTGGGGCAGGCCAGAGTTGGTAGGCGGTCGAGGGTGTCGTGGGCGCGGATGGCGTCGCCCTGGCGGAGGAAGCCGGTGAGTGAGAACGGGTAGGGGTTGGCGAGCGCGGTCTGGATGATGGCCTCGACGAAGTCGGAGCGCTCCTGGTAGGTGCGGGGCGCAAAGAGCCACAGCGCGACCGTTCGCATCCACTCCTCGACCGTGGCCTTGGTCCGGATGCTGCGCCACGCTTCCATCAGCGCCAGCATGTACTGATCGGGTCGCGCGTACGTGCAGTGCAGCTGCAGCGACCGCACCCGCCGCGGATGATTGAGCGCCAGCTCCTGCGCGATCATCCCCCCCATCGACACCCCCAGCACATGCGCCCTCTCGATCCGCAGCACATCCAGCAGCCCCACCGCATCGTCCGCCATCATCCGCGTGCTATACGCCACATCCGGCCCCTCACTCTGCCCCGCCCCCCGATTGTCAAACGTGATAACCCGATACCCCTCCGCCAACGCCGGCACCTGAAACGCCCAAGCCTGATGATCCCCCCCAAACCCCATGATCATCAGCAAAGGATCCCCACTCCCACTCTCCTCATAGTGCAGTTCGATCCCGTTGACTCTCACCTTCGGCATCTCACACCTCTCCGCCTGAAATCCTCATGTCCGGAAGTATCCGTAGTATCTCCCGCCGGCCGAAGGCCGGATGCCAAGACCCAAGCCGCGCTGGGCGAGATCGCTTCGAGTTGCACGGAGCAGCGTCGCGAGGGCCGTAACCGGACACTGAGGCGGCGGGGCCGGGGGAGCCGGGTGGGGGACTGGGACCCGTCCCCCGCCCCGGTCTACAAGCGCGTCATTTCGAATTGCCACAACCGGACCAACACCACGGGCCTCGTGGTCCCAGCCCCCACCCGGCTCCCCCGGCCCCGCCGCCGGAGTAGCTGAGAGGCTACGCCGTCGCCACGCCGGTCCGCACCTGGCAGGCCACCCAGTGCCCCGGCGAGATCTCTTTCAAGACTTGTTCGTTCTGCGAGCACGACGGCACCCGCAGGCTGCAGCGCGTGTGGAAGCGGCAGCCCGACGGCGGATTGATCGGACTCGGCACGTCACCCTCGAGAATGATCCGCTTACGCTTGACGGTGGGATCGGGGATCGGCACCGCCGAGAGCAGCGCCTCGGTGTAAGGGTGCTTGGGATTGTTGTAGAGCTCCTTGGCCGGCGCGATTTCCACGATCTTGCCGAGGTACATCACGGCGACGCGCGTGGAGATGTGCTCGACGACCGAGAGGTCGTGCGCGATGAAGAGATAGGTCAATCCGAACTTGGCCTGCAGCTCTTCGAGCAGGTTGATGATCTGGGCCTGGATGGACACGTCGAGCGCGGACACCGGCTCGTCGGCCACGATGAGTTTCGGACTCACCGCCAGGGCCCGGGCGATGCCGATGCGCTGCCGCTGACCGCCCGAGAACTCGTGGGGATACCGGCGCAGGTGCTCGGCCGACAGGCCGACCGTTTCCAGCAGCTGCACCACCTTCTCTTCCCGCTCGCGCCGCGACTTGGCCAGCTTGTGGATGACCAGCGCCTCCCCGATGATCGAACCCACCGTCATCCGGGGATTCAGTGACGCGTAGGGATCCTGGAAGATGATCTGCATCTCCTTCCGGAGCCCGCGCAGCCGCCGCTTGTCCAGCGTGGTCACGTTCTCGTTCTGGAACCACACCTCGCCCGAGGTCGGCTCGATCAGCCGGAGGATGGTCCGGCCAGTCGTCGACTTGCCGCAGCCCGACTCGCCGACGAGGCCCAGCGTCTCGCCGGGCTGGATCTCGAAGGACACGTCGTCGACGGCGTGCACGCGGGCGACTTCGCGCGACAGCAGGCCGCCGCGGATCGGGAAGTACTTCTTGAGATTGCGTACTCGCAGGAGCGGCTCAGGCATGGGCGGCCCCCTTCAATAGAGAAAGCAGGCCACCTTGTGGCCCGGTCGGACTTCTTTGAGTGGCGGCGTGTTCTCGAAGTGCATGGGCTTGGCCAGCGCGCAGCGCGGCGCGAACCGGCACCCGGGCTTCAGCGCGCCGCGCAGCGTCGGCACCGTGCCCGGAATGGGCTCGAGCCGCTGCCGCTTGGTGGCTGCCAGGTCGATGCGGGGGATCGAGCGCAGCAGCCCCTGCGTGTAGGGGTGCAGCGGCTCCTTGAAGAGCTCCCCGGCCGGCGCTTCCTCGACGATCTGGGCGCCGTACATGACGACCACACGCTGGGCCGTCTCGGCGATGACGCCCATGTCGTGGGTGATCAGCATGATGGCCATGTTGAGCTTGGACTTCAGCTCGTTCAGCAACTCCAGAATCTGGGCCTGGATGGTCACGTCGAGCGCGGTGGTCGGCTCGTCGGCGATCAGGAGGTTGGGGTTGCAGGACAGCGCCATGGCGATCATGATTCGCTGCCGCATGCCGCCCGAGAGCTGATGCGGATACTCCTTCACCCGGCGCTCGGCGTTGGGAATGTGCACCAGCTTCAGCATCTCGACCGTCTTGTCCATGGCGTCGCGGCGGCCCAGGCCCTCGTGCAGCCGGATGGCCTCGGCGATCTGCTCGCCACACGTGAACACGGGGTTCAGCGAGGTCATCGGCTCCTGGAAGATCATCGAGATCTCTTTACCGCGGATCTTCCGCATCTGGGATGGACTGAGCTCGAGCAAGTTGCGGCCGTTGTAGGTGATCGAGCCCTCGACGATGCGCCCGGGCGGCGTGGGGATCAGCCGCATGATGCTGAGCGCGGTCACGCTCTTGCCGCACCCCGACTCACCCACCACCCCGAGGGTCTCACCCTTGTTGATGTGGAGGTCGATGCCGTCGACGGCGCGTACGACCCCTTCATCCGTGAAGAAGTGGGTCTTCAGCCCTTTGACCTCGAGAAGACGTTCGGCCATGGAGCCTCCTCTGCTGCCTTTCCGCTACCAGCGGGCGGTCAACTCGGTGAACGCGTCGATCGCCCGGCGGATGTCCTCGGCGTCCACGTCCTTGTGGGTCACGCACCGGATCGCCGCCGGTCCCATCCCGTGAATCTGCACCTTGCGGGCGCCGCAGCCCGTCACCAGCGCTTCGGTGGCCGCCGCCGAGCGCGCCCCATCGCCGCGATCCACTCGGATCACGACGATGTTGGTTTGCACGCTGGCCAGGTCGACGCTCAGTCCGGGGAGCTTCGTCACCGCCTCGGCCAGGGTGCGCGCGTTGACGTGATCGTCCCCCAGCCGATCGATCATCCGCTCCAGGGAGACGATCCCGGCGGCGGCGATGATACCCGCCTGCCGCATGCCACCGCCAACCATCTTGCGGAAGCGCTGGGCCCGCTCGATGAGGGCCCGCGAGCCGCAGATCAGCGAGCCCACCGGCGCGCTCAGGCCCTTGGACACGCAGAAGGTCACCGAGTCGACGGGCCGGACGAACTCACGCGCCTCACGCTTGAGCGCGACCGCGGCGTTGAAGAGCCGCGCGCCGTCGAGGTGGACGGGCACGCCCGCGGCGTGGGCCACCGTGGCCACCGCCGCGATCTCCTCCGGCGTGCAGCAGGTGCCGCCGTGACGGTTGTGCGTATTCTCCAGACACACCAAGCCGGTGGGCGCGATGTGGATGTTGGCCGGGCGCACCGCCCCCTGCACCTGGGCCGGCGTGAGGAAGCCGCGGTCGGTCTTCAGCGGCAGCATCTGCACGCCGCCGATCACCGCGCTGCCCCCCACCTCGGAGTTGAAGATGTGGGAGTCGAGATCGAGGACGACTTCCTGGCCGGGCTGGGTCTGCGCGAGCACCGAGAGGAGATTGCCCATCGTGCCGGAGCTGACGAACAGCGCGGCCTCTTTGCCCAGCCGCTCGGCCGCCATCGCCTCCAGGCGCTTGACGGTGGGATCTTCGCCCCACACGTCGTCGCCCACCTCGGCGCGGGCCATGGCCTCGCGCATCTCGGGGGTCGGCCGCGTCATCGTGTCGGAGCGGAGGTCGACGATATCGTGCACGGCGTTCACCTACCTCATCGTACGAAGACGCTGGGCGGCCCGGCGTCCCCACTCGGTATAGGAATAGTCCGAGGCGAGCTGGCGGAGCAGATCGCCACCTTCCTTGGCCTTGCCCTCGGCGAAGTTGACGTCGGCCAGCGTGTAGAGGGTTTCGGGGATCACCAGCGTGCGGGGGTATTCCTTCAGCACGAACTCCAGTCGCTGGCGGGCCGCGCTCGCGTTGCCCTGGTTGAAGTAGTACGTCGCGACCCACACTTCTTTCTGGGCCAGCTTCCCCCGGCAGATGTCGATCTTGGCCAGCGCGTCGGTGGCGTAGCGGCTGTCGGGGTATTCCTTGACGAGCCTCTTGAACTGATCGAGCGCCTTGGCGGTCAGACCTTGGTCCTGCTCGATCGGCTTGAGCTGATCGTAGTAGCTCATGGCCAGGCGGTACTGGACGAGGTCGGCGATCTGATGGCGGGGGTAGAAGGCCAGGAAGATATCGAACTCCTTGATGGCCTTGTCGAACTCCGGCTCGCGGTAGAACGCCTCGCCGATCAGGAACCGCGCGCGCGGGGCATAGGTCGAGTTGGGATGACGCTCGACGATCTTGCGGAACGACTCGCGCGCTTCCAGATACTGCTTCTTCTCGAGGAACGACTCGCCCTGGCTGTAGAGCTCGTCGGGAGGCAAGAGCGGCGTGGGCGCCGGTCGGAGAAAACCGCCGCAGCCGCTCGCCGTGACAAGCGCGGCGACCAAGAGAACGTACGTGAGAGCGGCGGGGAACGTCCGCATGAAAATTGGCCCATACATATAGCATAATTGCCGCCATGCTGCCGAAGATGCTCCGCCTCCGACAGACCTTTCAGCGACCCCGTGTGCCCGACATTCCGAAGGCCGTCTTCCAGGCGCTGGAGGGGGCCGGTTTGCCCATCAAACGGGGTGACACGGTGGCCGTGGGGGCGGGCAGCCGGGGCATCGCCAACATCGATGTGGTGGTGGGGGCCACGGTGCGCTGGCTCCGGGGCCTGGGGGCCCGGCCCTTCGTCTTCCCGGCCATGGGCAGCCATGGGGGCGGCACCGTGGAGGGCCAGGTCTCGGTCCTCGAGCACTACGGCATCACCGAGGGCACCATGGGGTGCCCCATCCGCGCGACCATGGAGGTCAACGAGGTCGGCGAGGCCCTCGGCCTGCCGGTCTGGCTCGACCGGTACGCGGCGGAGGCCGACTGGATCGGCCTGGTCAACCGCATCAAGCCGCACACCGACTTCAAGGGCACCATCGAGTCCGGCCTGTTCAAGATGATGACGATCGGGCTGGGCAAGTGGAAGGGCGCCATCCAGTACCACCGGGCCAATGTCACGCACGGTTACGAGACGGTCATCACCGCGGTCGGCCGCGAGATCCTGTCCAAGGTGAAGATTGGGTTCGGGGTCGGCATCGTGGAGAACGGCTACGACGAGACGGCGCAGATCGAGGCCTTCAACGCGCGGGATCTCGAGGCCGGCGAGCGCCGTCTCCTCAAGAGCGCCCGGGAGTGGATGGCCCGGCTGCCGTTCTCGCCGATCGACGTGCTGATCGTCGAGGAGATGGGCAAGAACATCTCGGGCTCCGGCATGGACACCAACATCATCGGACGGCCCACCAACCCGCACGAGCCGTTCCCGGCCGACCCCAAGATCCTCTGGATCGTCGCGCTGGACCTCACCGACGAGAGCTACGGCAACGCCATCGGCATCGGCAACGCGGACTTCACCACGCGCCGGCTCGTCGACAAGATCGACATGAAGCCGACGCTGATCAACGCCATCACCGCCTGCGAGCCGGGCGTGGCCAAGGTGCCGGCCACCTACGAGACGGACCGCGAGGCGGTGGAGGCGGCGCTGTCCTGCATCGGGCTCACGCCGCCCGAGCGGGCCCGGATCATTCGGATCAAGAACACCCTCGTGCTGGGCGAGCTCGAGGTCTCCGAGGCCTACGCCGCCGACGTGGCCCGGCGTAGCGACCTCACGGTCCTGGGCGAGTCAGTGCTGGACTTCGACGCCACCGGGCGGCTCGTCGCCCTCTCGCCGGAGGTCCACCGCGCCTGAGCCCCCCGACCCCCCGCCGTAGTGGTAACCTCGTGCTACCAATGAGAGCACTTCGCTCCCCGGCCGCGGGTGACCGGGAGGTTCGGGGCTAGTGGGACGACGCATCGTCATCGTGCTTGCCGTGGTCGTGGGGCTGGCCGCCGTGGGCTGGGGCGCCTGGGCCTGGCACCGGTCCACCATCGAGGTCTCCACCGACGACGCCTACGTGGACGGGATGATCTCGCCCGTGAGTGCCAAGGTCTCCGGCCACGTGGTCGAGCTTCTGGTGAACGACAACACAGCGGTGCGCGCTGGGGATGTGCTCCTTCGGGTAGACCCTCGCGACTACGAGGCCAAGCGCGCCCAGGCTCGGGCCGCGGTGGGCGTGGCCGAGGCCAGCGTGCGGGCGGCCCGGGCCGAGCTGCCGCTGACTCGTGATACGACGCGCTCGCAGGTGGACGAGGTGCGGGCGGCCCTGGAGGGCACCCGGGTCGGCGTGCGGGCGAGCGAGTCGGCCGTCGACGAGGCTCGCGCGCGGCTGGACGCCAAGCGCTCGTCGGCCGCGGCAATGAAGGCCGAGATGACGGCGTCGCAGAGCGCGCAGCGCAAGGCCGTGCGCGACCTCGAGCGGATGCAGCTCCTGATGAAGAACGACTACGTGTCACGGCGCGAGCACGACGACGCCCTGGCCGCGCTCGAGACGGCGGACGCCAATCTCGAAGCGGCGACGCTCCGCCTGGCCCAGACCGAGAAGGAGGTCCAGCAGGTCCAGGCCGAGCTGGCGTCCCGCGTGCTGGCCATCGAGCAGGCGCGGCAGCGGGTGGCCGAGGTCCGCGGCACGCTGTCCAAGGCCGAGGGCCAGCAGGGTCAGGTCTCGGTCAAGACCGCCGAGGTGGCGCGCGCCGAAGCCGTGCTGCGGGCCGCGCAAGCCGACCTGGCCACCGCCGAGCTGAACGTCGAGTACAGCATCGTGCGCGCGCCGACGGACGGTGTCGTGTCCAAGCGCAGCGTGGAGATCGGGCAGGTGGTCCAGCCGGGTCAGCCGCTGCTGGCGCTGGTGCCCTTGCAGGACGTCTGGGTGATCGCCAACTTCAAGGAGACGCAGCTCACGCGCATCCGTCCCGGGCAGAAGGCCGAGGTCCGGGTGGACAGCTTCCCTGGCACGGTGTTCGTCGGCACCGTGAACTCGATCAGCGCGGGCACCGGCTCCCGCTTCTCGCTGCTGCCGCCCGAGAACGCCACCGGCAACTGGGTCAAGGTCGTGCAGCGGGTGCCGGTGAAGATCCAGCTCGACGGCAAGACCGCCGGCAACCCGCAGCCGCTGCGGACCGGCATGTCCGCTGTCGTCACCGTTCGCCTGCGGGACCGATGATCGCGGCGCGCCGCCCATCCCCTTCACCCGCCGCCAATGACCCAGGAGGGATTCGCATGCCCACGCTCGTTTGTCGGATGGCCATTGCCGTGCTCGTGCTCGCGCTCGCAGCCTGCGCGTCGGCCCCGCCGCCTCCGCCCGCCACCACGGTGCCCATCACGAATTACCAGATGGTCGCCGGGAAGTGGGCGGGGGCGGTCTCGGGTCTCCCCGGGGGGGCGCGAGACGAGGGGGATTGGGTCGAGCTCACCATCCGCCCGGATGGGAGCTACGACTTCAAGGTCGCCCGGACGATCGGGATGTTCGGCGGCAAGGGCATGCTCAGTCTCAAGGACGGCAAGATGACGAGCCAGGGCGAGCGCGGGAGCGCCGAGTACTCGCTGTCCGAGCGCGGCGGCAAACAGTCCTTGCGGGTCCAGGGCGTGGTCGAGAACAACATCAAGGCCACGGGCGACCTCACCCGCGCCCGTTGACGCCGCTCGGTCGCTAGTAGCCCTTCTGCTTGTCGATCAGTGCCAGCAGCGGCTGGCCGCTGCGCATCCGCCGGAGGTTCTCGCAGAAGGTCGCGATGACCCGGCCGGCGCGCCGCGGTGAGCCGCCCGCGGTGTGCGGGGTGACCACGGCCCGCGGGTGAGTCCAGAGGCGATGGCCGCCCGGCAGCGGCTCGGGGTCGGTGACGTCGAGCCCGGCGCCGCCGATGAGGCCCTCGTCGAGCGCGGCCAGCAGATCGTCGCCGAAGACGATGGCGCCGCGCGTGACGTTGACGAGGATGGCGTGCCGCCGCATGCGGCGGAACAGGTCGCGCGAGAACATGTGGCGCGTGGCCTTGGTCAGCGGCAGGCAGATGACCACCACGTCGGACTGGCCCAGCAGGTCGTGGAGCCGATCGCTCTTCCACAGCGTGACGTTCGCCATGCCCGGCACGTCATCGATGTCCACCGCCAGCACCTTCATGCCGAAGCCCAGGGCGCGCTGGGCCACGGCGCGCCCGGTGCCGCCGAAGCCGACGATGCCCAGCGTCTGGTCGTGTAGCTCCCACTGCTCCTTGCGGATCGGCTCGCGCAGGCTGTAGTCGGGCTTGCGCAGCGCGGTGTGGATGCCGCGCGTGATGGTGAGCAGGAGCGCAAAGGCGTGCTCGGCCAGATGGATGCCGACCTCGCCCTTTTCGCTGGCCAGGACCACGTCGCTGTTGACCAGCTCCGGCGTGAGGATCGCGTCCACCCCGGCGCCGATCGAGTGGTAGTAGCGCAAGCGCTTGGCGATTACGAAGAGGTCGTTGGCCACCCGGCCGAAGAGCGCTTCGGTGTCGCCGATCTCCTTGCGCTGCACCGCCGGGTCCTTGGCCTCGATCAGCGTGGAGCCTGGTCCCGCCGCGTCCAGGATGTTCTTGCGATCGGTGTCGTCGAGCGCGGGGACGATCATCAGCGGCGTGTAGAGGATTTTCACAGGAGCTTCTCCATGATGATGGTATCGACCCACTGGCCGTCGAGCAGGCCCTGCTCACGGTAGATGCCGACGGTCCGGAACCCGAGCGTTTCGTAGAGCGCCACACCGGCCTTGTTGAACGGGAACGCCGACAGCACCAGCTTGTGATAGCCGTGCTCGCGTCCGAGCTCGATCAGCCGGGCCAGGAGCGCGCGGCCCACCCCCTTGCCCCGCCAGCCCCGCTCGACGTACACGGAGAAGTCCGCCACGAACCGGTAGGCTTCACGCGTACTGAAGGGATTCAGGCTGCCCCAGGCGAGAATGGTGGAGACGGCGGGCGGATGTGTTGTCGCGCGTTCTGTTGTAGCGGGGCCCGCGAGGCCGGCTCGAGGCGTGGGTGGCCTGTTCGAGGAAGTTTCCGGCTCCGTTGTTTCGGCGACGATGACGGGGTGGCGAGGGCTGCGCGCGCTCAGCCACTGGCGGCGTTCGTCGGCGGTGCGCAGCTCGGTCTCGAGCGTGGCCAGCCGATCTTCGATGCCCTGGTTGTAGATGAGGGCGATGGCCGCGGCGTCCTGCCCGGTGGCCGGCCGCAGCCGGTAGTCCGCCATCACGGAAGCTCGCGCGCGTCGAGCCGTCCGTCCTTGTGCAGACGGGCGAACTCGTCGAGGGTCCGTCGCACCCCGTCCACCAGCGCGGTCGGCTGCGTCGGTCCCAGCTCCCGCTGGTAGCGCGTGTCGTCGAGCGCGCTGGGGAACGGCATGGCGTGCTCGACGTGAGTGACGAGCCCCTTGGCGGCGGGCCAGGCGGCCTCGATCGTCTTCACCACGTCGGCCAGCGTGGTCGTGCTGCCGTGCAGATTGTAGACGCGTGCGCGATCGAGCGCGGCCCGCGACGCGCGGATGAAGGCGCGCGCCACGTCCTCGGCATAGATGAGATCGGTGGCGCCGCCCCAGCGCAGCTCGAACGGCCGGCCGAGCACGGCGGCCTTCATGGCCAGGGTGGGGGTGGCGGTCATGCCGACGTCCCGGCCGGGACCGTACACCGATTGCGGCCGGAAGCCGGTGGAGCGGACGCGGTGCTCTTCCCAGTGAATGCGGGCCAGCGCCTCGTTGGCCACCTTGTACACGCCGTAGTGCGTGGTCGGATGGTGGGGCGCGTCGTCGCGCAGCGGGCCGGGCGGGTAGAAGGTGGGCGGCCCGAACACCGCAGCCGACGACGCGTACACGACGCGCTCGATCTGGCCGCCGCTGGTCCGCGCCGCCTCGAACACGTTGGCGGTACCGACGACGTTGATCAACGCGCCCCGGGCCGGATCCTGCCGGCACTGCGGCACCTGCCAGGCGGCCAGGTGGACGATGCGCCGTACGTCGTGCTCGCGCACGCAGCGGGCGACGGCCTCGCGGTCGGTGACGTCGCCGTGCACCAGCGTCACCCGGGAGGTGACATCCTCGCCGGCGATCATGCGCAGGCGCCACGGATCGTCGCCGAGGTCGAATGCGACGGGTCGCTCGCCGTCGGCCAGGAGGCCGCGCACCACCCACGAGCCGATGCAGCCGAAGGCGCCGGTCACCAGGGTCGTCATGGCCCGCAGACGATATCACTGCCCCGGCTGCAGTTCTATAATGGCCGGGTTCCGCACCTCCGACCGATCAAGGAGATCACCCGATGAGTCCTGACCGTCCCCTCGTCATTCTCGCCGGCCCCATCAACGCCGCCGGGCACGCCAACCTCGAGCGCGAGGCGCGCGTCGTCCTGTGCGCGGACGAGACCGAAGCCGGCTTCATCAAGATCGCCGCCCAGGCCCAGGGCATCCTCTTCCGGGCCAAGCCGCGCTGCACGGAGAGCCTGATGGCCGCCTGCACGCAGCTGAAGGTCGTTGGCCGCCACGGCGTCGGGCTCGACACCATCGACATCCCGGCGGCCACGAAGCTGGGCATCGCGGTCGTGCACGCGCCGGGCTCCAACTCGCAGGCGGTGGCCGAGCACGCGCTGATGCTGATGCTGGTGAGCGTCAAGCGCACCATGCAGATCGATCGGATGACACGCGCCGGCGACTGGGGCGGCCGCCGCGACTCGCAGAACACCGAGCTCGCCGGCAAGACGCTCGGCATCATCGGCGTGGGCAACGTCGGCCGCCGCGTCGCGAAGTTCACCGGCGCGCTCGGCATGCGCGTGCTGGGCTACGATCCCTACGTGCCCGAGGACGAGCTCAAGCGGCGCGGCGTCGAGCCGGTCAAGAGCCTGGACGCGCTCCTGCCGCAGGTGGACGTGCTCACCTGCCACACGCCGCTGACGCCCGAGACCAA
>Ga0111538_10005491_pt1 | contig 17320 bp, 14 predicted proteins | sample SoiMethybrSBSTD1_FD_79669 | JGI IMG/M metagenome (GOLD analysis project Ga0111538, IMG submission 79669) | Bulk soil microbial communities from a Populus tree surrounding site in Tennessee, USA - Soil MetaG P. TD hybrid SBSTD1 (version 2)... | ecosystem: Environmental > Terrestrial > Soil >...
GCGCCAGCCGCGGTGGCGACCTGCGCCGACCCGTCGGTCGATCCGTTGTCGACGACGATGATCTCGATCTGACCGGGGACGTGACTGTTCCGCCGGATGCTCTTGAGGCACGCGTCGAGGCGCGCGGCATCGTTCCGGACCGGAATCACGAAAGAGACGCGCGGTTTCATTTGCGCGGCTCGCCGAGCGTCCACAACGGCGTCATGCCTGACGGCTCCACGTTGAACAGCTCGTACATCGGCGGAATGCTCGTGAACATCAGGACGATGAACGTCACCGTGCACACGATGAGATAGACCATGAAGCCGCGCTGCTTATAGAGCTTCTCGGGGTTCTGGACCGGGCTGTCGCGTTGAAGCCCCAGTTTCATGTAGTAGGCGAACAGGCCGGCGGCCAGCGGCGCAAACAGGATCAGCTCGGGATGATAACGGACGATGAAGATGCCGGCGAACAGCGCGCAGGACGTCGCGTAGAAGAACAGGCTGATGAGCAGCCGCTCCTCGGAGTAATAGGCAAACGACGAACGATATGCCGCCGCGACCTTCGGATCGCCGATATGGCGGTATTCCGCGTAGCGCTTCATCGCCATGAAGAACGCGCCGACCATCCAGTACGACACCGCGAGAGACACCGGCGGGAACTTGCCGGAGACCAGGGCGAACCAGCCAAGCAGCAGGCGGATCGGATTGTTGACCGACTCGCTGAGCACATCGAGGTACGGCCATTCCTTCGTCCGGAGCGGTGGCACGTTGTAAGCGATGCCCATCACCCACAACCAGGCGGCGGAAGCGAAGAAGTACCAGTTCAGCGACAACGACAGGGCGAATCCGGCAGCCGCCAGCAGCAGCCATTCGGCATACGCCACCGCCGGGCGTACCCGTCCCGACGGCACCGGACGGAAGCGCTTTTCAGGGTGGAGCAGGTCGTTCGGCCCATCGAGCAGCTCGTTCAGCACGTAGTTGCTGGACGCCACCAGGCACGTGGCGAGCACCGCGATCAGCAACGGCACGACGCTCGACCACGACGCGACGCTCGGCTGATAGAACATCGCCAGCACCACGCCGAGGATCATGAAGACGTTCTTGAACCAGTGATCGACGCGCGCGATCTGCACGTACGCCCAGAAGTCGAAACCGACCTGGCGTTCAGCGACGGTGGTCGTCGTCGAGGACATCACGAAGCCTTTCTAGCGATTGAAGCGACACGAAGTCGCTGGATGATTGATGGTGGCGGTTTCCAACGATGACGCACGGCATGCCGGCGGCCGCGGCGCCCTTCGCGTCGGCATCCGGCCGGTCGCCGACGACGAGCACTTCGGACGGATCGAGCTGCCACCGAGCCGCGGCGGCCAGAAACCCGCGCGGGTCGGGCTTGAACCGGCCCACCTCGGGATCCGCGGCGCACAGCACGACGGAGAAACGGCCTCCGATCCCGAGCGCCTTCAGTTTTTGATCGGCGGGGTAGTCCGAGAGCACCCCGAGCTTGACGCCGAGCCGGCTGAGAAAATCGAGCAGCGGGACGAGCCCCTCGGCGCGGCAGCGGGGCAGGTGCTTGAGCGGCCGCTCGATCATCCATTCCGCGACGATCTCCTCGACCTGGTCGATGGGCATACCGGTTCGGCGCGCGGCGACGTCGAGCTGATCGAGGGCCTGACGGTTGCTGGTCGCCGTCCGCAAGGACTCCTGGGCTTTGCGGAACTCGGACAGGACGCGCCAGACGATCGGCGCCCGCAAGGGCCGGCTGATCGCCAGCAGCCCGAGCTCGGCGGCCATCAACGCCCGCATCGGGCGCTGGCGATAGAGCGTGCCGTCGAGATCGAACAAGACTCCGCGGACGCGTTGTGTCGCGTCCATCGGATTGGGCACGGTCAGCGGCTGCCGCCGCGATGCGCCGGACACGCCGTGCTCGACTCGCTCAGCCAGCATGGCTCAACAACGCCGTGATTCGCGCGAAGTCCAGGATGACGATCTGACGGATCCACACCGAGAAGAGGACGGTGACTGTTACCGCCGCGCCGACAAACACCGGCCGATGCGAGAGGCGATACGCCGGCACCCGCGCCGAGAGAAGCGCCGCCGCGTAAACCGCGAATATCGGCATCAGCGGCAGGTGGTATCGCGAGTGGCCGAACACGATCGTGTGTGCGCCCATGATGACCGCAACCGGTAACAGCAGCGCGACGTGCATGCGCCAGTCTCCGGGCGCGGCCAGCCAGATGCCGGCGGCACCGGCCGCGATGACGATCACGTAGGCGAGAACGATCGCGACCGAGCCGAACACCTGCAGCCACGCGGGCGGCGCGTAGAAGCCGTTCTGGACGCCGGCGGCAAATTCACGCTCGAGGCCCCAGAAGTCGGCGAACTTGATGAGCGCGCGCCGCAGCGTGATGCCAGGATTCGCGCGCATGTACTCGAGCGCCTTGCGCTGCGCCCACTTTTCCTTCTGGCCTTCGGTCACCGTCTGCCCGGCGAAGTCGCGTGACAGGCCGTGGACCCAGCTTTTCTCGCCGTTCAGCGCCACGGCGTCCCACATGCGATCGTCAGGCGTGTACTCGTAGTTACCCATCCGGAGGTTCATGCCCCCCATTGTGTCGACAATCGTCACCACGCCCTGCAGTCTGGTGTTCCGGACGGCCCACGGCGCGACGACGGCTGCATAACCGGCTAGCACGAGCAGGGGAAGTGCCACACGTCGCCCGAGCGGCGCACGAATCAGCACGGCGAGGAGGGGACACAGAATCAACGGCAGCGGCCACAGGATGCTGCGTGTGAGCGCGCCGAGCCCCAGCGCAATGCCACAGGCGATGGCGAACGCCGGTCGCGGCGTCTGCACCAGCAGGACCACGAGCAGCACGAAGGCGACGAGCAGAAACGTGAACAGCGTTTCGGTGAGGATCAAGAAGTTGAAGAAGATGAACGAGGGATACAGCCAGCAGACGGCTGCAGCCCACGCCCCCACCGCCGGGCCATAGACGCGTGAGCCAAGGACGTACACCAGAACAGCGGTGGCCAGTCCGAGCAGGATCTGGATGACTCGGACGGCTTGCAGGTTGTCCGGGCTGATACGCCAGACGGCCGCCAGGAGCGCGGGGTAAAGCGGCGGCCGGATCGACGTCGGCTCGTGCTCGGCCCAGGCGAAACCATGCCCGGCGACCAGATTCTGGGCGATCCGGCTGTACTGCTGTTCGTCGACGATCTTCGGGGTCAGGCCGCCCGTATTCGCCAGAATCGCGAGACGGACCAGGAGCCCGGCGGCGAAGGCGACCGCAAGGGCGAACCGGGCAGAACGCGACGAAATCCGAATCATTCGGGATTGTTTTCTGGTATCGAAGACAAAAGTCCCACGCTAGGCAGACTACTTGCCGGAAATGTGGTCAAAACCGCTCCACAACCGACCCCGCACCGTGTCCTTCCGGGCGATGGGTCACGAACATTCAATTTGCATACCCGGTAACTGACAAAACAAGGCCGTGCAATAGTTTGTGGACGTGCACGGCGCTGCACGACCCCGCTCGAGACCCCCCTGGGTAAAAGGGTAGTTCTTGTGGAAACGGACCAGCGACGGCTCGCCGGTTTTTAGCGCTTGTACGCCCGCACCAGGAGGGTCTGCAGGTCGTCGTTGCGCTGCGGGAAGCCGCTGAAGCGCGTGAGCAGGTCGGCCTCGACTTTCTGCTCGACGTTGACGAACCCCGCTTCGCCCAACGCCCAGGCCAGCAGCTCGAAGTCGAGCAGGTTCTGATGTTCACCGTGCTGGTGAAACAGATCGTTCAGGAAGTGCTGCGAGGGAGTGCCGCCAAGCGAATACCCGGGCCATCGCGCGATCCGGTCCTCGACGAGGCGTTCCATCTTGCCGTCGATGTAGTAGCGGCACGCCGTCTTCATGTCGGGACACGACACCCAGAACTCCGCGCCGGGCCTGAGGACGCGGTGAACGTCCCGAAGCAGCGGCAGCAATTCGGTGTGCAGGTCGAGATGCTCGACGACGTGCTGGCAGACGGCCTTGGCAAACGTCGCGTCGGGAAACGGCAGGATCCCGGTCGCCAGATCGACGTCGAGCTCGCTTTCCGCGACGTCGACGTTGAGAAAGCCCGCGACTCGCCGTGGTCCGCACCCCAGGTGCAAGCCGTCCACCTCGGGAACGACCAGCTGCGGCATCCGTCGGCGTGCGCGCGCCCGCTGAAAATCAAACGAAACCAGCATTCGCGTCCGGTCCGAACAGGGCAGCGTGAGCAGGCGCACGAACGGCGCCACCAGTGCTGGAAAATAATCGCGCGCGAGGCGTCCCTTCCACGATCGCTTTTTCACGGTCACGCCTTGAGCGTGCGCTGCACTTTTTTCCATGTCGCACGCATGTAGTTTCCGGACCGCAACAACTGCCAGGGCTCCGGCGCGCGGCCCCACGGATGGCCTTCGCGTACACAGAGGTCGATCGCTTCCCAGTCGATCTGCTGCGTCCGGTGGAAATGTTCAACCAGGTCGGACAGCAACGTCCGCGACATCCGTGTCGAGGCGAGAAAATGCGCGACCCGACACGATCGGAACCGCTGGGGGAAATACAGGATCATCGCGTTGTCGTCCGGGTCCAGCACATCGACCGGGAACCGCTGCGCCGCGATCGTACTATTCAACGCCTGCTGATCCTCGAGTTTACCGGCGTCCCGGCTCAGCAGCCATCGGCGATGCCATTCGTCGAAGAGGGCATGCACGAGCGGCGAATCGTCGACGGACATCACTCCGCTGTTGTACGCGAGTGCCGGGTAATGGGCGCGGTCGAGTGTTTCGTAAATCGCCCGATCGCGTTCGTCGACGGCACCGGTCTCGTAGTCCAGCGCGATCGTGAACGGTCCCGTGTAGCTGAGCAGCCCTTCCAGCTTGCGAAGGACAACCGTGTCGAGGTCGAGGAACAGGAACCGGCCTGTCAGATGACGCCGGAGCGTGGTCTTCAGGACGCGGCTTCGCTCTCGCGACGTGCCCTGCACACCATCGACGGCCACGATGCGGTCGGTGTACCGCTCCAGGATCTTCCTGGACGTTCCGATCTGCGACAAGCTCGTTTGGTCGGTCAGGACGAGGATCTCGACGTCGGCGTGCTGGCGCCGCAGCGTGGCCGCGGACACACAGAGCATCGCCCCGTAGTCGTCCCATCGGTCGCACGCGATTGCATAACACGCCTGCATCTCAGTTTGAGGCGCGGTGCCCGTCCCACACGAACGACGCAAAGCCCGACGACGTGAACGCGCCGGACACGTGCTCGAGCTGCGACGGGTACATCCGCCGCCAGGCGGCGATGGCTTGCCGTTCGCCGTCTCGCGCGGTGTTATCCAGCAACACCGTGGCGCCCGCGGTCAGACACCGGGCCACCATCGGCAGGCAGCCGACGCGGCTCAACGGGTCCTGAATCGCTGGAGGGCCATCGATCAGACAGAAGTCAACGGATGCGTCGGTCACCCGTCCCGCCAGCGCGGCCGGGTCGTAACACTCGGTGTCGATACCGGCGACATGCACCTTTTTCAGCGGCGCCTCGATCATCGTGACATGCGACGAGAGACCCAAGGCCGCCAGCCGCTGCGCGACAATCCCGATCCATTCCGGCGAGTGCTCGATCGAGTGGACGGTCGGCGCCGGCCGGCCCGCCCGGGCGCATTCGCTCGCGTAGTAGGAAAAAATCACCGTGCTGACGCCGCACCCGAGCTCGAGGATCGCGCGCGGACGAGCCGCTGCGAGCAGGCGCCAGATCTCGATAATCGTGACCGGTGTGACCGCGGCGGCGTTCTCGAGATCGCCCTGATTCAGGACCGCCTTGAGCGGATGCTCCTGGGCCAGGACGCGCGCCGCCGCCCGTTCCGACGGCGCGAACACCTGGTCGCTGACCCGTTGCCAATACGAGGCGGGCACCATCGTGAAGAGCCACCACGGAACCGACAACGCACCATGTTCTCGAACCCGTCGTTCGAGTCGTGCCGCGATCCGTTGTCGTACGAGCCCTTTCACACGCTCACCTCTGACGAACCGTCGATGACTGGGTGGGCACTACGCGCCGGCGGGCTCGTGGATGACGTAACGCGGTTCGAGATCGGCGACGCCACCTGCCCGTGTGGTTTCCGCGACGACAAACGAGCCCAGCACGCCGAGCTCGACCGCCGGCCAGCGGCGGTTCTCCTCGAACAGGTGCCCCGAAATCGCGTAGGTCCCGCGCAACAGGTTCGTTCGAAACGTGATCTGAATGTGCCACTCCTGACCGGTCATCAGATCGAATGGCGGCACGCCGTCCAGCATCGAGCTGCCATTGAATACCATCATGCCGTCGGCCCGGTGAAAGAGCAGCGCGAGGCCGGCCCGGCGCAGATCGGATTGGGGCCGGACAGCCAGATGCAGGGTCAGCCAGGTCCCCGGCGGTACGGGCTCCATCAGGTCCGGGCCACCGTCGCCGCGCGTCATCTTTCTTTCGGTCACGGCGACCCTGGCGTCGGCGCTGCTCGAATCGGTGGTGACGTACGCCGTCACCATGTCGCCGACCGATCCGGTCTGCGGCGGCGCGCCCGGCCGCAGATACAGCACGCGATCGCACAGCATCGAGATCGCCTGCATGTTGTGGGACACAAAAGCGATCGCGACACCCGAGCGCTTGAACTCGCGCAGCCGCTCGTAGCACTTCTGCTGAAACGAGAGGTCGCCGACGGCCAGCACTTCATCGATCAGCAGCACGTCCGGATCGAGGTGTGCGGCCACCGAGAAGCCAAGGCGCGCCTGCATCCCGCTCGAATACCGCTTCACCTGAGTGTCGATGAAGTCGCCGATGCCGGCGAATTCGACGATCTCGTCGAAGCGCCCTTCGATCTCCCGGCGCCGCATGCCCATGATGGCGCCTTGAAGAAAGACGTTCTCACGCCCGGTCAGATCGGGATGGAAGCCGGCGGCCAGCTCGATGAGGGCGCCGACCCGGCCGCGGACCTCGGATCGGCCGAGCGTCGGCTTGAGAATCCGCGTCAGCAGCTTGAGTGTCGTCGACTTGCCGGCCCCGTTCCGGCCGATGATCCCCAGCGTCTCGCCGTCGTGCACGTCGAACGAGACGTCTCGCAACGCCCAGAATTCCTCGCTCTCGAGCGCGTCGGCGTGCGGCTTCCGGAACAGCGCCGCCGCCATCGCCGGCAGCAGATCGCGAAGGCTGTCGTGGGGCTCCCCGCGCCGGAATTTCTTCCAGACGTGGTCGAAGGTAATCCGCGGCTCCGCCATCAAACGCTTTCCGCGAACTTGAATTCCGCCTGGTGGAAAATCAGCCAGGCGCCCGCGAGCGAGACGACCGCCACGATGGTGACGTAGAGCAGGCCAGCGGCGGACGGCAGCCGGTTGAAGAGGACGACATCTCGAAAGGCATCGACGAGAGACGTCATGGGATTGAGCGCCATGATGGCTCCGAGACGGCCGCCGATCTGCTCGACCGGGTAGACGACGGAAGTCGCGAACATCCACACCATCATCAGCGCTTCAACGAGGTACTTCACGTCCCGATAAAACACGTTGGCCATGGACAGCAGGAGCGACACCGCCGCGGTGAACATCATCTGCAACAGCAGCAGAAAGGGCACGAACAGCAGCGGCCAACCGGGTTTCACGCCGTACCAGACCATGAGCGCGGCCAGCACCGTGGTCGAGACGAGAAAATCAACCGCCGAGACGAACACCGCGGATACCGGGAGAATCTCTCTCGGAAAGTACACCTTGGTCACGAGGTTCATGTTGCTGGCGAGCGAATTGGTCGCGAACTTGACGCCCGCGGAAAAGAAATTCCACACCGCCAGCCCGCAGTACACCCAGACGGGATACGCGACGCCGGTGTCGATTGGCGCGACGCGGACGAAGATGACGGAGAACAGTGCCGTGTTGAGCAACGGCATGAAGACAGCCCAGCCGAAGCCCATGATCGTTTGCTTGTAGCGGAGCCGGAGATCGCGCAGCGTCACCTGGTACAGTAGTTCTTTGTACTCGGCCTGCTCGAGCAGCATCTCCTTGAAATTAGACACAATGGAAGACATGGGATGGGTCAGCCGGTGAAAATCAGACGGAACGTGATAGTAACATCATGCACGGCACGCGAGTTGGTCTGACGCGATTTCACGTATGTTTACAGTCAAGCAACTACTCCGGCGGTGGCTGCCACCGTGGGCTCTGAACAGATATCGGCAACTCCGCTACGGAGAAACGTGGTTCGATTTCGAAGATCGCTCACTCAAAGAAGTCTTCACTCACATTTACCGGCAGAACGTCTGGGGGCGGGGCGAAGACGGACTGTACTCCGGTCCGGGATCCGATCCCGCCGTCACCGCGCCGTACGTCGCCGCCGTCCGCGAGTTCATTCGATCTGAACACATCCGTTCCGTCGTCGATCTTGGCTGCGGCGACTTCCGCGTCGGCAAACAGATGCTGGCTCCGGAACTGCGATACCACGGCGTCGACATCGTCGACGACGTGGTCAATCGCAACAAACAGTTATTCGGGTCGCGCGATGTCGCGTTCTCCTGTCTCGACGCCACGCGGGAGGATCTGCCCGCCGGCGACCTGTGTCTCGTCCGCGAGGTGTTCCAGCACCTCTCCAACGAGCAGATCGCGAAAGTGCTGGTTCGATGCCGGCGATTTCCGTTCGTCATCGTCACCGAGCGAGTCGCGTCGCCGGACCGACTGACCACCCCGAACGTCGACATCCGGCAGGGTCCGAATACGCGGGCCGACATCGGATCGGGAGTCGTCCTAGACGCGCCCCCGTTCAGCGAGCGCGTCTCCCGCGTGCTGGTGGACACCGCGCTCCCCGACAAAACAGTTCTACGCTCGGTCGTCATCGACAATCGATGACGCGGCACGGTGCCGATCGGCCTCATCCAACAATCCGCGCCGCGGTGTTGCGCGCCTTCAGCAGAACGGCCCGCACGTAGTTGCGCGAATGCCAGAGATGCCACGGTTCGTGATTGGGGCCCCAGGGGTGCCCCTCGCGTAACGACCGCCGGTAGGCAGCCTCGTCGAATGTCCCCGTCTCGCGGAGGCGGAGGAGCAGGTGCTCGAGGAGAGTGCCGCGCTGCTCGTCCTCCGAGCCGAAGAAATGAAGGATCCTGGCTTCGCGAAAGCGATAGTTTCGCTTGATCACGATGGCGTTGTACGCCTTCGGCAGGCGAGTCCACTTGAGTGACCTCGCGAAGAGCGCGGACGCGAACGCGTCCTGGTCGCCGGGCACTCCCTGGTCGACGAGCAGGAACCATCGCCGCGTCCATTCCTCCCCGAGTTCGCGCACCTCCGCCGTATCCCGCATCAGTACGACGCCGGAGTTGAAATAAAAGGGCAGCGGGTAGTCCCAACCGAGCTTGGTGTACGGCTCGCGAAGCTGACGTGGAAAGAACGTGTGGTCGAAGTTGAAGTCGACCGCGGCCGCGACATCAGCGTCGAAGTCGAGGGCGTCGCGCACCCGGTTGACCACCAGCGTGTCGCCATCGATATAGAGAAAGTCGCCGTCGACGGAATTCCGCATGAGCGTCTTGAGATGAAACGCCCGCAGCCGCCGGTCTTCAATCGGCGTCTCGATGGTGACGACCCGATCCACGGCGCCAAGCAGTTGCCCGGCCGACTCGATCGCCCGGCGCGTCTCCGGTTCTGTCACGAGCGTGATCGTCACGTTCGGCTCGTGCAGTCGAAGCGACTGGGCTGACAGCCATGTCATCTGCGCGTGGCGGTCCCACCCCTGAGACACCAGCACGTAGCAGACCTGGAGGCGGTTCGCGTTCATCACAACGGCACGATGTTCCGCGGCCGCCCGGCTCCCAGCGCCCGTTTCAGGTGGGCGAGGACATACGTTTTCCAGGCGGCCAGATCCCAGGGCCAGGCGGTCAGGCCCCGCCAGTACATGGCGATCGCCTCAGATTGTTGGCCGGTCTGCCAGAGTCCCGCGTAGCCGAGATGCCAGAAATACTCGCGCCCGATACGTTTGTGCAACTGACGTAGTTCCCGACGATTGAGCGACAACTCGGACGGCAGCCGCTGCAGCGCCCTGACGAAGGGCTCGAGCACGGCGACGAACTTGGCGCGGGCAGTCGAGGCGCCGGACAGGTTGTCGTCGTGGATGCGGTAGATCACTCGAGGTTCGCTGCTGTACGCCAGGCGCTTCCCCTGCGCGAGGGCCGACATCACCAGGAACTGATCCTCGCCCAGCCGCAGATGCTCGGGAAACGAACAGCGGTCGAACAACGATCGCCGGATGATCGAGTTCTGAGGTCCACAGTACAGGCCGTGGGCGATTTGGCACTCCAGCGCGCGCGGGTCGACGATGACGTTGAAACCGTGGTCGCGTTTCTCGACGGTGAGGGCCAGCAGCGGACGCGGCTGGCCATTGACGTAGAACGTGTTCGGATCGAGCACGCGACCGCTACCGACCTCGACGATGGTGCAGGCGCTGTAGACCCAGTCGACGTCGGGGTTCGAGTCGAGCGCGCCGACGCCGTTCGCCAGATAGTCGGGCTGCCAGATGTCGTCGCTGTCGAAGAACGCCACCAACGGGGACCCGGCGTGAGAGACGCCCAGGTTCCGAGCGGTGGACGGTCCGCGATTCCGCTGAAAGAAATAGCGGACCGTCTGGGCGTGCGAGTCGGCGAAGCGGTCGACCATCGCCCGCGTGTCGTCCGTGCTGCCATCGTCCACGACGACGAGCTCCCAGTCGGTGAACGTCTGGCGCTCGATCGAGGTGAAGGCCTCGGAGAGAAATGAGGCGCGGTTGTAAGTCGGCAGCACGATCGTCACCGCGGACGTGCCGCCCTTCTCGGGGCCCATCAGTTGTTCTTCGTGACGTGTTCCAACCGCCGTGACTGCGGACGCATCGAGCGTCAGATTCCGGCGCGCCGGGCGGCGACCGGCTGCAGTGGCAGCCCCGGTGGGCGCCGTGGCGTCGGCGACGGCTGGGCGGCCGCCAGCGGCATGACGGCCGCATGCTGTTTGAGCAGCACGACGCCGATCATCGTCATGTAGTACGGGATCTCCAGACCGCCCAGCGACACGAACTGGCCCGCCACCGCGTAGCCGACGAGCGACATGATCAGGCCTGACGCGACGACCGTCCTCGATCGGTTTTCGTCGGTCAGGCGTTGTCGCGCAATCGGCCACAGCTTGACGATCGCGACCAGGAAGAAGAACAGGAGGAAGAAGAGGCCCGGGACGCCGGTTTCGGCCGCCTGTTGCATCCACACGCTGTGGGCCTGCTTGCCGCGCGTCCAGCCAAGGCTCTCGGCGACGACTGGAAAGTTGCCGGGTCCGACGCCGAAGATCGGCTTGTCGATCGTCAGCTTGATGCAATCGCGCCACAGCTCGATGCGGCTCTCCGCCGATCCGTCCCGCTCTTCGGAGTCCGCCGCGACCGTGGCGTATCGCGCCATCAGCTGCGGGCCGGTCAGCCGGATGCTGACGAGCGCGACGAGCACGAGTGCCGCCACGTGCTTCGGCCGCTTGGGCATGAGGATGAACGCGGTCGTCCCGACGGCGAGGAGGCCCACCAGCGCACCGCGCGAGAACGTCAGCAACGTGGTATGCAGGATCAACAGGACTGAAACGGCGGCGAGTCCGCGCTCGCGCCAGTTCTTGGCGCCCAGGCCGAGCGCCAGCGCCGGCCCGATGGTGCTGACCAGCGCGACGCCAAAGCAGTTGTTGTCCATCCCGCCGAAGCCTTCACCGGCGATGTTGAATCCCCTCACGTACTCGAGATTCATCTCGAAGCTGACGTACGCCATCGCCAGCACGATCATCCACATCATCGCCCGCGAGCGCTGCTCCGTGTCGATCAGGGTGATGCCGATGAGAAACGGCACGACGTACTTCATCATCGGATCGAGCGTCGCGTACGCGACCTCTTTATCGACGGCCTGCGTGGCGGACAGCGCCGTCCACGCTGCGAACAGGATCAGCATGGCCACGATCGACTTGCCGGGGCCGATCTTCTTCGATCCGAGTCCGTTGAAGATCCAGCCGAGGAGCGTCGCGATGCCGACGTAGAAGCTGATGCCGGCGAAGTCTCCGGCCCATCCCCAGATGAATTGCGGGCGCAGGACGGCGAACCCGACGTAGATGAACAGTCCGATCAACGGCGAGCGCAATGCCCCGATCGAACCGAGGATGGCGATCGCGTAGATGAGGATCAGGCCTTTCATGCCACTTCACCGCTCTCGAAAGGCTTCGCGCCCCGCGTCAGCTGATCGTAGACGCGATGGAGCGCTTCGCCATGCACACGCATGCCGAAGACCTCCTCGGCGCGCTGCTGCCCGGCTGACCCCATCGCGCGGCGCAACGGCTCGTCCTGCAGCAGACGCGAGATGCCGTCGGCCAGCGCGCGGGAGTCGCGCGCCGGGACGAGGATGCCGTCCTGGCCGTCTCTCACCACCTCCGGGATCCCTCCAACGCGGGACGCCACCACCGGTCGCGCCGCGGCCATCGCTTCGAGCGACGCCAGGCCGAATGGCTCGACATGCGACGGGACCGCGACGATGTCGAACGCCTGGACCAGCTCCGGCGCGTCGCGACGAAAACCGAGGAATCGGAATCGATCGCCCAGCCCCAGCGTCGCGGCCTTCGCCTCCATTTCGCGGCGCACGGCGCCGCCGCTCCGCAGGTCGTCGCCGAGGACCGCGAAGATCGCATTCGTCCCACGCAACCGATCGGCCGCCTCGACGAATTCCCAGATCCCTTTGACCTCCGACACCTGGCCGGTTATCGCCACGACCGGCCGGTCGGGCGGGAGGCCGAGCTGCTGCCGGCGCGTGGCGCGTTCGGCGGCGTCCCAGACCCGCGGACGCTCCACAGCATCGTAGACCACCTTCGACTTGCCGTCGAACAGTTCCGGCGCCTCGCGCCGCGCATCCGCCTGGAACGATTCGGAGATGAAAATCGCCAGCGAGAACGGCGGCCGGAAGAACCACCGGTACCCTTCCCGCGTGTCGGGGAAGCGGAGATGGGTCACCGCCGGAATCGCCAACAGCCGCGCGGCATAGCCGCCTGGCTGGTAGCTGGGCATGTCGTTCGCGTGGATGATCGCCGGCCGGAAGCGGAGTGCCGCCGCTGCTACGCGGGCGACCGAGAAGCTGCTGCTGAACGGCTTGGCGCGGTCGAGCCTGGCGATCGGCACGACGTCGCATCGGATGCCCAGGGCCCGAACCTGTGCGGCGAATTCCCCGTGCGTGCCGGCCAGGACGTACGGCTCGTAGCGGCTGGTGTCGAGCGCGCGGAGCGTCATCAGCATGGCGCGCTCGGCGCCGCTGAAGAACGGCGCCCAGGCGAGATACATCACGCGACGGCGCATCGTCATGCTAGCGGGCCGCTCCGACTGCGTCTCGCGTGGCGGCCTCGACGACTCTGGCGTAGCGCGCCCAGGCCAGGGTGAGCTCCATCGCGCGCGGCCGGGTGACGACCGCGTTGAAGCCGAGCAGGCGGGCCGCCTTCTGGGCGCTCACGCTGGCGCGAATCGGATCGATGGTGAAGACACCGGTGTCTTCCGCCGGCGCCGGGTTGGGTCGATAGACGAACGCCTCCTCCGGGCGGATGACGCTGGCCAGCTTCCGCACGACGTTCGGGAATGTGCTGACACCCCAGCGGGCGGGAATGCCCCACGGATCGGAGTTGTAGATCCGCTTGGCGAGCGCCTTTGCTTCGGCCGACGTCGCGAGGTCCAGCGTGCTCCGCGACCATCGGCGGAGCCGCGGCGACGGTGTCTCGGCGGCGGCTGCAATCGGCGCCTGCGACTTCGCGACGTGCTGCACCTGGGCGCCGATGCGCTCAGCGAAATAGCCGAAGAACTCGCCCCACGTGAATTCGTCATCGTCGCTCAGGAGAAAGATCTCACCGTTGACGTCCGGGCCGGCGTCGAGCGAACTCTCGATGGCGTAACACAGATTATCGACGTAGATGGTGTTGGACGGCACGTCGCGACAGTCGACGAGCATCAGCCGATGACGCGCCAGCTGCTGCAGGGGGCGTGTCACGATCGTCGAATTGTGCGGGCCATACACCACAGCCGGGCGAAGAACGACGGCGGGAAGTCCGCGCGCGGCGGCGTCGAGCACGATCTGCTCGGCGGCGTACTTGCTCTCGGCGTAGTCCCAGCCCTTCTTCGGCCGGATCGGCGTGTCTTCGGTGATCGTGCCGGTGACGTCGTCGCCGTACACCGCCAGCGTGCTGATGTGCACGAACCGCTTGACGCCAGCCTGACGCGCGGCATTCACGAGGTTCTTCGTGCCCTTGACGTTCACCGCCACGCGCTCCGACTCGCGCCATGAGGTGCCGATGCCGGCGTGGACCACCGCGTCGCAGCCCTCGAGTGCACGCGCCAGATCGGCCGGCGACGAGAGGTCTCCGACGGCGAACTCGATCGGCATCCGCGCCAGGCGGACGGCGCGGCCTGGATGGCGAATCAGCGCACGGACCTGCCAGTGCTGCTGATAATGGAGCCGCTCGCACAACCGCGATCCGATGAAGCCGCTGGCGCCGGTCACGAGCACTCGTGGCGCTGCGGCGTGCCGAATGACGGCCGATGCTGGAGCCGGAAGGGCTTCGGTGAACCACGGCTCAACCATCGGCGTGCGCTTCGCGTAGCACTCTTCGATGAGCGCGACGCTCGGCAACACCGACTCGGCGGTGAGCTGCGCCAGGCTGACGCCATGAATGGCGTCGACGAAGTCGTCAATCTGAGCCCGAAAACCTTCGTATCCGAATTGCTCGACGTCGTCGCGCCAGCGGGCCTCGACCACCGGTTCGCGAACCGAGGCGGTCGCCGCGTCGATGTAGGTGCCGGTCGTCGAAAAGCGGAGACGGGACCGCTCGCCAAACGCCCACTCGATCGAGCCGTCCGTGCCCTCGACACGAATCGTGTTCGCGAGCGTGCGCATCCGGCTCAATTCCACGTGGGCCGGTACGAACGACCCATGCCGCGACAAACCGAGCTCGATGCTGCAATCGGTTTCGACGCCCGATCCGGCATTGTCGGCGTACTGAACGAGTGTCGGCGCGGCGTCGGTGACGTAGAGCATCAGGTCGAGAACGTGCGAGCCCATGTCGACGAGCATGCCGCCGCCCGCCTCGTTGCGCCGCATTCCGGCCAGGGTCGTGAGCTGCCACGTGTAGGCGTCGCCGACTTCCGCGACAACGTTGACGAGGTCGCCGATCTGACCCGCGTCGAGCGCGGCACGGAACAGGCGGATCGCCGGCAGAAGGCGCCGGAACAGTCCGACGGTGTGGACGACGCCGCACTCCGCCGCCGTGTCGACCATCCGCGACGCGTCGCTCAGTGAGAGCGCCATCGGCTTCTCGACCAGCACATGCAGTCCGCGGTTCATCAGATCGATGGACACCGGCGCATGGAGAAACGCCGGCGTTGCCACCAGCGCCGCGTCCGCGATCCGGGTGTCGATGTGGTCCGCCGACGGAAACACATGAGGGACGCCATACAGCGTCGCGAGGCGGCGCGCGCGCGCGATGTCGGGATCGGCGAGCGCGGCGATCGAGACACCTTCGTGACCGGCCAGCACCGGCAGGTGGAACCCCTCGGTGACGGCGCCGCAGCCGACGACCGCGATCCGGACGGGAGGGCGCTTCAGATCAGACATGACTGTAGGAACCGACGGCCTGCCGTTGCCACAGCTCGATCGTGACCAGTGCCTGCAGCAGGTCGTCGTGCTCGGTGGCGCCCTCGTGCGCATCCAGCTGCCGCGCCCGCTCGATGACGCCGCGCAGCGCCGATTCACGAAACACGCCGCGATCGAGGGTTTGCGGGTCGAGCAGGACGTCGTTGACCAGGTCGAGGAGCGACCGCCGCATCCACCCATCGAAGCTGTGATAGTGACGGTAACCGTGGACGTTCAGGCGCCGCAGCACCGTGTTGACCTTGTCGAAGATCGCCTCACGCAGCGGCCCCGCCCCGGCCGGCGCGCCGGTGTTCGGATTGCGCACCTTCAGATACTTTGGCCCGCTGGCGGCGATGAGCATCTGGTGAATCTTGACGCCGTCACGCCAGCGCGACGGGCCCTGGAGAACGGCCCGGACGAAGTCGACGTCGGCCAACGGCAGACGAACCTCAGTAGCTGTCCGGAAAATCTCGAGCGACGGCACCGTGACGCGGCGATGGTATTCCTTCAAGTAGAGGTAGCTGCACAGATCAGCGGGCGCGAGCCCGACGCCGTCGACGGAGCGCTCGAGCGATCGCCGCGCGTCGGCCTCGTCGAGTGCGTCGACCCACGAATCGGTGAAGACTTCGCGCGCCGCGTTGCCGCGGCTGACATGCGTCAGCCGGGACAGCATGTAGGGAATGAATTCCTCGGTCGACTGCATCGCGTAGATGCGCGCGTCGGTGTGCAGCGGCCACGCGGTGCTGGCCTTGGCGAGCTCGCCGGCATGACCGCGGAGCAGCACGGTCGCATCCGACTCCTCGAATCCCTTGAGCGCCAGCATTTCGGTGAAGCCGTGGCTCACGTACATGCCGTCGGTCAGCGACACCATGCGGTCGACCGTCGGGAGCAGTTCGTCGAGGTACCGATCGTCGAGCGCCACGAACGTGTGGTTCGTGCGCGCCATTTTCGAGAGCTCGTCGGCGATGACCTCGTCGGCGCAGCCGCGTCCGCCGAGCGTGAACGTCGAGAGTGCGCAGTTCCGGCGGTCGAGCGCGCTCAGCATAACGCGCGTATCGAGCCCACCCGAGAGCGACAACCCGTACCGATGCGAGCCCGCGGTCGCGCGGTCCATCGAACGGTCGAATGCTGTCCTGATCGACTCGAAGTACTCGGCCTCTGTCAGCTCGGCCGGTTCGAACAGATCGGAGAGTCGCGCGTACGCGTCGATGACGACCTCGTGCGTCGCCATCCGGTAGGTGAGTGTCGACGCCGCGGGCACCATGTCGACGCCGGCGGCGAACGTCTTGTCTCCGAGTACGAACGCGAACTTCAGGTAGTCGGCGACCGCCGCGGCGTTCAGCGTTGGGGAAGGATGATCCCTGAGCGCGGCGCGCAGTTCCGATGCGAACACCAGACGATCGTTGGTGCGGAACCAGTACAGCGGATAGGAACCGAACCGGTCCGTGATGAGGACCAGGGTTTCCGCGGCCCGGTCGAGCACCGCGGCGCAGAAGGCGCCCTTGAGGAGGCGGGCGGTATCGCGTCCGTGGGTTCGATACAGCGCCGCCACGATGGCCGCCGCGTTCTGCGCGCCCGCCCCGGAGCTCGCCGCGAGCGTGGCCTGCAGCTCGCCGGCGTTGTCCAACTCGCCGTGGAAGAGGACCTGAATGCCCTGCTCAGGCGGCAGCTGCGGGGCCGGCTGGA
>Ga0111538_10005494_pt1 | contig 17315 bp, 12 predicted proteins | sample SoiMethybrSBSTD1_FD_79669 | JGI IMG/M metagenome (GOLD analysis project Ga0111538, IMG submission 79669) | Bulk soil microbial communities from a Populus tree surrounding site in Tennessee, USA - Soil MetaG P. TD hybrid SBSTD1 (version 2)... | ecosystem: Environmental > Terrestrial > Soil >...
AAGGTCTACGGATTCCGCTTCGGCTACGAGGGCCTCGTCGAGCGGTACGGGCACGAACCCGTGCCTCTGACGTCCAGCCTCGTGAACCGCATCCACGAGATGGGCGGCTCGTTTCTCGGGTCGTCGCGTGGCCCGCAGGACCCGGCGGCAATGGTCGAGCGCCTGCAGCGCCTCGGCATCGGCGTCCTCTTCACCATCGGCGGCGACGGAACCCTTCGTGGTGCGCAGGCGATCAGCGACGAGGCGACCAGACGCGGACTGAAGCTGAGCGTGATCGGCGTGCCCAAGACCATCGACAACGACGTCTCGTTCGTGCAGAAGACCTTCGGGTTCGAGACTGCGGTCGCCGAAGCCCGCCGGGCCACCTACGCGGCCCATTCTGAAGCCGAGGCGGCGCGGAACGGCATCGGCCTGGTGAAAGTGATGGGTCGCGATTCGGGGTTCATCGCTGCGTATGCGGTGCTCGTCGACGGACAGGTGAACTTCTGCCTCATCCCGGAAGTGTCGTTCACCCTCGACAAGTTCCTGACCGCGCTATGTCAACGGCTCGAGCGCCGCGGCCATGCCGTCATCGTCGTCTCGGAAGGCGCCGGGCAGGATTTGATGGATCGCCAAGAAGAGCGTGATGCGTCCGGAAACATCAGGTATCGCGACATCGGAGTGTTCCTTCGTGATGCGATCACCCGGCGCTTCCGCGAATTGGGGACGGCCATCGCGCTCAAGTACATCGATCCGAGCTACGCCATAAGAAGCGTGCCGGCCAGCCCCCATGACTCCGCGTTCTGCCTGCTCCTGGGACACAACGCCGTACATGCGGCCATGAGCGGGCGAACCAACATGGTCGTGGGCTTCTGGAACCATCAGTTCACCCACGTGCCGATCAGCCTCGCCGTCTCGCAGCGCAGGAAGATCGATCCTGAAGGAGCGCTATGGAGCAGCGTGCTCGCGTCCACGGGTCAGCCGAAGGACCTGCGGTGAGGCCGACGCTGGAGCACCCGCAGGCGGTCTCCAGCATCGCGGCGAACCGCACGAAGATCGTCGCGACCATCGGCCCAGCTTCGTCGTCGCCGGCGATGCTGCGTCGCCTAATCGAAGCGCGCGTCAGCGTGTTCCGGCTGAACTTCTCACACGGTACGCACGAGGAACACAGTGCGGTCGTGTCCTCAATCCGTTCGATCAGCCGCGAGCTCGGGCGGCACGTCGCCATCCTTCAGGACTTGTGTGGACCCAAGATGCGCCTCGGCCCGATTCCGGGCGACATGGTGACCTGTGCGGAAGGCGAAGAATTCTCGTTGGTTTCCGCGCCGTCTTCGGACGACCCGCACGAGTTGACGTGCTCGTACAGAGAGCTCCCGAACGATCTCAAGCCTGGAGAGACAGTCCTCTTCGCCGACGGCACGGTCGCCATGACCGTCGTCGATACAGCGCCCGGGAGGGCAAGGCTGCGGGTGACGCTGCCCGGACGCCTGCGCTCGCGCCAAGGGGTGAACCTGCCAGGCTCTGAACTGTCCGTCCGATCGTTGACCGACAAGGATCTGCAGGATCTCGACTGGACCGCGCGGCATGCCGACGACATCGATTTCGTCGGCCTCTCCTTCGCGCGCAGCGCGGCGGATGTGAACGGGCTGCGCCGCGAGCTCCAAACGAGACACTGTCCGGCGCGGATCGTGGTGAAGATCGAGAAGCCGCAGGCGGTGCAGCATCTCGAAGAGATCATCGACGCGACCGACGCGGTGATGGTCGCGCGAGGCGACCTCGGGGTCGAAATGGACGTGCAGCGCGTGCCGGCGGTGCAGAAACGCATTATCACGCTGTGCAATCAGGCGAACCGGCCGGTGATTACTGCGACGCAGATGCTGAACAGCATGGAGCAGTCGAGCCGGCCGACCCGCGCCGAGGCGAGCGACGTCTTCAATGCCGTTCTCGACGGCGCCGATGCGGTCATGCTCTCCGGCGAGAGCGCCGTCGGGCAATACCCGCTCGAGGCGGTCACGACGATGTGTCAGATCTGCGTCGAGGCCGAAGCCTACCTGGAGGCGAATCCCCGGGCACCGGACGGTGCGGCGCCGGCTTCGCTCACCGGGCTGGTCGACCCGATCGCCAGGGCAGCCGTGGACGCCGCCTACTTGATGAGCGAGCAGCTCGATGCCGCTCTGGTGGTTGTCGCGACGGACTCGGGTCGAACCGCCCTCGGCCTCAGCAATCGGCGGCCATCCGCGACGATCTTCGCGCTCACTCGGACCGAAGACGTCGCACGTGCGCTCAGCCTGTGCTGGGGCGTGACGGCGTTGGTCCTGCCCGAGAACACCTCGTCAGAGCGTGTCCTGGCTTACGGCATCGACTGGGCGAAATCGCACGGCCTGGTGAGCGCGGGTCAACACGCCGTCTTGCTCCGCGGGGACATCCCCGGCCACCCCGATATTCAGGCGGTGCTGGCCGGGACCGTCGACTGAATCGGCCGGCCTCACCAATAGTAGAGAACGCCGAACACGAACGAGTGCGTCGTGTACGGGCGGTAGGTGTAACCGAGAACGAGCGAGCTTGGCTGAACGATGCCGTTGATCACGCTGGGATCGAACGCGAAGTCGAAAATCCGCAACGGTTCGTAGACGTACGAGAAGGTCGCGGCCAGATGTCCGGTGAGGCGGTGCCGCACGTCCGCTCGGAAATCCTGCAGCTTGTTGTAGGTCTGCGGCAGCTGCGAGGGCGGTGGAAGTGCCGGACCGACCTCGTAAACGATGTTGCCGCGCGCGTTGGAGTAGTCATACGAAAGGCGCGCTTCCGTGTTGGGGCCGATCCGCGGCGGATTCACATAGATCGACACGTAGTGCACCGTCTCCCGCGTGTCGGCGGTCCAGTCGCGATTGGGATCGGCCGCCGGTGCGCCGGGATTGGCCGAGCGCGATCGCTGCAGCCCAGTGTATCGCTCGTAGTTGTAGGTCGCGCCGACACCCAGGCCGCGCGGGAAGGCGTAGTCGGCGCTCAGGGACACATTGCGGAACGCCGCCTCCTGCAAGCCGAAATAGCTGTCGTCGAAGTCGTCGGTGCCGACGCCGCCGCCGGCGCTGAGAGTCAGCGCTTCGGTCGGGACGACATCCACCTGGCCGGTGAAGCGGTTGCGCGTGCGATTCGCCAGATCGTAGTGGCGCATCTGCGGCTGTTCGCCGATATCGACCAGCGACTGCTCGTCGAGCCCAGAGCCGCTTCGGGTGCTGTACTCATAGTTCGCGCGGAAGGTCGCCCACTGGGAACCGACGGCGTCGGCCTTCAGCTGCAGCACATTCTCGTTGGTCGACTGGAAGATACGGAAGTCGTAGCCGTTGTGGTTGTTGGTGTAGCCAACTGTGATAGCCAGGGGCGACAGTCCTGTCCACGTGGCGTCGGCGTCGAAGGTGTTGCGGTCGTGAGCCATGAGCTCGGGGCCGCCAGTCGGGGTCTCCGAGACCTCTGTGTCGTAGCTGACGTATAGGGGAATCGCGGTTTCGGTCGTGTTGTTGTTGTAGTCGTAGCGACGGAACCGGGCGCCAAGGCGCCAGTCATTCCGCGGCCGGCTGACCAGATTGACGTTAGTCGCGACGGTGTGGGCGGACGCCTCTGCGGTGGCGCGCGGCAGCGCCAGCTGCGGCAGTGCGGTGTTGATGGTGAAGGGCAGCAGCGCCTCGTCGTTGTTCCACCAGCCGAAGGCCAGCGATCCGCTCACCTGCGTCCGCTGGGCGAGCTTGGCGTATCCGGCGGTGCTCAGCGTCTGGAGCGAGTTCGATGGCCACAGGGCGGTCCGGCCGTGACCAGGCGCTGTCGTCGAGTCGTTCAGGGCGATCGGATTGTCCCAGGTCAACGTATCGTCGATATTGTTGAACCAGGAACCGCTATAGCCGGCGCGAATCATGGACTTGGCGTTCGTCCACGCGGCACCCATGTCGAAGTCGTTGGTGCGGGAGTTGTACGGCAGCGCGACTTCGTTGTCGTTGCCGAATCCGAAGTCAGCGCCCCACGGTAGCTCGCCCGAGTGTTTGGTCGTCTTGAAGTTCCCGGTGACGTCGAGCGACGTCTTGGGTGTCGCGACGACGTGGAATTCACCGATATCGCGTCGCTCTCGCAGGTCGAACTGCGGCGAAATGGGCGGATAGACGTTGAGATTCGCTGCCCGTTGCGCCGCGTCGTCCAGCACCAGCACGCCTTCTCCCGCGCTGACGAACGGTGTCCGGGTGTCGACGCTGTAGAACTGCGGAATCTCGTCCCACAGGCCGCTGACGCCGAACTTGCCGATGCGTTCGTAAGTGCCAAAGTAGCGCTGGTCGCGGTAGCCGACATTGTCGGCGCCGGCCGTCGCACTCCACTGGTTCGTCTCACGCAGCACCCGCGCGTTCGTAAACAGCACGCCGTCGCGAAGATCCTGATACCGCTGCCAGCGCGCCGGATCGCCATCCACGCTCGAGACGCGGCCGGACAGCTGGAGCATGTTCCAGCTGGGCTCGAACAGACTCCTGGCGCTGTCGAGCAGCGGGGACACCGGCGCTGCTGGCTGCGAGCTCTGGGCTTGCACCGGCGTCGATACGGACAGCAGCAGCGAACCACACACGCTTGCGAGAAACAGTCGTCGCATGGTAATCCCCACTCGCTTACCGCATGAAGAACTGTCCCGAGGGATGGTTGGAGCCGTGAATGTTCGCGTGACAGTTCACGCACGACCGGCCGAACATGCGGTTGCTCTTGTTCGTCGTGATCGCCGCGTTGTCGTAGACCGAAGCGGGATGCCTGGTCGCGACATGACAGCGCTGACAGAGCATCGGCATGCGGACGTTCAGCATGCGGTCGTTCGACGAGCCGTGCGGATCGTGGCAGGTGGTGCAGCTCTCGCGCACCGGCGTGTGCTCGAACAGCATCGGGCCGCGCATTTCGGCGTGACAGCTGGTGCAGCTCTCGTTGATCGAGCTGCCGGTCTTGAGATTTTTGACGTTCGAGATTGACCCGTGCGGGTTGTGGCACGACGAGCACGACAGCTTGCCCTCGCGGACGGGCATGTGCGCGACGGCCCGTTCGGTCTTCACCACCTGCAGGCGGTGGCAGGTCGCGCACAACTGCGTCTCGGTCGCCTTCACCAACTGCCGCTGAAACGACTGCGGGTTGTGCACGCTGTGACACGTGGTGCAGCTGAGATTGCGCGATTCGTGAGTGCTGCCTTCCCAGCCGACGTGGTTGCCGCGGTTGTGGCAGGTGAGGCAGGTCGCCGACGCGTCGTGCGGCGCCAGCGTCGAGAAGACGCGGATCTTCGTCTTATCGCCAGACTCCGCGTGCTCTCGTCCAGGACCGTGGCAGGTTTCACACGACCGGTTGGGGGTCGCGGCGGGCGTGCGCGGGTGCTCCGATTTGCCGTGCTGCGAGGACAGGATCGACTTGCCTTCGCCCTCGTGGCAGGCCGTGCAGGTGTCATCACCTGCGTAATCGGCGCCCGCCGGTTGACCCGCCGCCTGGCCTCTCTCCGGCGCTACCGTCCGTGCCACGACGTTCGCCAGTGTCCGGACCGGACCAGCCGGTTCCGCCGTGAGCGACGCTGCGAACGACCACAGCAGGCCGCACACGGCGAAGAACAGCATCTGAGGGAATCGCAGTTTCATAGCAGGTGTCCGATTGTAAAGGGGCCGCTGTCGGCTATTCGATGGCGTGGCAGGTCTCGCAATCCTGGCCGATCGCCTTTCCGTCTTTCCCCTTGTGATCGTCGTCGTGGCACCTGAAACAGCCCGGCGTATCGAGGTGGCCGATGCTGTTGACATAAGTGCCGAAGGTCACCTTCATGTCGGGAAACACACTCCGCCGATAGATGTCCTGAACGGCCCGAACAGTACGATCGAGATCCGGGCCCGACGCGTTCGCGTTTTGACTGTAGAAGTCACGCAGCGAACGGGAAACAGCCTCGAGCGCGGCTTCTTCGGACGGATGGCTCGCCTTCAGCGCCGTCAACGCTTCCCGGCGGACGAACGGCAGCGTCGGCACAATCTCGCGGCGGGAGATGGCCAGGTCGACGGCGCGCTCCGGCGTGGCCGCGATCGGATGACCCTGACGATTGTGACAGTCGGTGCACTCCATCCGACGTGGAACGCCGCCGGCGATTTTGTCAGGTGTTGCGTCACCGACGGCGAATTCGCGCACGCCTTTGTCGGGGCTAGTCACTCTCACCCAGGGGATCGTCTGCCGCTGCTCATCGGTGGCGATGTATTCGACGACGTTGGCCGGATCGGCGTGCCAGTGGATGCCGGTCGATCGTCCGGCGCCGTCAGCCCCGCCGACGTGAAGACGGAGGGTGGTCACCGACTCGGTATTCGCCTCGTCGCTGCTGTACTCGACGTTCCTTTTCATGACGTCGCCGCGGGTCCGGCTGGGCGCGTGGCACCGCTCGCAGGTTTCCCTCGACGACACCAGATCGTCCGGCGCCGCGAAGATCGGCCGCGGGTAGCTGTTGCCGCTGACCTCCAGCAGCTGTCGCGTCCCGGCGAGCTTGGCCTTCACGAACCCGCGCGCGCCCGTCCCGATATGGCACTCCACGCAACCCACGGCGGCGTGCGGTCCGCTCTGATGCGCGATTCCCTGCGGCTTCATCGGCGTGTGACACACCTGTCCGCAGAAGCCGACCGAGTCCATGTACTCGACGCCCTTGTACGCTCCAAGCGAGACGATGACGACGTTCACCATCGTCAGGCAGAAGACGATGATGGCGGTCGTCCGTTGCCGCGGGTCGTTGAGATCGATACGCGGCCAGTCGACCGAGGCCGGTGGCTTGCCCGCTGCCCGCCGCCGCCGCTCGATCCAGGCGCCAAGCGGGATCAGCAGCAATCCCACCACGAACACCAACGGCAGCAGCAGGAAAAAGAGGATGCCGCGGTACGGGTTGGTGTGAAGACCAAATAGATCCGCGAGCAGAACGATAATGAACAGAACGGCGCTGATCGTCGTCAGCACCATCCCCGTAACGGCAACAGGGCTCCTGATCAGGCGGACGTCTCGCGCCATCCGCTTACTTCTTCTTCAGCGTCGAGAGATATGCGACCAGGGCGTCGACGTCCTCCTTGGGTAGGGTGTAGGCCCTCATCACCGGCTTGCGCGGCGCATTGGTTTTCGCGGTCATCCCCTTGGCATCAACAATCCAGGCGCGGATTTCGTCGGCCGAGAGCGTGGTGCCGACCGCGTCAAGCGGGCCCTTCGCGTTGCCTTTCCCGGCGATGGCGTGGCACACGCTGCACTTCTGCGCCTCGTACACCTGCGCGCCCTTAGCCGCATCCTGGGCAAACACCGGGCTGCTCCCCATCCACAGCAATAAGGCCAAGAACAAAACACCTCGACTCATACATCCTCCGGCGTCAAACGTTTCGGTTCGTATCGGGGTCACGACAGTATACGCGCGGCGATCGAGCCAGTCGGCGCGCTGCAACACAAGGGCCGGAACCGGCGGCGGGTGGATAACGCCGGAACAGACGGTACGCAGGCGGCGCAAATTCGGCCGATCTTTCCCCGGCCCGGCATGCCGGCCGGACATCGCCGAGCACCGCGCGGTCGGAACTGTCGTGCTCCTGCCCGCGCCGGACCTCCAACATTCAAGAGGCGCCTCCGGAGACGCGGAGGAGTGATCGACCCGTCATCCCACCGTAATGCCCGATCGGCGGCAAACCGCCTGAATTCACTCAATTCCAGCTCTGCGCGGCGGGGAACGTGGCTTGCTGAATCGGACGCGCACACCGCCGTTGTGCGGCGGTGACCCTGTACGGAAAGCGAGTCCAAGAGGCGACGGCGCTCACGGCGCGACAGATGAACACGAAACCCAATCAGACGCCAGAAGGCGGTCTGGCGGTTTTCCCCGGTGCTTTGCTGAGATGAGCCTCGCCGCCAAGACGGCAGGGGTGGCATGGCTGGTCACCGCTGTTTATAACTTCTATCACTACGCGCTTGGCTTCATCTCCGATCGCATCGGCCGCCGCAAGCCGGTGATCGTGGTCAGCGGTCTCGTGCTGTTCGCATGCCTCCCACATGCAAGCGGCACGGCAACCGGCGTCGTCAACTTTCTGAACTTCACGTTCAGCGCCCTGTTGACCCCCGTTTCGGCTTGGCGCTGGTGCACGTGAGCGGCGGACTCCCGCAGATGCGGCTCAAGGCGTTCGCACCGCTGCTCATCGGCGTCGCGTTTGGCGATTCTCTTGACGTTGTTCCTGGAAGAAACGGGTCCGGCCATGAAGATGCCGCGCCCAGCCACCCCGCGAGGAGACCATGACACCCACTCCTGGAACCGGAAAATACGAGGAAGTGCTGGCGCGGTGCCGCAGGCTTGAGCCGGTCGTGGCCGCCGTCGCCCACCCGTGTGAGGAGACCGCACTGGCGGGTGCTATCAATGCGGCTGACGCCGGTCTCATCAAGCCGATTCTCGTCGGGCCCATCGCCAAGATTCGCGAGGTCGCCAATCAGCACGCCATCTCCCTGGAACAGGCGCGGATCGTCGACGCGGCCCACAGCCACGCCGCGGCGGCAAAGGCCGTCGAGCTGGTCCGCCAGGGCGAAGCCGAGATTCTGATGAAGGGTAGCCTGCACAGCGATGAACTGCTGGCCGCGGTCATCGCGAAAGACACCGGCCTGCGCACGGGGCGCCGTGTCAGCCACGTCTTCATCATGGACGTGCCGACGTATCACAAGGTGCTCGTCGTGACCGATGCCGCCGTCAACATCGCGCCGACGCTGGAAGACAAAGTCGACATCGTCCAGAACGCCATCGATCTCGCGGTCTCGCTCGGCATCCGGAAGCCAAAGGTCGCGATCCTCGCCGCCGTCGAGACGGTCAATTCGAAGATGCAGGCGACACTGGACGCGGCCGCCCTCTGCAAGATGGCCGACCGGGGACAGATCAAGGACGGGCTGCTGGACGGCCCGCTGGCGTTCGACAATGCCATCGACAAGGAGGCGGCCCATATCAAAGGCATCGTGTCGGCCGTCGCCGGCGACCCGGACATCCTGCTCGTTCCCGATCTCGAATCCGGCAATATGCTCGCCAAGCAGCTCACCTTCCTGGCCAACGCCGACAGTGCCGGGCTGGTCCTCGGCGCGCGTGTCCCCATCGTGCTCACGAGCCGGGCCGACAGCGTCCGCTCGCGGATCGCCAGCTGCGGCGTCGCGGTGCTCGTCGCTCACGCGCGTCGACAGCAGCTGCAGGCGGCATCCTAAGCGAGCACTCAAATGCTCACCGACGAATACGCCCTCACCCTCAACGCGGGCTCTTCGAGCCTCAAGTTTTCGGTCTACCGGCGACGTGAGGCCACCGGATGGAACGTCGACGCGCGCGGACAGATCGACGGCATCGGCACGTCGACGCGATTCACCGTCAGCGACGGCGGTGGAGCACGGCTCGCTGACAACGCTCTGGACAGCCTCGTCGATGGCCGTGCGGCTATCGAGTCGCTCGCCGGCTGGCTCCGCTCGCGCTATCGCGGCGGCCGGGTCCTCGGCGTCGGCCACCGCGTGGTCCACGGCGGCCCGAAATATACACACCCGACCGTCGTCACGCCGGAAGTGCTGGACGATCTTCGGGCCCTCGTGCCGCTGGCGCCGTTGCACCAGCCGTACAACCTGGCCGCCATCGAGGCGGTCGCGGAACGGTTGCCGGGCGTGCCGCAAGTCGCCTGCTTCGACACCAGCTTTCACCGCGGCCAGCCGGCCGTCGCCGAAGTGGTGCCGCTGCCGCGCGAGCTCTGCCTCTCGGGCGTCCAGCGCTACGGGTTTCACGGGCTCTCGTACGAGTACATCGCCTCGGTGCTGCCCGAGGTCGCGCCGGAGATCGCGCGCGGCCGTGTCATCGTCGCGCACCTCGGCAGCGGCGCGAGCATGTGCGCCCTCAAGGATGGCAAGAGCGTCGACAGCACGCTGGGGTTCACCGCCCTCGATGGACTCTGCATGGGCACGAGGCCCGGTGCGCTCGATCCCGGCGTGGTCCTCTATCTGTTCCAGATTCTGGGGCTCACCACGAAGGACGTCGAAACCGCGCTCTACAAAAAATCGGGCCTCATCGGCATCTCAGGCATCAGCAACGACATGCGCGTGCTGCTCTCCAGCCAGGAGCCAGGCGCGCGGCTGGCTGTCGACTACTTCGTTTATCGCGCGGCCAAGGAGGTTGGCGCGCTCGCCGCCGTCCTCGGCGGCATCGACGGCCTGGTGTTCACCGCCGGCATCGGCGAGAACTCGGCCGAGATCCGCAAACGCATCTGCGAGGCCTCAGCCTGGCTCGGCATCGACCTCGACCACGCGGCGAACGATTCGCGAGGACCGCGCATCTCGCGTGCCGGCAGTCGCGTCTCGGCGTGGGTGATCCCCACCAACGAAGAACTCATGATCGCGCGGCACACGGGCGTGCAGCTGGGCCTGGTCGCGACTCGCACATAGAGGAGAACAGGGTATGGCCACGGAACAGACCGCCGCTGGTGCCGTTCGGGGCGCGGGTCGCGCCCCAGACGCGAGCAAAGGCCGAGAACCGGAAGGAAACAAGACGAGCCGGCGGCGCATGACGGTCGACGGAAACGAGGCGGCCGCCTCGGTCGCCTACCGCGCGAGCGAAACGATCGCGATCTACCCGATCACCCCGAGCAGTCCGATGGCCGAGGTCTGTGACGAGTGGGCGAGCCGGAAGAAGCAGAACCTCTGGGGCGCGATCCCCGAGATGGCCGAAATGCAGTCGGAGGCCGGCGCGGCGGGCGCGGTTCATGGTGCGCTCCAGGCCGGCGCTCTGGCGACGACGTTCACCGCGTCGCAGGGCCTGCTGCTGATGATTCCGAACATGTACAAGATCGCGGGCGAGCTCACGCCCTTCACGATGCACGTCGCGGCGCGGACGCTGGCGACGCATGCCTTGTCGATCTTCGGCGACCACCAGGACGTCATGGCCTGCCGCCAGACTGGCTTTGCGCTCCTCTGCTCCAACTCGGTGCAGGAGGCGCACGATATGGCCGCCGTGGCGCATGCCGCGACGCTCGAGACGCGGATCCCCTTCTTGCATTTCTTCGACGGCTTCCGCACGTCGCATGAAGTTGCCAAAATCGAGGAGCTGAGCGACGACGATCTTCGGACGCTCATTGCCGAACCGTTGATTTTCGCCCACCGCCAACGAGGCCTGACGCCCGATCGCCCGGTGCTGCGGGGCACCGCCCAGAATCCGGACGTGTTCTTCCAGGCGCGCGAGGCGGCGAACGGCTTCTACGACGCCTGTCCGGCTGTCGTCGAGCGCATCATGCAGGCGTTCGGCGACCTGACCGGCCGGCGCTACAGCCTCTTCGAGTACGTCGGCGACCCCGCCGCCGAGCGCGTCATTGTCTTGATGGGATCGGGCGCCGAGACCGCGCACGAAGCCATCGACTACATGGTCGCTCGCGGCGAGAAGGTGGGCGTGCTCAAGGTCAGGTTGTACCGTCCGTTTTCGCGGTCGGCCTTCATGGCCGCCCTCCCGACGACGGTTCGCCATCTGGCGGTGCTCGATCGGACGAAGGAGCCTGGGGCCACCGGGGATCCGCTCTATCTCGACGTGGTGGCGGCGCTGGCCGAGGCGCAGGCGGAGGGCCTCTCGCCGTTCGCCACGCCACCGCGGGTCATCGCCGGGCGCTACGGTCTGTCGTCGAAAGAGTTCACGCCGGCGATGGTCAAAGCCGCCTTCGACGAGCTCGCGAAGAGCTCACCCAAGCGCAAATTCACCATCGGCATCATCGACGACGTGACGCATTTGTCGCTGGCCTGGGATCCATCCTTCCGGACCGAGGCGGCAGACGTGACCGCATCGGTGTTCTTCGGACTCGGCGCGGACGGCACCGTCGGCGCCAACAAGAACTCCATCAAGATCGTCGGACAGGAGACCGACCTTTTCGCCCAAGGGTACTTCGTCTACGACTCGAAGAAGTCTGGCGCGATCACCGTCTCGCACCTGCGGTCGAGCAAGACGCCGATCCGGTCGGCCTATCTGGTGAATCAGGCCGGCTTCGTCGCCTGCCACCAGTTCGAGTTCGTCGACAAGATCGACGTGCTCGAGCACGCGGCCAAGGGTGCGGCATTCCTCCTCAACGCGCCCTTTCCCCCCGACCAGGTCTGGGACCACCTGCCGAGAGAGATGCAGGAGCAGATTCTCGAGCGGAAGCTCCGCTTCTATGCTATCGACGCCTACGACCTCGCGAAGCGCGCTGGCATGGGCTCGCGGATCAACACGATCATGCAGACCTGCTTCTTCGCCATCTCGGGTCTGCTGCCGCGCGACGAAGCGATCAAGCACATCAAGAAGTCGATTGAGAAGACCTACGGCAAGCGCGGTCCTGAAGTCGTGCGCCGGAACTGCGAAGTGGTCGACCAGGCGCTCGCCCACCTGCACCAGATCCCCGTTCCAACGGCGGTCACCGCAAGAATGAGCCGTCCGCCGCTCGTTTCGGAGCGGGCGCCTGATTTCGTTCAGAAGGTGACCGCGGTCATCCTCGCCGGCAAGGGCGATTTGTTGCCAGTCAGCGCCTTTCCGGTCGACGGCACCTGGCCGACGGCGACGGCCAAGTGGGAGAAGCGCAACATCGCCCTCGAGATTCCGGTCTGGGACTCCAAGATCTGCATACAGTGCAACCAATGTGCGTTGGTGTGTCCACATGCCGCCATTCGAGCGAAGGTGTACGACGAGGGCGCCCTTGCCGGAGCGCCTTCGACGTTCAAGTCGACGCCGTACAAGAGCAACGACTTCAAAGGCAAGCAGTACACGATTCAGGTGGCGCCGGAGGACTGCACGGGCTGCAACCTCTGCGTCAATGTCTGTCCGGCCAAGGACCGCACCAACCCGAAGCACAAAGCCATCGACATGCACCCACAGGCGCCGCTCAGGGCCGACGAGCGGGTCAACTACGACTTTTTCCTCGACATCCCGGAAGTCGACCGGACGAGCTTCACCCGCATCGATCACAAGAGCTCGCAGTTCATGGAGCCACTGTTCGAGTATTCCGGCGCCTGCGCGGGCTGCGGCGAGACACCTTACCTGAAGATGCTGACGCAGCTCTTCGGCGACCGCCTGCTCATCGCCAACGCCACTGGCTGCTCGTCGATCTACGGTGGCAACCTGCCGACGACGCCGTACACGACGAACCGCGACGGGCGTGGTCCCGCGTGGTCGAACTCGCTCTTCGAGGACAACGCCGAGTTCGGCTTTGGTTTCCGGATGGCGCTCGACGCACACGTCGCCACGTCGCGGGATTTGGTGCGCGGCCTCGGGCCGCAGCTGGGTGATGGCCTGATGACAGCGATTCTCGACGCCGACCAGTCGAACGAAGCCGGAATTGCCGAGCAACGCCAACGCGTGGAAGCGCTCCGCCAGCGGCTCGCCGGCCTGGCGTCGCCGGAAGCGCGCCGCCTTGAAACCCTCGCCGATTACCTCGTGAAGAAGAGCGTGTGGCTGGTTGGCGGGGACGGCTGGGCGTACGACATCGGCTACGGCGGCCTCGATCACGTGCTGGCCAACCGGCGTGACGTCAATATCCTCGTGCTCGATACCGAGGTGTACTCGAACACCGGCGGGCAGCAGTCGAAGTCGACGCCGCTCGGCGCTGCCGCCAAGTTCGCCGCTGCCGGCAAGCCGATCGGCAAAAAGGATCTCGGCCTGCTCGCCAACATGTACGGGCACGTCTACGTCGCCAAGGTGGCCTTCGGCGCCAAGATGCCGCAGACGGCGCAGGCGTTTCTGGAGGCGGAATCGTATCCCGGGCCGTCGCTGATCATCGCGTATAGCCCCTGCATCGCCCACGGCTACGACTTGGCGCAGGGCGTCTCGCAGCAGAAGCTCGCAGTCGACTCTGGCGTCTGGCCGCTCTACCGCTTCGATCCGCGCCGGTTGGTCAAAGGCGAACCGCCGCTGCGCCTCGACTACGGTCCGCCCAAGGCCAAGGTGGCCGATTACCTGCGCAACGAGTCGCGCTTCCGGATGATCGAACGCGCCGATCCGGCGCGCTACAAGTCCTTCGTCGCCGAGTCGCAGGCCGCGGCCGAGCGGCGCTACGCCGTCTACGAGCAGCTCGCCGGAATCACGGTTCCGGTGATTGAGACACCACAAGAACAGCCGGCAGCCGCCGACGAGTTGGAGAAGTGATGGATCTCACCACAACGTATCTTGGGATGCGTCTCCCGCACCCGTTGATCGTCGGGGCCGGACCGCTGAGCGACGACCTCGACACGGCCCGCGCGCTCGAAGACGCGGGCGCCGCGCTGCTGGTGCTGCGCTCTCTGTACGAAGAGGAAATCACCGGCGAGCAGATGGAGGCGTTCTTCAACGCCGAACAGCACGCTGAATCGTTCCCCGAAGCGGACCACTTCGAACCCGAGCCGCTCATGGCGCTCGGGCCCGACGAGTACCTGGAACACCTGCGGTCGGTCAAGTCGGCCGTCGACATCCCCGTGATGGCCTCGCTCAACGGCGTCACGCCGGGCGGGTGGATTTCTTACGCCAAGCTGATCGAGGAGGCAGGCGCGGACGGTCTCGAGCTGCACGTCTATCACGCCGCGAGCGACATGACGACGAGCGCCGCCGACGTGGAGCGGCAGGCGATCGACATCGTGCGCGAGGTGAAGCAGAGCGTCCGCATCCCGGTCGCCGTCAAGCTCGCGCCGCTGCACACCGCCTTCGCGCATTTCGCCCGGCAGCTGGACGACGCCAAGGCCGATGGATTCGTGCTCTTCACGCGGTTCCACCGCGTCGATCTCGACGTCGACGAGCTCGAGATCGTCCGCTCGCTGCCGTTGTCGGACTCCTCGGAGCTGCCGATGCGGTTGCGCGGCGCGGCGGCGCTCTCCGGCCGCGTCAACGCGTCAATCGCGATCACCGGCGGCATCCACACGGGCATCGACGTCATCAAGGCGACGATGGCCGGGGCACACGCCACGCAAATGGTCTCGGCTGTGCTTCGTCACGGCCCGACCCATCTGCGAAAAGTTCGCGCCGAGATCGAAGCGTGGATGCAGGAACGCGAGTGGAGCTCGCTGAACGAGATGCGAGGCAACATGAGCCTCGGACGGATTCCCGATCCCGCCGCTTACGAGCGCGCCAACTTCCGCATGGCGTTGCGGTAATTCTGGCGCGGCGCCGGTTTCCGACCGGCGCCCAGTCACATTAGTCTGGTCGCGCGTCGCGTAATCGAGGAGGTGCCCGTGAAGTCTCTACGCGACTCGCTGTGGAGCACGTTCATCAGCGGCGTGCTCATCGTCGTCCCCACCTACCTGGCCCTGATCGTGCTCCTCAGGGGCATGCGGACGGTGGCCGATCTGGTACGGCCGCTGACGACCCTGCTGCCCGACTGGTTGCCCAACGAAAACCTGGTGGCCCTGCTTCTGGTCTTTCTGCTGTGTCTCGCTGTCGGCTCGGCCGTTCGCACCAGGGCCGGGCACGCGGCCGCCGACCGGTTGAAAACCATGTTCCTGCAGACGTTCCAGACCTTATCGCGGTGGGGTTCGGGGTCGGGACGTCTGCTCCACACCATGCAACCCGCAGACGCCGTGCACAAGTAGCCGGGACGCGAGTCCGCGCCGCGGCCTCACCTTTGACGATGAGAAGACCGCGGCGCGCGAGGGTGGGTCGTTCGTTCTCGTCAGATGGCTACCACCTGACTCCAAATATGATCGGGAAGTACTGGGCGTTCGTCGAGAAGTCCGAGGGCAGCGTCGTTCCGCCGATTGCGTCCACCTGTGGGTTCACCTCCGGACCCCACACGTAGTGGAATCGCGTCTCGACGTAGAACTTGGCGACGTCAGTGCCAAACGTCACACCGCCGCCGAAATTGATGCCGAAGTCCGTTGAGGATCTATTGCCAATGATGCGGTCGACGGACACCAGCGCCGGATAGCACCAGTAGTAATAGGGATCGCAGAACGAGGCGTAGCCAACGCTCGGCGACGTCAACTCTACCGTCCGATGATAGAAGCCCACGCCCCCGAGAGCATACCCGCCGATGCGCGAATCTGAGCGCGCCGGAGTGAAGACGGCATTAAACGTGCCGACGTGCATGTGGTGATTGCTTTCGATGAGCTGGTTAGAACCCACTCCGCCGCCAGGCGTCGGGAATACCGTAATGGTCTTCTCCGGGCCGGGCATCCAGTTGTACGAATACTCACCCTGAATGCCGAGAGTCGGCGAGATGTTGAACGTGGCACCGACGCTGCCGTTCCAGCCGGTGTTGAAGGCGTCCTTGAAGCCGCCCAGCGGGAACAGTACGCCGCCACCGATGTTGAAGGTCACCGGCTTGTCCTGCGCGCTCACTGGAGCCGCCACAACGAGCAGTGCCAAACCAGCAAGAACCAGCTTCCGCATTGAACACACTCCTCCCTAGAGACGTTGGGTGGTCGACTCCTCTCCTGTGGATCGAGAAGCTGACGCGCCTGGTCTATAGCATTCGGGGTGCCAGGGGCCCGCAGCGAGGTTTGCCTCAAATCTTTTCGGATAATGGCCGCCTCCCTTTGGATAATGGCCGCCAAACGCTCGAAGTGGCCCGCGCGCTCGTCGGCGGTATCCGATATTTCGGAGGCGTCCACACGCCGCGGGCCACGGCGCCAGCCACATGTCGTTGCGGGTCTCAATAGCTCCAGCCGATGGAGGCGACGACGCCGACGTCGTTCTTCTCGGCGTCGGGATTGGGCGGACGGCTGTCGAAGGTGTCGTAGCCGTTCAGCGAGACATACAGGTCTTTCAACAGCTCCCGTTTGACGCCGGCGTCGAACTGGAGGCGCTGGCGACCAAGGTCACTGAAGCTGGGATAGTACTGGAGGGCGATGTCGAGGTTCGTCTTCGGCCGATCGTAGGTGAAGTACGACGTCTGAAAGACGAGAAGGCCCTCGACGTTATCGGTGGACTGCACGTCGACGCCTTGCTCGTGGTTGAACGCCAGGCCGGCCCCGGCGCTCATCTGCGCGCGATTCGTGTTGATGAGCCTCGGGCCGGCAGCCACGCCAACCTGCGATCGGAATTCGAGGCCCAGGCTTTCGTTGGTTTCGAACCGGCCGGCGCCGGTAATGAACCAGCGTTGCCACCGATAGCGGAGGTACGAGATCTCGAGCGATCCGCGATCGTCGCGGTCGTCGTCATCCTGTTTCTCGGTGAGCGTGAGGGACGCGGCGACGCGGGCGCGGAACGCCGGCCGCCGATAGACCGTCTCCGAATTGAGATTGAGCTGAGCGACACCGCTCGAGCGCGTGTAGCTGAAGCCAGAGTCGATGGAGCCATCGAGCTTGCTCCAGAAGCTGCGCCCGATCGGCGTGATGACCGTCGTCTCGGTCATGGTGAGCGTGACCGGCCCGTC
>Ga0111538_10005495_pt1 | contig 17314 bp, 18 predicted proteins | sample SoiMethybrSBSTD1_FD_79669 | JGI IMG/M metagenome (GOLD analysis project Ga0111538, IMG submission 79669) | Bulk soil microbial communities from a Populus tree surrounding site in Tennessee, USA - Soil MetaG P. TD hybrid SBSTD1 (version 2)... | ecosystem: Environmental > Terrestrial > Soil >...
CAATGCTCAGCCACAGCTCGTCGATGAGACGCAGACGTTCGTCGACAGACAAAGATTTTGGATCGATCGCGGGAGGGCTCATGACGCCGATTTTATCGCCTTTCCTTGACCGCCCCAACAACCGTCAATTGAAACCGATGCACCCTACAGCTTGGCACCCGACGCCTTGACCGGCGCCTGGAACGTCCTGACCTGGTCTGCGACGAAGGCGGTGAACTGCTCGGGCGTCATGTCGCGGCTCTGCACGCCGAGCTCGGCGAGGCGCTGCGCCACCTTGGGATCGGCGAGCGCCTTCTTGTTCGCAGCATGGATGCGCGCGACGACCTCGCGCGGCAGTCCCGCGGGGCCGGAGATGCCGAGGAAGTTCTCCGCCACCAGCTTCTTCTGGCCGAGCTCCTGCACGCTCGGCACGTCGGGCGCCATGGGCGCGCGCGCCGGCGAGGTCACCGCGATGGCGCGCAGCTTTCCGTCCTTGATGAAGGGAACGTTCTGCGGCAGCGTGTCGATGGCAAGCTTGATGGTGCCCGACAGGAGGTCGTTGTGCATCGGCGAGGAGCCCTTGTAGCCGACGTGCTCCATGCGCAGGCCGTAATCCTTCTTCATCGTCTCGCCCACGAGGTGGCCGATCGAGCCGATCCCGCCCGAGCCGTAGTTCACCGGGTTCTTCTCCGCCTTCATCCACGCGATCAGCTCGGCCATGTTCTTCGCCGGGACCGAGGGATGGACCACGAACACGTTCGCCACCGAGCCGATGTAGGCGGCGTGGGTGAAGGCCTTGACCGGGTCGTAGCGCGGCTCGTCCTGCATCGCGGGCGAGATGCTGATCGGCGCGCTGTTCGAGAGCAGCAGCGTATAGCCGTCGGCAGCGGCGTTCGCCGCTTCGGCCGCCCCGATCGTGCCGCCCGCGCCCGGCTTGTTGTCCACGATGATGGACTGCCCCAGCTCGGACTGCAGCGGGATCGCGACCAGGCGCGCGACGATGTCGGACGAGCCCCCCGGCGCGAACGTGACGATCACCCGCACCGGCTTGGTCGGCCAGGTTTGCGCAGTCACATTGGTCGACGCGGCGAGCGCCCATACGATGAAGGTTGGAAATTTCATTTTTTAGCTCCCTCGATAAGTCGTATAGCCCCAGGGCGAACACAGCAGCGGCACGTGATAATGCGCCGCGGCGTCGGCGATCGTGAAGCGGATCGGCACCGCGTCGAGGAACCCCTCACCCGCGAAGTGGGCACCGAGGCGGAACAAGAGTTGATAGGTTCCGGCGCGGAAGCTCGCGCCTTCCAGGAGAGGCGCGTCGGTGCGTCCATCGCGGTTGGTCGTCGCTTTCGCAACCAGCGTGCCGATCTCGTTCTCGAGACGATATAGCTCAACCGCGATGCCGGCGCCCGGCTTGCCTCGCGCCGTGTCGAGCACGTGCGTGGTGAGCCTACCCATCGACCATCTTCTCCAGCCGGCCGCGCGTGATGTGGCCGATCTGCTCGAGCGCGGCGTTGAATTCCGCCTGTGACTCGCGCCCGATCCGCCGCGACATCTCGGCGAGCACGCTCTCGCGCGTGGGATGCAGACGCAGCGCGACGATGCAGGGAAAGCCGTGCCGCTCGCGATAGCGCTGGTTCAGCCTTTGCATCGCCTCAAACTCTTCGTGGGTCAATCGAAGGAAACCGAGACGCCCCTGTTCGCTCGATGAATCGGCGGTCAGCGCGCCCTCTTTCGCCTCGGCGCCCGCAAGCTCGGGATGCGCGAGCACCAGGGCGAGCCGCTCTTCTTTCTTCGCTTCGGCGACGACCCGCATCATCGCCGCGTGGAGCGCACCGAGCGAGCCAAACGGCTTCTTGTGCCACGCGCGCTTCGCCACCCAGGGCGAGTGCTCGAACACGCCGCCGAAGCGCTCCACGAACTCGCGTTCCCCCAGCGCATTCGCCTCCTCGAGCCGCACGCACGCTAGTGTACACTCCGCCAAAATGCTAGATGCCTCGCGCATCATGCAGCGGTGCGATGCCCTCGCGCGGCATTCCGAGCTGCCCGGTGGATTGACGCGAGTGTTTCTCTCACCCGAAGGCCGCGCCGCTGGCGAAGCGGTGCTCGGCTGGATGCGCGAAGCGGGCATGCGGGCGGCGCTCGACCCGATGGGCAACGCGGTTGGCCGCTACGAAGGCGTGCGCACGGGGCTTCCCTGCCTCATGCTCGGTTCGCATCTCGACACGGTGCGCGACGCTGGACGATACGACGGCATGCTCGGCGTGATCAGCGCCATCGAATGCATAGATGTCTTGCACAAGAAGAAGGAGAAACTGCCCTTCGCGATCGAGGTGATCGGCTTCGGCGACGAGGAAGGCGTGCGCTTCGGCACCACGCTCCTCGGCAGCCGCGCGATCGCCGGGACGCTCGATCCTGAAGTTCTCCAAGCCAAGGATTCCGGCGGAACTTCGATCGCGCAGGCTTTGCTCCAATTCGGCCTAAATCCGCAACATCTTTCCAGGGTGAGACGGAAGAAAAGCGATGTTCTTGCCTACGCCGAATTGCACATCGAGCAAGGCCCGGTGCTCGAAGCCGAGGGCTTGCCCGTGGGCGTGGTCACCGCGATCAACGGGTTCTCCCGGCTTCGCGTCACGCTGCGCGGCGAAGCCGGGCACGCCGGGACCGTGCCGATGTCGCTGCGCCGCGATGCGCTCGCCGCCGCCGCAGAATGCATCCTGATGGTGGAAAGGGCGGCAAAGGAGCTTCCGGACCTCGTCGCCACCGTCGGCCGCATCGAAGCGAAGCCGGGAGCGATCAACGTGATTCCGGGCGAAGTGCAATTCACCGTGGACCTGCGTGCGCCAGAGGATTCCGCTAGAGAGGATGCCGTGGCCGAGGTCAAACGCGAAATCGCGCGCACCGCGGCGCAGAGAAAATTAGAGGCGCGGATCGAATCGCTGCAGGACTTCGGCTCGAGCGCCTGCGCGCCCTGGCTCATGCGCCAGCTCGAGCGCGCGGTCGAGGCGCGCGGCGTGCGCGTGCGCCGGCTGCCAAGCGGGGCCGGCCACGACGGCATGGCGATCAAGGCGATCGCCGACATCGCGATGCTCTTCGTGCGCTGCAAGGGCGGCGTGAGCCACAATCCTGCCGAGTCGATCACCGAGGGCGATGCGGCGACCGGCGCCGCCGTGCTTTTCGACTTCATTCATGACTTCAAACCCCTATCCGCGTGACCTGATCGGCTATGGGGGGAAGCCGCCCAAGGCGAAGTGGCCGGGCAGCGCGCGCCTCGCCCTGCAGTTCGTGCTCAACTATGAGGAGGGCGGCGAGAGCTCCGTTTTGCACGGCGACAAGGCTGCCGAAGCCTTCCTTTCCGAGATCGTCGGCGCGGCGCCGCTCGAAGGCGTGCGCCACATGTCGATGGAGTCGATCTACGAGTACGGCTCGCGCGTGGGCGTCTGGCGCATCCTCGAGCTCTTCTCGCGCTACGACGTGCCGTTCACCGTGTACGGCGTCGCCATGGCGATGGAGCGCAACCCCGCCGCGGTCGGGGCGCTACTCAAGGCGGGGCACGAGATCGCGAGCCACGGCTGGCGCTGGATCAATTACCAATACGTGCCTGAAGCGCTCGAGCGCGAGCACATGCAGCGCGCGATCGAGATTCACCGCAAGCTCACCGGCGAGCGCCCGCTCGGCTGGTACACCGGCCGCACCAGCCCGAATACGCGCAAGCTCGTGGCGGAGGACGGCGGCTTCGTCTACGACGCCGACGACTACAGCGACGACCTGCCGTGGTACGACACGCGGTACCGGGACAAGAGCGGCAAGCCGCAGCTCGTCGTCCCGTATACGCTGGACGCGAACGACATGCGCTTCGCCACGGCCCAGGGGTTCAACTCGGGCGATCAGTTCTTCGCCTATCTCAAGGACGCCTTCGACGTCCTCTACGAGGAAGGCAACCGCACGCCGCGCATGATGTCGGTCGGCCTGCACTGCCGGCTCGTCGGCCGCCCCGGGCGGCTTGCTTCGCTCGAACGCTTTCTCAAGTACGTGCGCGGCAAGAAGGTCTGGGTCACGCGGCGCATCGACATCGCTCGCCACTGGCTGAAGCACCATCCTCATGAATAAGGATGTAATGCACGACATCAATCCCGCGCCGCGGCTGCTGATGGGTCCCGGGCCGATCAACGCCGATCCGCGCGTGCTGCGCGCGATGAGCGCCCAGCTCCTCGGGCAGTTCGACCCGCAGTTTCGCCAGTACATGAAGGAGGTTTCGGAGCTCTATCGCGGCGTGTTCAAGACCGAGAACCGCTGGACGCTGCTCATCGACGGCACCGCGCGCTCCGCCATCGAGGCGGCGCTCGCCTCGCTGATCGAGCCGGGCGACCGCGTGCTAGTGCCGGTATTCGGGCGCTTCGGCCACCTGAAGGTAGAGATCGCCAAGCGCTTCGGCGCCGAGGTTTTCCCCGTTGAAACGGAGTGGGGCACGGTTTTCACGGATGACAAGCTGGAAAAGGAAATCAAGGCGAGAAAGCCCAAAATCGTCGCGGTCTCCCACGGCGACACGTCGACGACCATGGCGCAGCCGCTCGCGGAGCTCGGCAAGCTCTGCCGCGCGCACGACGCCCTGCTTTATGTCGACGCCACCGCCACGCTTGGCGGGATGGACGTGGCCACCGATGCGTGGCAGCTCGACGTGGTCAGCGCCGGCCTGCAGAAGTGCCTGGGCGGACCCTCGGGCAGCGCGCCGCTCACGCTGAACGAGCGCGCCGAAAAGCTCATCGTGAGAAGGCGTCACATCGAGGAGGGACTGAAGAAGAAGGACCAAAAGGACGAACAGGACGGCGAAGGTCCGATCATCCGCAGCAACTACTTCGACCTCGCGATGATCATGGACTACTGGTCCGACAAGGCGCTGAACCACCACACGGAGGCGACCACGATGCTCTATGCCGGGCGCGAATGCGCGCGCATCCTGCTCGGGGAAGGCCTCGAGCGGGCCTTCGCGCGCCATGCGCGGGCCTCGCGGGCACTCACCGCGGGCCTCCAGGCGATGGGGCTCAGGCTTTTCGGCGACCAGCGCCATAAGATGGCGAACGTGACCGGCGTGCATATCCCGCCCGGCGTCGATGGCGAGAAGGTGCGCCGGGCGCTCCTCGATGACTTCAACATCGAGATCGGCACCTCCTTCGGCCCGCTGCACGGCCGCATCTGGCGCATCGGCACCATGGGATACAACGCCCGCGCGGACGCAGTCCTCAACACCCTGGGAGCGCTGGAGGCGATTCTTTCCCAGGAAAAACACAAGCTGTCGCGGGGCGCAGGAGTGGATGCGGCTCTGGCGGCGTACCGCGGGGGCTGAGCGTGCCCGTCCCGGATTCGCTCCTCGTCGCGATAGGCGGTAACGCCACCCATCCGGAGAACATCCGCGGCACCACCGAGGAGCAGGAAGTGGTCGCCGACGCCGCGGCCAGGGCGCTCGTCCCCCTGATCCGGTCGAAGAACCGGCTGCTGATTACCCATGGAAACGGCCCGGTGGTCGGCAAGATCCTGCTCCGCATGATGCTGACCAAGGAGCAAGTGCCGCCAATGCGGCTCGACGTTTGCGTCGCCCACAGCCAGGGAGGTATCGGGTACCTGCTCATGCAGTCGCTGGAGAACGCCTTGCGCCGTGCCCGGCTCGAACGGCAGGCGGCCTGCGTGGTGACGCAGGTCGAGGTCGACCCGGACGACCCGGCGATGCGCTCCCCGTCCAAGCCCATCGGCCCCTTTTTCTCGGCCGAGGAAGCGAAGGCACTGGAGGCGAAGGGCTGGCGCATGACGGAGGACGCCGGACGCGGCTGGCGCCATTGCGTCGCCTCCCCCGAGCCGCGCGCGATCATCAACCTCCGCGTCATCGAGGCCCTGCTCCAGGCGGGTACCGTCGTCATCGCCGGCGGCGGCGGCGGCATCCCGGTGGTGCGGGGGGCGAACGGCGACTGGCAGGGAGTCCAGGCGGTGGTGGACAAGGACCTCACCTCGGCGCTGCTCGCGCGCTCGCTCGGCATCCCGGACCTCCTCATCCTGACGGCGGTCGAGCGCGTCGCCGTCGACTTCAACACCCCGCGGCAGCGCTTCCTCGATACGGTGAGCCTAGCCCAACTCAAGGCCTACCACGCCGCCGGCCACTTCGGGCGCGGCAGCATGGGGCCGAAGGTCGAGGCGGCGATCCGCCACCTCGAGGGGGGAGGACGCCGCGCCATCATCGGAGCCCTGGAGCACGCCCTTCCGGCGCTCGAGGGCGAGAGCGGGACCCATGTCGTTCGAGGCTGAGAGCGCGGGACGCTTCGCCCGGGAGGCATTGCACGGAGGCGAAGGCGAGGTTTGCGCCCTCTTCCGCCGCAGCTTCTACTTGCGCTGCCCGGGCGAGCGCTACGCCTGCGTCGGCGCCCCGTCGGTCGGCAACGGGCCGCTCAATGTACTGGTGCCGGACCTGGCCCTGCCACGGCTCGGCGACCGGGTCGGAGTCTCCTTTTCGCGCGCAAAGCCTTGGCAGCCGCCCCCTCCGGTCGCCGACCAGCCCCGGCTGGACGATCTCACGGCAGCGGCCGGTCACCGTATTCCGGCCGAGGGATTCGGCTGCCTCGTCATCGGCAAGCACAACGCGTTGAGCGGCCATGCTCAGCCCGCGCTCGACGCGCTCGAACGGTGGCTCGTCGGCAACGCCATCGCTGGCGAAGCGGCGCAGCTCATCGGCCTGGGCCCGGGGCTCACGCCTTCCGGCGACGACTATCTGGGCGGCATGCTGGTAGCGCTGCGCCGCACCAGGAACACGATGCAGGCCGAAGGGTTGTGGCGCTGGCTCCAGCCGCTGCTCAAGGAGCGAACCAGCGCCATCAGCGCCGCGCACCTTGCGGCCGCCGCGGCTGGCGAGGGGCACGAGGCGCTGCACGCCGTCCTCAATGGCGACTTCGACTTCGACGCCCTGGACGCCGTCGGCCATACCTCCGGCTGGGACGCCCTGGCGGGCGCCGCAGCCGTCCTCCGAACCTACTAAAACAAAACTAGTACCAAAGCCCTATTGCGACCGGTTTGCCCCGGGAGCAGATTGCCAATGGGGGAATGCGGGGGGGAAGCAGGATGCGCAGCTACTATTGGGCAATGGGCTGGTTCCGCGAGCAGCGGCTTCAGCTCAAGGATTGGCTTTACTGGCGTCGCGTAGCGAAGGCGCCTGAATCCGTCGGAGCGCGCAGGCGATGAGCTCCGAAAAACAGGAAGTCCGGATGGTGTTCGACGCGCCGCCGGGCCGCGACATGCCGACGCTCGTCGAGATCGAGGATCAGAGCGGCCGCGCGATCGACATCGGCGAATGGCGCGCGCGCCCGGACGGCTATTGGGAACTCGTCATTCCCATCAGGCAAGGATAGGAGCCAAAAGCCTTACTGCGGTTTTACTGCGGCGCTTCGATCTTCGCAACGCGCGCGAGCTCTCGCCAGCGCATGAGATCGGCGGCGATGGCGTTCGACACCGTTTCTGCTTCGTCCCACACCGGTTCCGTTCCCATGTCGCTCAGGCGCGCGCGGAACGTCTGATCGTTCATCACCTGCTTCAAGCCCGAGCGGACGGCCTGCGCCGGCGCATCGGGCGTCTTCGCCGGCGCGAGCACGCCGTACCAGTTGAATACCAGCAGGCCCGGAAACCCCTGCTCCACGAGCGGCTTCACGCCGGGAAGGAGCGGCGAAGGAAGCGGACCGGTCACGCCGAGCGCCTTCAGCTTCCCGGCGCGCACCTGCGGGACGCCCTGCGGGATCGGCCCGAACATCATGCTCACTTCGCCCGCCATCGCCGCGCTCATCGCCGGCGCTGCGCCCTTGTAGGGAACATGGATCATGTCGACGCCCGCGATCGCCTTGAAAAGCTCGCCCGCAAAATGCGCCGGCGCGGCGACGCCCGCGGATGAGAAGCTGAGCTTTCCCGGTTGCTTCTTCGCAAGCTCGACCAGCTCCTTGGTCGTCGAAACGCCGAGCGAGGGATTGACGAACAGGCCGTTGTCGCTGCGCGCCACGGCCGCGATGGGGCGAAAGTCGGTGCGCGGGTTGTACGGAACCTGCTTCGCCACCGCGGGATACATGGTGAGCGGGATGTCGACCGTCACGAGCAGCGTGTACCCGTCGGCCGGGGCGCGCGCCACCGCCGCGGCGCCGATCGAGCCCGAGCCGCCGGCCTGGTTCTCGACCACCACCGGCTTGCCCCACTGCTCCGCGAGCTTCTGCGCCATGAAGCGCGCCATCACATCGAGCGGGCCGCCGGCGGTGAACGGCACGACGAATTTGACCGGACGAGACGGATACGCTTCCTGCGCAATCACCGGAATGGACATGCACAGAACAACTACGGCGAGGATCCGCACCACGCTTCCTCTCTTCTAGGAAATCATCGAAGCCGCCAGCTCCGCGGCGAGCGCGTTCGACGCGGCGACCGCGACGCCACCTTCGCGCAGCAATGCGACCTGGCGCGACCACACCTGCGGATCCTGCTCCGTGCCCGTGACCGAGGCGATTACCGGCTTGCCACCCTTCACCGCCTTGAGAAGAACACCGGCCGGATTCTCGTGAGCGCCGTAGCCGAGGACCACATCGACCAGGACCAGGCCGACCTCGGGATTCGCCATCGCCCTCGCCACATGATCGTTGCGGATCTCCGGCTCGATCATCGGATGCGGCCTGCCGCGCGTGTATTCGTCGTCGCCGAGGTCGACGAACCGGTGGCCGGAGAGTCCTTTGCGGCGGAAGATGAGCTCCGCTTCGGCGCACAGCGTACCGCCGCAGTACAAGCCCTCGACTCGCGCGCCTTTGACCTTCTTCATCTCCCTCGAAGGGAAAGGCGAGAGCTTCTTGCCCATGGCGCGTTCGGCGGCCTCGGTCAGGGTCGTGGCAAACATCGGGCTCTGATCGCGCTCCATGCCGAGGAAGCAGACCACGCACGGCTTGGACGTTCCCTTGATCCGCTCGAGCACGCGCAGCGCGACTTCGGGCGCGGGCGGCTTGGAGATGAGCACGATCTTCGCGGTCGCCGGATCTGCGGCGAGCGCGTCGATCGCCGCCAGCGTGCCGAGTGCGCCGATGCGGGCGTCGAGGTCGCGGCCGCCGACGCCGATGCCGTGCGAGATGCCGCCGCCCATGCGCGCGACGAGCGCGGCGACTTCCTGCAGCCCGGTGCCGGAGGCCGACACGATGCCGATGTCGCCGCGGGGAAGCACGTTGGCGAAGGCGAGCGGCGTGCCGGCAATGATTGCCGTGCCGCAGTCGGGTCCCATCATGAGAAGACCGCGCTCGCTGGCCAGGCGCTTCAGCGCCGCCTCGTCCTCGAGCGGCACGTTGTCTGAGAAGAGCAGCACGTGAAGCCCGCGCTCGAGGGCGCGGCGGGCCTCGTGCGGCGCGAACTCGCCCGGCACCGAGATCAGCGCCAGGTTCGCCTGCGGCATCAGCCCCAGGCCGCCGCCGAGGCCGCGCGCGCGCGGCAGCGACTCGCCCGTCGCGGCCACCCGTGTTTCGGACAGCAGCGCGTCGGCCTGCCGCATCGCGTCCGCGCCGGAACGCTCGTCATGCGCGAGGATCGCAATGATCAGATCGTTCGGCGTAGCCGCTTCGCCTTCTCTCGCGAGCAGTCCGGCGCCGCGCAGCAGCTCGCGGTTCGAAGGGCTGCCGATCATCACCGCCGCGCTTTTCACGCCGGCGAGCGCCTCGAGCTTGCGCGACACACGCATCAGCGCCACCGAATCGAGGTAGCGCCCGCGCTCGACCCGGTTAACGAGCATCGTCGGCGAGCGCGAGCAGCGCTTTTTCGAAGCACGCGAGCGGCGCGCGCGCCACGCCCGCACCCACCTGTCCCACGCCCGGCATGCGGTGCGCGATGCCGGTATTGATCGCGGGCGCGATGCCGGTCTCTACCACCCGCCGCACGTCGATCCCGGTCGGGGTGCCGGCGAACTCCAGCGCCGGGATGGCCCATTTCGGGTTGCGCGCCGCCGAGATCTCGCTCATCGCGCGCGTGTACCCCACGGCATCGGCAAACCCGCCGGCACCGACGAAGCCGGCGACCGCCGGCGCCGCCGCCATGGCGAAGCCGCCGAGCCCCACCGCCTCGAGGATGGCCGAATCGCCGATGTCGCGGTTCGCGTCGGCGGCGCTGAAGCCGGAGAAGTACAGGCCCTGCGGCATCTCGACCGGCGCGGTGAACCACGCGTCGCCCAGCGCGGCGACGCGGATGCCGAAGTCGGTGCCGTTGCGCGACATCGTCGTGACGATGGTCGAGCCCCCGATGCCGCGCGCCGGATCGAGCATGCTCTTCCCCATGGCCATCGCCACGTTGAGGAAGAACTGGTCGTTGCTCCCCATGAACTCGAAGGCCTTCGCAAGGCTCGCCGAATCGCTCGCGCTGCGCGCAATCGACGGAGCTAGCGCTCGCAGGAGCAGCGACGAGCACGCGACATTGCGCTGATGCATCTCGTCGCCCATGGACAGCCCGCGGGCAATGAGAGGATTGAGCGCGATGCCACCCGAATTCCGGATTGCCTTTCCCAATAACAAGCCAAAGTCGTCCCGCAGCCACGCAAGGCGCGCCAGCACCTCGGCGTCATTGCCGCCGAAGCGCATCACCTTGCCGAGGCCCTCGTTGAGCGCGCAGACGGCGCGGTTGCCGAACGCGCGGTTCTCGACCACGAGGAGCGGCATGCTCCGCGTGGTGATGCCCGTCATCGGCCCGACCGCGCCGAAGTGGTGGTTGGGCGCGAATTCGACGCCGCCGCCCGCGGCGAGCTTCTCCGCCGCGGCGAGGTCGCCCGCCCAGCCCTCGAACACGATCGCGCCGCAGATCGCGCCTTTCAGCGGGCCGCACATCCGAGGCCACTCGATCGGCGGACCGGCGTGGAGCAGCAGGCGCCGGCTGTCGAGCTCCGGAATGAGCTCGCCGGCGCGGCGTACGTCCGCGAGCACCGGCTCGGCGGCGAGGATCTTCTGCATCGCGACCCGGTTCGCTTCGTCAACGGAAGAACCTAGTTTTGCAAGTGCAGCGAGCAGGCGCGGGTCGCCGCCCGCGGGCGGGGTCCAGTCCACCTGAACCACGGCTGCGCCGTTCGCGGCAAGGTCGCGCGCGAACCCGGCGAGCCCGACGTTGACGACGCGAACCGGGCCGTGCAGCAGGCTAGGGATGGAATTGGACATGGCGCCAGGAAGCGCCGAGTTTACCAATGCGGCCGGCAGTGGGCCGCGGCTTAGCGGCGCGCGCGCCAGCGAAGGCGCGGATAGCGCTCGCGCGGACCCGTATGGCGCAGGTAGGCCGGCGCCGCGGCTTCGAGCGCCTGGGGCCGGATGCCGAACGGAAAATCGCCGGCGCACACGTTCGGCACCTGCATCGAGCGCACGTTGTCGCGGGTGATGAGCTTGCCGGGCAGCTTCTCCATGACGAACGCCTGCCAATACGAAAGGCGGTCCGAGAGGCCGAGGACCGCGCGGCGATGCCCCGTCATCTTGCACACCAGCTCGACCAGCTCCTTCAGCGTGTACTGGCGCGGGCCGCAGAGCTCGTAGACCTTGCCGTGCGTCGACAGGTCGTCGAGCGCGCGGCTCATGGCGTGCGCGACGTCTGCGACGTAGACCGGCTGGAAGCGCGCCTGCGGGCACGCGATCGGCAGGACCGGGAACAGGCGTGCGAGCTCGGCGAAGGTGTTGAGGAAGGCGTCCTCGGGGCCGAAGATGACGGAGGGCCGGAACGCGGTAACGGCGAGGCCCGCGGCCCCAAGCGCGGCCTGCTCGCCCATCGCCTTGGTGCGCAGGTATTCCGACGGCGCGTTCGCAGACGCCCCGAGCGCGCTCATATGCAATAGCCTCCCTACGCCGCGCGCGCGGCACGCGGCGACTACCGCGCGGGGAAACTCCGCATGCACCCGCTCGAAATCTCCGTGCAGGATGCCCACGAGGTTGATCACGGCCTGCCTGGTTCGGGTCAACGCTTCGAGCGCCCCCGGCGCCATGATGTCGGTTTCAATGACCTCTACGGTCGGGAGCGGCAGCAGGTGCTTGGCGCGCTCACGGTGCCGCGTCGGCACCGCAACCCTGACGCCATCGGCGGCCAGGGCCGCCACCAGGTGGCGCCCGACGAACCCGGAGCCCCCCAGCACCAGAACGTTGTCCAGCTTCACGGATTGCCGGCTGCCGTCTCCGGGTCGTCTTCCTCGACCGGCTCGCCGGCCGCACGCGCCGGGACGGTGCCCAGGCGCGCTTTGATCGGCGTGGCCGACTTGGTCAGCACCGCCGAATAGAAGACCGAGTTCGCCATCACCTTCTTCACGTAGTCGCGCGTCTCGCCGAAAGGAATCGTTTCCGCGTAGATCGCACCCTCGAGCGGCTTCGCGTCGCGCCAGCGGCGCGCGCGCGACGGGCCGGCGTTGTAGGCGGCGGAGGCGAGCACCTGGTGGCCGAGCTGGTCGAGCACCATCCTCATGTAGCCGGCGCCGAGGTTGACGTTGGTCTTGACCTCGATGACGTCCTTCGGCCGGAAATTGCGCATGCCGACCTTCTTCGCCACGAGCTTCGCGGTTTTCGGCATCACCTGCATCAAGCCGGCGGCGCCGACGCCCGAGCGCGCGTCGGTGACGAAGCGGCTTTCCTGGCGCGCGAGCCCGAGGACCCAGGCCTCGTCGAGGTTGTACGCCTTTGCGTATTCGCGGAACACCTCGTAGTACGGCACCGGATAGCGCAGGTCGAAGTTGTGCGTGCGCACGGTGCGGTCGGCGGTGTGGATGGCGCGGTCGTTGACCCCTTCGCGCCGCGCGAGCTCGGCCGCCCCGAGCAGCCGCTTGTCGTCGAAGTGGCGGATGGTGAAGAGCCATTCGCGCACGCCCTCGGTGCGCATTCCCAGCCGGATCAGCTCGAGCGCGCGTGCGAGGCCGGGAGTTGCGCGCGCCTTCGCGACGTCGTCATCGGTCGGGGTATAGCCCGCGACCGGGACCGTGCCGACGTAGCCGAGCTCCTCGTTGGCGAGGAGGCCGTAGAAATCGGTCTGGCCGGCGATGCGCAGATAGTAGGCGCGGGCGCCGGTGGTCTCGCCCTGCGCCGCAAGCGCCCGGCCGTACCAGTACGTCCAGGCGGCCTCGCGGCGCTGTTCAGGCGACATGCGGTCGATTGCGTCACGGACCGTCTGCCATGCGCCGCGGCGCAGCGCCGCGCGCGCCTTCCACGCCAGCTGCTGGTCGTCGAGCCGCGCGTCGTCGGCCCGCGCGAACCACCTGAGCGCGTTCTCGTGATGGACGCGTGCGCCTTCCAGGGCGACGCGGCCCCACAGGTAGCGCACATCCTCTTCGGGCAGGTCCTTCGCCAGCTCGCCTTCGAGCATCCCCGCGACCTGCTCGGGGTCGTTGCGCGCCTGGCGGAGAGCGGCCAGCACCACCACCTCTTTGGTCGCGCGCTTGTCCATCGTTCGCGGCAGCTTCGCGAGCAAGCGCTTCGGCTGGCGCGCGGCCTCGGCGAGCATGCGCTCGTCGGGGGCTTCGTCCTTGGGCAGATAGCCGAGCGCGGTCTTGGACGCGGTGATCTGGCCCTCCTCGAAAAGCTCGCGCACGCGCAGCCACACGTCCGGAACCTGGATGCGGCCACGCTCCCACATCAGCGTCGCGAGCTTCTCGCAGCCCTCGGGCAGCTCTACCGGGTAGACCCACATCTCCTGCGCCTCGGCGAGCGCCGACTCGTCGCCGCGCGAAATACGCGAGAGCCAGGCATAGCAGCGGACCTCGATGTCGTCGCGGGCGTAGTCGGCCGCCTCGCGATCGAACTCCTTCCAGTCGCCGCGCTTGCCAAGGACCTTCAGCCAGTCGCCGCGCATGCGCTCGCCGACGTAGGTATTCCCGTACGAGCCAAAGAACGCCTTGACCTCGGCGTTCTGGGCGTCTTCCAGCTTGAGCGAAAGGCGCATGTACTCGATCCAGGGCGTGAGGACGTGGCCCTCCAGCTTCTGGGCATGGCTCGCCAGCTTGATCGGGTTGCCCATGCGGTACGCGTCGAACACCCCCATGATGTGGAAGTCCGCGTCCTTCTGGCTGAGGGCCGCAAAGGCCCCTGCCGGCAGGAGCATCGCCAGCAACAATCCAGGGAGTAAACTAAGTGAGCCCAACTTCTTGAAAATCATGGGTTAAGCCGAGCATAGCACAGCGATGGAAGGCGACACGTTAAAAAGCTGGCGAAAGGCCCAGCGCGAGCGGCTCATCCGCGAGCGCTCGGCGCTCGACCACGAGACCCTGGAGCGGTGGCGGCATCGCATCGATGGCTTCCTGGAGCGTTCCTTTCCCGGCCTGGCGGGCCGCCGGGTGGCGTTTTGCTGGCCGATCCGCGCCGAATACGACGCGCGGCACCTCGCAAAAACGCTTCGCGAGCGAGGCTCGTTGACCGCGCTGCCGGTGGTCGTCGCGCCCAGGCAGCCGCTCGTCTTCCGCGAATGGCATCCCGGCGTGGAGCTCGCCAAGGGAGCGCTCGACATTCCGTACCCGGTCGGCTCGCAGGAACTCGTGCCCGAGGCGGTATTGCTGCCGATGAACGGCTGGGACGCGCAGGGCTATCGCCTCGGCTACGGCGCCGGCTTCTTCGACCGGACCCTGGCGAGCCTCGCCAAGCGGCCGGTCGTCATCGGCATCTCCTACGAGCTGGCGCGCCTCGACACCATCCACCCGCAGTCCTGGGACGTGCCGGTCGACTACGTCGTCACGGAACGCGGCGTCTATCGCCGCGACCCGGAAGGCCTCGCCTACCTCGGAGAGCCCCAGTCCGGGGATGAGCCGAGCGTGCTCTCTTCGCCGGTCTGCTACGCCGGCGAAGTAAAACGAGGCTAGAAATCCGGAAAAAAATCGGGGTCAGAGCCCTGTTCTTTTTCTTCTTACAACAGAAAGAGCTTGTAAGCGGGATTGCCCGTCTCGTCGGCGTACGGGTAGCCGAGCTTCCTGAGGAAACTCCGGAACTGGCCAAGCTCGGCCCGCGGCACCTGCATGCCGACGAGCACGCGGCCGTAGTCGGCGCCCTGGTTGCGGTAGTGGAAGAGACTGATGTTCCAGTCGCTGCGCATGCTTTCGAGAAAGCGCAGCAGCGCGCCCGGCCGCTCCGGGAACTCGAAACGATACAAAAGCTCGTTCCTTGCAAAGGGCGCTCGTCCTCCGACCATGTGCCGCAGGTGCGTCTTCGCCATCTCGTTGTCGGAAAGGTCGAACGTGCGCAATCCTTGGCGGCGCAGGCTGCGCACGATGCGCGCGGTGTCCTCGCGCGCGCGCACTTCGATGCCCACGAAAACGTGCGCGTCGTTCGAATCGGCGATGCGGTAGTTGAACTCCGTGACGTTGCGCCCGCCGAGCGCGGCGCAGAACTTGCGGAAGCTTCCCGGGCGCTCTGGAATGGTGACCGCCAGGATCGCTTCGCGGTGCTCGCCTAGCTCGGCCTCCTCGGCGATGAAGCGCAAGCGATCGAAGTTCGTGTTGGCGCCGGAAGCAACCGCAACGAGCGTCCGGTCGCGCGCGCCGCTGCGACCGACCCAGGCCTTCGCGCCGGCGACGGCGAGCGCCCCCGCCGGCTCGAGCACCACGCGCGTATCCTCGAACACGTCCTTGATCGCCGCGCACATCTCGTCGGTGTCGACCAGCACCATGTCGTCGACAAATCGGCGGCACAGGCGGAACGTCTCCTTTCCCACTTCCTTGACCGCGACGCCGTCGGCGAAGAGCCCGACTTGTTCGAGGCGCACGCGCCGGCCTTTCTTCAGCGAGCGCGTCATCGCGTCCGCGTCCACCGGCTCAACCCCGATCACTTTCACCGAAGGCCGCACGCGCTTCACGTAGGCCGCAATGCCGGAGATGAGGCCGCCGCCGCCCACCGGAACGAAGATCGCGTCGGGGTTGGGCTGCTGACGCAGGATCTCCATGCCGATCGTGCCCTGCCCGGCGATCACCTCCGGATCGTCGTACGGATGGACGAACACGAGGCCACGCTTCTTCTTGAGCTCGACGGCCTTGGTGTACGCGTCGGCGTAGGAGTCGCCGTGCAGCACCACCTGCGCGCCGCGCGCGGCGACCGCTTCAACCTTGATGCGCGGCGTCGTCACCGGCATCACGATGATCGCTCGGCAGCCCAAGCGTTTCGCCGCGAGGGCGACGCCCTGCGCGTGATTTCCGGCGCTTGCCGCGATCACGCCCCGCTGCAGGCGCTTGCGCGGCAGCCCGGCCATCTTGTTGTAGGCGCCGCGCAGCTTGAACGAGAATACCGGCTGCAGGTCCTCGCGCTTGATGAACAGGCGGTTGCCCAGGCGCTTGGAGAGCGACGCCGCGAGCTCGAGCGGCGACTCGATCGCCACGTCGTAGACGCGCGCCTTGAGCACCCGCTCCAGATAATCGTTCTTCACCATCGCCCCCGGGAGGCGGCGAATTTAGCATGACGGAACTCCTCGGCCTCGCCGCGGCCTGCTTCCTCGCCGCGACCCTGCTGCCCTTTCCCTCCGAAGGCGCGCTCCTCGCCTACCTGCACCTGCGGCCCGGCCACACCGCGCTCGCCCTCGCCGTCGCCACCGTCGCGAACACCGCCGGCGGCATGACCTCCTACCTCATCGGCCGCCTGATCCCGCAACGCGCCCCCGATGCCCGCGCCCTCGCCTGGGTGCGCCGGCACGGCGCACCCGTCACCTTCCTCGCCTTCCTTCCGTTCATCGGCGATGGCCTGGTCCTCGCCGCCGGATGGCTTCGCATCCACTGGCTCGGCACCCTCGCCTTCAGCGCCGCCGGCCGCCTCACGCGCTATGCGGTAATCGCGCTGCTCATCTAACAGCTGTGGCTCGCGCATGTGCGTCAAGCGCCGCCTAACCTATCATTCAGACAGACCGCCTCCGGCGGCCCCCGAATTCAGACGTTAGGCATCACCAATGACGCGACACCGCATAGAGGTAATCGCATACACAGTAGGCGGCGTGGTGCTTGGCCTGTTTTATTACCAGCTGAAGGGATCCATGCCGGGCCCTGTGTTCTTGGGGTTGGTGATTGCATATCTCATCGGGGTCCGCCTGGTCGGTTACTTCATCGCAAAACGATTGGCTAAGGCAAGCCGAGGTAGTGAGGTAGGCGGTGATGCCTGACAGCGCGTTGTTGACCGAAACCTCTTCATCGCCTCGCGCGCAGCGCGGCGCGGCAAGATGCGGACGTTAGACGCTACTGTGCGACTGCTGCGCTACTTTCGGCCGATCGTGTACGTGACGCTACAGCCAAACATGCTTTCCGTCCGCGACGTCGAGTCGGGCCGCACTGTCGCTGAGCCGCCACTTGCCGCAATCTCACGCGAACCAAAGAAGCGCTTGC
>Ga0111538_10005497_pt1 | contig 17311 bp, 20 predicted proteins | sample SoiMethybrSBSTD1_FD_79669 | JGI IMG/M metagenome (GOLD analysis project Ga0111538, IMG submission 79669) | Bulk soil microbial communities from a Populus tree surrounding site in Tennessee, USA - Soil MetaG P. TD hybrid SBSTD1 (version 2)... | ecosystem: Environmental > Terrestrial > Soil >...
GCTGGAGGCTGCTCCAACGCAGGCGCGATCGAGCTTCAGCGGCCTCGCCGACTGCAAGATCCCACTAGACATTGGATCACCTCCTTCCCGTTTGTTGCGATTCGCACTCAACTTAAGCGCAGTTTGGGCTTTTGAAAAGGGGGGTCGCCTCAGGCGAGGCGCCTGGCCAGGCTCTCGAGGCAACCACGCGGTCAGTTGGGCCTGGGCTGACTCTGGCCTGCCTCGAGATTGAGGTTGAGCTCGCTCGCATCCGCCGGCCGGCGGCAGCGGCCGTCGAACTCGGCCCCCTGCTCGATGGCAAGCGACATATGATGGATGTCGCCCTCCACTTTCGACGAAGCCTGCAGGGTGACTGTAACCCCGCGAATGACCCCGGAGATCTGGCCGCGCACGATAACTCGCTCGGCGGCAACCGTGCCGGTCACCCGGCCCTTCTCGCCGATGATGACCTCGCTCCCCCCGACATCGCCCTCAACCTCGCCGTCGACCTGGAGGGTCCCCTGGCTGATGATCTTGAGGCCTTGGCCAATGATCTTGAGGTCGTTGCCGATCACCGACTTCGGGCCGGGTTCGGCGCTGGCCGGACGGCGTTGCGCCACGTTCAGCCCGGCATTGGGATTGCTGCCAGCATTCGAATTGACGGGCTCGAGCCTCTTGGGCTCGCCCGTAGAGTTACGCGTGAACATTTGGCCCCCGGTTGTTTGACCAATTGGAAGGATGCGAGGGTCGGGATGCCAGCACCGTTGCGTGGTCGAATTATGTCAGCTGCCGAGAAAACGGCTCGCGAGAGGCCTTGCGCATCTTCCAGACTTGTGGCGATAGAAGGCAAGAAGGCGGTGGCGCGAGATAGAGCACTTGCATAGAGTGCCTCCTGCGCCGCTCGGTTGCGCGAGCGATTTGTCACGCTTCTTCATGAGGGTAACCATGCGCTTGGGGACTGCAGTCACAATATCGCTGATCGGCTGTGCAGCGTTCATTAGCCCCGCGGCGGGTCAAGGGCCTTGTCCGGCCAACCCCAATGCGCTGGGCGTTGCGCGCACGGTGGAGGTGGATACGACGGGCGGTCCAGGCTTCGGTTTTGAGCAATACAAGGCCCACGATTTCCTGGTTCTGAAGGAGGTGGTGCTCACCTTCGATGATGGCCCCTGGCCCGGCAATACCCCGGCGGTGCTGGCCGCGCTTGCCGAGCACTGCACCAAGGCGACATTCTTTCCCGTCGGCAAGCATGCCCTGTGGCACCCGGAAATTCTCAAGCAGGTGGCCGCCGGCGGCCACACGATCGGCGGCCACACCTGGTCGCATGCCAACCTCGCCAGCGTGAAGGCACCGAAGGCGGCTAAGGGACAAAAGGCACCTGCCGCCGCTTCCGACAATCAGCACGACCGAGGCGTCGAGGAGATCGAGAAGGGTTTCAGCGCCATCAAGCTGGCGCTCGGCACCCCTCCGGCCCCATTTTTCCGATTTCCGTTCCTGAAAGACCCCAAGGATCAGCTCGACTACCTCGGCACGCGCAACATCGCCGTGTTCTCCCACGATCTCGACAGCTTCGACTTCAAGATGCGCAAGCCCGAGGATGTCGTCAAATCGGTCATGACCAAGCTCGAGCGGAAGGGCAAAGGCATAATCCTGATGCACGACTTCCAGCAGGCGACCGCCAAGGCCACACCCGACTTGCTCAACCAGCTGAAGGAGAAGGGCTACAAGGTCGTGCACATGAGGGCCAAGACGCCGCTCGCAACCATCGCCCAATGGGACGAGGCGGCCAAGGGCGAGATCAAGGGCGTGATCGGCGGCGACCGTCCGACCTCCAGCGTCATCCGCACCATCGATGAGACAACGCCGTCCTCGGCGGCTGCCACCCAGACCGCGCCCGCCAAGAAATAGGTGGCCAGTACGACCGGCATCGACACCCATGTCATCCTCGGGCTTGTCCCGAGGATCCATGGTCCGGCGAACTCCCTACCGCTGGGATGGGCATGCGAGCGGATCAATCTGATCGATGCACCCCCATCGGGCGACTTGTTCCCTCGCTGGGGGGTGTCGCCTCGGTCCAAAATTTCGACGTTCGCGGAACGCTGGATCCTCGGACCAAGTCCGAGGATGACAGTTGAGTGCGCGGCGACGCCGCTCAAGCCACCCGGCTGGTGACGGCTATCGGCGGCGGGGAGCGCAAGGTCTGATAGACCACGCAGTAGCGCTCGGTGAGCTTCATCAGCGTGGCCCGCTGCTCCTGGGTGAGATCGCCCTCGATCTCGAAGGCGAGGCGGATGTCGCGGAAGCCCACGGGCGCGTCCTTGGCAACGCCCAGCGTGCCGCGGAAGTCGAGATCGCCCTCGGCCCTGACGCGGGCGTCGCGGATGGAGAGCCCCAGGGCCGTGGCGACCGCATTGAGCGTCACCCCGGCGCAGGCGACGAGCGCCTCGAGCAGCATATCTCCGGAGCAGGCATGCATGCCGCTGCCGCCGGTGGCAGGGTGCAGCCCGGCCTCGACCAGCGCCTTGCCCGTGCGAACGGAACACGTGACGCCCTCGCCGATCCGGCCTTCGGCTTTGAGAGTGATCACCGCCGTCTCGGGCGTCTCGCGATAACGCTCCTTGAGGGGGGCTTGCAGGGCCTTCAGCGCGCCGGCGTCCATGGCATCTCCTCTCATTGCTAGTGCGAGCGATGGATCATCCCCAGCCAGGCACACACCTCGCGGGCGTGCGCCTGAGGCAAGGGCACGGGATAATAGACCCTCTCGATGCGGCCGTCCCTCAGCGCTATCGTGAGCCGCTTCAGATAGGCAACCCCACCGGTCCTGAACGTCGGCAGCGCCAGGGCCCGCGCCAGCACGAACCCCTCGTCGCTCAGCAGCTCGAAGGGCAGGCCTAGGCGCTCGACCAGCTCGCTCTGGTAGGCGACCGATTGCGTGGAAAGCCCGAATACGCTCGCCTCGACCTGACGGAAGCCATCGTAGAGATCGCGGAAGCCCTCCGCCTGCGGCGTCGAGCCGTGGGCACCGGGAATGTCGTCCCAGCCAGGAGGATTGGGCTCGCCCGGCCTGCCGGTCCAGGGATAGCAGTAGACCACCACCAGCCCGGCCAGCCGCGCCAGGCTCAGCTTTCGGCCGGACGTCGTGGGGAGCTCGATGTCGGGCATGCGCCGGCCGCGCTGCAGGTGCCGGGCGCCGCCGTCGTCGGCCAGCGCGCGGGGGTGCGCGGTCATGAACGGCGATGCTCCTGCAGCCACGCCAGCACCTCGCCCGCGTTCTTGTCGGGCGGGAACACCGGATAGAACACCTTGGCGACGATGGCATCGTCGATCACCATCGCCAGGCGCTTGATCAGCGTGAGGCCCGCCACCTGCATGGTCGGCAGCCGCATCGCCCCGGTCAGGGCCAGCTTCTCGTCCGAGAGCAGCGGAAACGGCAGGTGCAGGCGCTTGGCCGCTTCCAGTTGGTAGGCCGGGTCCTGCGTGGAGAGCCCGAAAACGCGGGCCGCGCCGGCCTCGATCAGCACCTTGTGCAGGTCGCGGAAGGCGCAGGTCTGCGGCGTGCAGCCCCGGGCGCCCGGGATCATATCCCAGTCGCCGACGAGCGAGGGCTTGCCCGGCTCGCCGGTGCGGGGATAGGCGAAGGCCACGACACGGCCGGCAAGCTTGGCCAGGGAGACTTGCGACCCATCGGTGGCGGCCAGGGCAATGTCCGGCACTCTCATCCCCTGGAGATGGCGTGCCCCACCATCGTCGACGGGAGCGGGAATCTTCGACCAGTCGACCTCGTGCAGGTTTGGGATTGGCGGCGGTGGGCATGGGTCCTCTCCGAGCGTCAGCTTCGCATGCGGATATGGTACCTGCCGGCGACGTGGAAGCCAAAGCTCTGGTAGAGCGCCACCGCACCGACATTGGCGCTCTCGGTCTGCAGATAGAGGTAGCGGCAGCGGCAGGCGGCGGCTTGTGCCTCGATGGCCCGCAACACCGCGCGCGCGCAACCTTGCCGCTGCGCTGCGGGCAGCGTCGCCATGCACTGCACGGAAGCGAGCTCGCCGTCCGGAATTGTGAGCCCCGCACCCAACACCGAGCCCGCGCGCCGGCAGGCGAAGAAGGTCCGCGGCGCCGGCAGGCCGGCAAGGATGGCGGGGGCGATTGCCTTGCGATCAGCGGCGAGCCCCGACAGATAGACGTTCAGCCACTCAGCCGTCGGTTCGGGCGACAGCTCGACCTCGCCCGGCAGCCGCGCATCCGCGGGCACCGCCTTGGCCATGGTCACGTGGTCCTCGCTGCGGGCATAGCCGAGCCCCGCGAGCCGACTGTCGAGATCGCCGGGCACGCTCACCTCCGCGACGGTGAACCGGCAGGGCGCACCCTTGGCGCGATAGCGCCGTTCCGCTTCGGCGACGGCGGCCTCTACGCTCGGGCCCGTGAAGGCGAGGGCTGCGACCGAATTGGCGCGCAGCGACCCGCCCGATGCAAAGCGCCACAGCCAGCCCTCGATATCGTTTGTCTCCAGCGCCGGCCACGACCTTACGGCGGCCTGCTCGATGGCAAGAAGGATGTCGCGTGAAACCGGCACGGGCGTGGTCGCGTGGAGCTTAAGAGGGAGTGGGAGACAGCTAGCGGCCGAACGTCACTTCGGCGCGCGCTTGGCGAGGATGCGCTGCAAGGTGCGTCGGTGCATGTTGAGGCGCCGGGCGGTCTCGGACACATTACGGTTGCACAGCTCGTAGACGCGCTGAATGTGCTCCCAGCGCACGCGGTCGGCCGACATCGGGTTCTCCGGCGGCTGCGCCTTCTCGTTGGCGGGCGCCAGCAGTGCGTCGGTCACGTCGTCGGCGTCCGCCGGCTTTGCCAGGTAGTCGACCGCCCCGAGCTTGACCGCCGACACCGCGGTGGCGATGTTGCCGTAGCCCGTTAGCACGATGGTGCGCGCATCGGGACGCGCCTTGGCGAGCTCCGCAATCACGTCGAGGCCGTTGCCGTCCTCCAGCCGCATGTCGACCACCGCGAAGGCCGGCGCTTTCTGGCGGATCAGGTCCATGCCCTCGGCAACCGAGTGCGCGGTGCGCACCTCGAAGCCGCGCCCCTCCATGGCGCGCGCCAGGCGGAGCACGAACGCGCGGTCGTCATCGACCAGGATGAGCGAGGGATCCGCCGGCAACTCGTCCGGTCTGAATGAGAAATCCTCAGCCACGTCACGCCTCCAGCCCCAGACGCACTATAGCGGGATCGGCTTGGCCCCCCAAGCCTTGCCTCGCCCAGCGCACGATATTTCTTAACGAATGCCGCCTTCCAGGCCGGCACCCTCCAGACCGTCGCCCGGCTCGGCCATGGCTGCCGCAGCCGCCTGCTTGCGCTCGAAGACCTCGCGGGGCCAGCTGATATTGACGATGGCGCCGCGCTGCGGTCGCTCCCGGTTGTCGAGGCTGATGGTGGCGCCGGAGCGCTCCAACAGGGTCTTGGCGATGAAAAAGCCGAGCCCCAGGCCCGACGGCTCGCCGTCTGTTGTCTGACCCCGGGGCCGTGCCGGGCGCGTGGTGACATAGGGTTCGCCCAGGGCGTCCATGACGTCGGTCGGCAGGCCGGGCCCGTCGTCGGCGATGGTGATGGCCACCTCGCGGGCGGACCACCGGGCGGCGATCTCGACGCGGCTCTTGGCGAAATCGACGGCATTCTCGACCAGGTTGGCGAGACCGTAGATGGCGCCCGGGCGGCGCTCGCCGATCGGCTCAGGCGCGGCCCCCTCGTCGCTGCCGTTCTCCGGCGACGCCGACACGACGAGCTCGGCATTGAAGCCGCGATAGGGGCCTGCCGCCTCCTCGATCAGTTGCGTCACGCTCATGCGGGCATGCAGCGGATCGGGCTCGCTCGGCGCGCGCGTCAGCTTCTTGAGGATCTCGCGGCAGCGCACCGCCTGCGTCTGCAGGAGCGCCAGGTCCTCGGCCAGTTGGCTCCCCGGCGGGGCGCCCCGCGTCAGCTCCTTGGCAACCAAGGTGATCGTGGAGAGCGGCGTGCCGAGTTCGTGCGCGGCGGCGGCGGCGAGGCCGTCGAGAGCGTGCAATTGCTGCTCCCGCGCCAATACCATCTCGGTGGCGGCGAGCGCGTCCGCCATCTGCCGCGACTCCTTGGCGAGCCGCCAGGCATAGAGCGCCAGGAAGATCATGCCCGACAGGACCGAAGCCAACAGGCCCGCGTCGTAGAGGGTCGGCAGCTCGAAGCTGCGCCCCAGGAACCACGGCAGCGGCAGATGGTAGAAGGCGAGCAGCACCGTGGCGGCCGCACCTAGCATGCCGAGCGCGATGGTGTTGCGCGGCGGAAGCGTGGCGGCAGATACGGTCACGGGGGCAACCAGCAGGAAGGTGAAGGGGTTCTCGATGCCGCCCGTCAAATACAAGAGCGCCGAGAGCTGCAGGATATCGTAGGCCAGCAGGCAGGTGGCGAGCGCGGTGCCGAGGCGGGTGCGGGCGGGATAGAGAATGCGCAGGAAGACGTTGAGCCAGGCGGAGAGCGCGATGAACGCCAGGCAGATGCCGAAGGGCAGCGGGAAGCCGAGGCCCAGATAGACAACGCACACCGTGACGAGCTGGCCGACCACGCCGAACCAGCGCAGGCGCACGGCGGTCTGCAGCCGCAGCCGGCTTTCGCTTGCCTCTTTTCTGTGTCGTTCGGACAGCGCCATGCGTCAGCTCTGGATCGATCCGCACCCCATCCTGGCCTGGGGCGTCGAGACGCTTGCCTTGGGGCCCCATGTATCCCAGATAGGGGGCAGAGCCTAGCTGGCAATCACCCCACGCGCGTCCATTCGCGGCCCATTCCAGGCTACCACGCTCGATGCAAAAGCCGATGTCGCAGGAGCAGGGCGCCTTGCCGCCTCCCGTCGCCGTGCGGGAGCTGCGCAAGGTCTATCGCGAGATCGCCGCCGTGGATGGCATCAGCTTCGCCTTGCAGAGCGGCGCGATCACGGCGCTGCTGGGCGGCAATGGCGCCGGCAAGACCACCACCATCTCCATGTTGATGGGCCTCGTCATCCCGACTTCCGGCGAGGCGCGGGTGTTCGGCGCCGACATGGCGCGCGAGCGCTACAAAGTGCTGCATCGCATGAATTTCGAGAGCCCCTACGTCGACGTGCCGATGCGGCTGACGGTCAGGCAGAACTTGGAGGTGTTCGCCAGGCTCTACGGCGTGCGCGACCGCAAGGAGCGGATCGCCAAGATCGCCGAGGACTTCAAGCTCGCCGACTTGCTTGACCGCCCCTACGGCAAGCTCTCGGCCGGCCAGAAGACGCGCGTGAGCATCGCCAAGTCGCTGCTCAACGAGCCGGAGCTGCTGATGCTGGACGAGCCTACGGCCTCGCTCGATCCCGACACCGCCGACTGGGTGCGCTCCAAACTCGAGATCTATTGCCGAAGCTATGCGGCAACCGTCGTCCTCGCTTCCCACAACATGGCGGAGGTGGAGCGGCTGGCCGACCGGGTGATCATGCTGGAAAAAGGCCGCATCATCGCCGATGAGACGCCGGCGGAGCTGATCAAGCGCTTCGGCCGCAGCAATCTGGAGGAGGTATTCTTGGCCATTGCCCGCCGCGGCACCGAGGACATCGAGGGCGCGCCATGATCGCAGCTGCCGGCCCTGCACCCCGCTCCTCCCCGGTTCGCGAGCAGGCGACGCTGGCCGCCTCCGCCGGCCGGATCTTCGGCCTCGTTCTGCGCTACTGGTACGTGATCCGCTCATCCTGGCCGCGCACCGCCGAGCTGATCTATTGGCCGCTGGTGCAGATGCTGATGTGGGGCTTCCTGCAAAGCTACCTCGCGCAGACCTCGAGCTTTGCGGCCAAGGCCGCCGGCCTTTTCATCGGCGCGGTGCTGCTGTGGGATGTGCTGGTGAGGAGCCAACTCGGCTTCTCGGTGGCATTTCTGGAGGAGATCTGGTCGCGCAACCTCGGCCACCTCATGATGAGCCCCCTGCGGCCGGCAGAGTTCATCGCCGCCCTCATGACGGTCAGCCTCATCAAGCTGCTGGTGGCCATGATTCCGGTCGCGTTTCTTGCGTATTTCCTGTTCGGATTCAACGTGTTGAGCTTGGGGGTCGCGTTTGCGGCGTTCTTTGCCAACCTCGTCATCATGAGCTGGTCGCTGGGTCTCGTCTCGACGGGGGTGGTGCTGCGCTGGGGTCTAGGCGCCGAGAGCTTCGCCTGGCTCATCGTGTTCGTGTTGCTGCCGATTTGCTGCGTCTACTATCCGGTCGCGACCTTGCCCGGCTGGCTACAGCCAATTGCGCTTACCCTACCGCCCACCTACGTGTTCGAGGGCCTGCGCGCCATCGTGCTCGAGGGCAGCTTCGTCGGCCACCTGATGGTCAAGGCCTTCGCCCTCAACGTGCTCTACTTCATCGCCGGCTTTGCGATTTTCGCCTATTACCTGCGGAGCGCGCGCATCCACGGCACGCTGGTGCAGATGGGCGAATGAGCGAGGACAGCGACGTCGTGCCAGCGCCCAAATTGAGACTTGCGCTTTTCATCCTGGCCGGCTTCGCGCTGGGTGCGCTGGGCGCCCTTCTCATCTTTCCGACAGCCCGCGCCAAACTGCTGCCGGCAGTCAATGTCCGGTCCGTCGGGCAGGCTTTGATCGGCGGCCCCTTCACGCTCACCGACCACACGGGCAAACGCGTGACCGACCAGGACTTCCGCGGGCGCACCCTCGTCGTCTTCTTCGGCTTCACCTTCTGCCCGGACGTGTGTCCGTCTGGGTTACAAGTGATCGCATCGGCCATCGACAAGCTTGGCCCGAAAGGTGAGCGCGTCACCCCGATCTTCATCTCGGTCGACCCGGAGCGCGACACGCCGGCACAACTCGCAACCTATGTGCAGAGCTTCCATCCGCGCCTCGTCGGGCTCACGGGCACGCCGGCCGAGATCGCCGCGGTCACCAAGGCCTATCGCGTCTATGTCCAGAAAGTACCGGACCCGAAGTCGACCGCCGGGTATACGATCGACCACTCCTCGATCATCTATGTCATGGGACCGGACGGTGCCTACCGCACGCACTTCACCCATGCCACCAGCGCCGACGTGATCGCCGACCGGCTTGCCAAGACATTGTAAGCGCCGGCGTCCACCCCCATCTGAGACACCCCGAGTGTGGCCGTGAGAGCACGCGCCTTTAACCAACCGCCGAATCGGTGCAGTCTGCCATGCACAAGAATGCCACAATCGATAAAGCCCGCGAGCATCGCGACGGCGCCCTTTTCGGAGGTGGGGTTCCAGCACGTGGGCAGGCGTTAGGGATCAGAACCGGGGGACACTGGCGTGCTCTACCACTGGTATGAGCTTGGCCGGGCGGCTTTTAGGCCGGCCCGAGCGGCGGCAGATTCTTGCCGACTGTTCTTCAATCCCTTCAACCCGCTGTCGCATACGCCTGCCGGCCGCAGCGCCATTGCCGCCTGCGAGGTGTTCGAACGCGCAACGCGGCACTACTCCAAGCCCGAGTTCGGGATTGTCAGCGCCAAAGTCGACGGCCGCTCGGTGCGCGTCAGCGAGGAGGTGGTGTGGCAGACGCCGTTCTGCCGCCTTATCCACTTCAAGCGCGACATCGACCCCGCCCAAGCGGCGCTGCATCCGCGCCTGCTGCTGGTCGCGCCGATGTCGGGCCACTTCGCCACGCTACTGCGCGGCACCGTGGAGACCTTTCTGCCCGAGCACGAGGTCTACATCACCGACTGGCAGGACGCGCGCCATGTGCCGATCGAGGCCGGCCGCTTCGACCTCGACGACTACATCGACGCCATGGCCGCCATGTTCCGCTTCCTGGGCGGCGACGTGCACGTCTTTGCGGTCTGCCAGCCGTCCGTGCCGGTGCTGGCTGCCACCGCCCTGATGGAGGCCGACGGCGACCCCGCCGTGCCGCTCACGCTGATGCTGGCCGGCGGTCCCGTCGACACGCGCATCGGCCAGACCGTGGTCAACACGCTGGCCGAGAAGCGCGGTACCGACTGGTTCCGGCACAATGTCATTACCAACGTGCCCTGGCCCTGTGCCGGGCGCGGCCGCGAGGTCTATCCGGGCTTCCTGCAGCTCTCCGGCTTCATGACCATGAACCTCGACCGGCACATGCAGGCGCACAAGGACATGTTCATGCACCTGGTGCATGGCGACGGCGACTCCGCCGACAAACACCGTGAGTTCTACGACGAGTACCTGGCGGTGATGGACCTCACCGCCGAGTTCTACCTGCAGACCGTCGACACCGTGTTCGTCCAGCACCTGCTGCCGCGCGGGCTCATGACCTCGCGCGGCCGTCCCATCGACCTGACTGCCATTCGCCGGCCGGCCCTGATGACCATCGAGGGCGAGAAAGACGACATCACCGGCACCGGCCAGTGCCGCGCCGCCCTGGATCTGTGCGTCAACGTTGCAGCCGAGCACAAGCTGCACTTCGAGTGTCCGAGGGTCGGACACTACGGCATCTTCAACGGCTCGCGATTTCGCTCCGAGATCGCGCCGCGCATGGCCGCATTCATGCGGGCGCACGACCCCTGCTCGGCGCCGGCACTCACCATCGCCCAGCTCGAGCATATGGCGACCATGCCGCGCCGCGGCCGGCGTCCCCAGGACTTGGATTCTCTGGCCTTCAGCTTCTCCGCAGGCTAGCCGCGCTCGACGGCCTCAGTTGCGGCCGCCGCCGCCGGAGTTGCCGCCGCGGTTCTCGCGCACCATCTGGTCCCACCAACTCGACGAGCCGTAAGGTAGCTTTTCCGGGATGTGCTCGTAGTAGTCGCTGCCCTGTTGACCGCGGGCGCCGTAGACGCGCGACCCGCCGACCTTCACGCAGTGGCGCTCGCCATTGCGCCACCAGCAGCGACGCGATGCGATCTTGTCGGTGTAGGATGCCTCTTGCGTCGCAACCTTTAGATCGATTGCCGACGTGGCGATGGGGGCTGCCTGGGCAGCATTTGCCAAGAACCCAGCGACGAGAGCGGCAGCGACGGTAGCCAAGCGTTGCTTTGGCGCCATGCGCGATCTCCTTGTTGCCCGGGGGTGACTGCACCCGATTGTTCGATTAACGCTTCGAGTGGCCGAAAATTCCTCCATGGGAACCGCGGCCTGCAAAGCTCTGCTGCGACACGCCGCGCACTGGTTCCGCCGACAAGGCACAGGCCACGCGCTCCATTGAGTGCACGTTTGCTCACGGGTCGCCAATCAATAATGGGCGAGCGTGTGCTGTCGCCAGAGCGCAACAGGCTCGCGAGCAGTGCGCGGGCCGTCACAATCGGGGCTGGACGCACCACAATTATTTGCTAGGCAACGCATGGTGCTCCCGTGCGGTTTGGCGAGGCTTTCGATTCTCGCAACGCACGGGTAGCTTTTTGTAAGAGAGGGACAGCATAGTGCCATCCGGCAAAGGCAAGAGGGCGAAGACTGCTGCACTCCAAGTCCGGGGAATAGGAGTGCCGGTCGAGGTGCGGCGCCATGCGGGGGCGCGGCGGTTGACGCTGAGGGTGAGCAAGACGCGCCGCGCCGTGGTGGTGACGGTTCCGTCGGGCTGCCGCCTCGAGGAAGCCGACAGGTTTCTCAGGACCAACATCGATTGGGTGCGCGAGCGTCTGGGCCGCGTACCGGAGCCGGTGCCGCTCGTCGATGGCGCGACCGTTCCGCTGCGCGGCCGCCTCTGCCGCATCTCATTCACCGGAGTGGGCCGCGGCACGGCGGTGGTGAGCGAGCGCGTCTGTGCCGACGGCTCGGTGCGTCTCGAGGTTGCAGGCCGCATCGAGCATGCCGCCCGCCGGCTGAAGGATTGGCTGATTGCCCAGGCGCGCAAGGACCTCGACGAGCGGGTGCGCTGGCACGCCGCCAAGCTCGACGTGCGGGTACGACACATCGGCTTGCGCGACCAGACGACGCGCTGGGGGTCGTGCTCGGCCAACGGCTATCTCTCGTTCTCCTGGCGGCTGATCCTGGCGCCGCCGCACGTGCTCGACTACGTCGCGGCCCATGAGGTCGCCCACCTCCTCGAGATGAACCACGGGGCGCGCTTCTGGAAGATCGTGGCGCGTTCCGTGCCTCGACTCGAGGAAGCCAAGCACTGGCTGCGCCACGAAGGCACCGACCTGCACCGCTACGCCGGCGATGCGCACCCGGCCGTGTGACGGCACTGGGGGTCAGGCCCGACCCTCGGTCTCGAACATAGTCGAGGCCAGGGCTTCGCGGCTCTCCTTGCCGGCCCAAACCACGAACTGGAACGCCTGGTAGTAGCGTTCGCACGCCTCGAGGGCGGCTTTCAGCAGCGCGTCGCACTGGAGCGCGGTGGCCAGCGCTCCGTTGAGCATCAGGCCGTGCCGGAACATGATCAGACCTTCCTGCGTCCACACGTCGAAGTGGCCGAGCCAGAGCTGTTCGTTGATCTGGGCCACCAGCCTATAGACCTCCGGCAGCCGGTTCTCGGGCACCTTGGCATCGAAAGCGCAGGCGATGTGCAGGCTCTCCAGGTCGTCGCGCCAGTTGAGCGAGACATGATAGTCGCTCCACTGGCCCGCAACCGTCAGGGTGAGTTCGTCCGCACCGGTGCGCTCGGCTGGCCAATCGTTGCGGACGGCGATCTGCTCGACGAGATCGATCGGATTGCCGGTGCGGCCGTCACTCATCTCAGCGATCGCCATTCCGTCCCTCGATTTTGTGCCGGCATGCCGCCGTTGCGGCCGCGCTGGATGCTGCTGTGTTGTTGTCACGTAAGCGGAGGCCGCCGCCCGGTGCAAGGCGAGGCCAGCCTTGTCCACGACCAAAGTGGCAGGCGCGGGACAAACGGGGAAACCTGGGGATGACGCGGGTATAGGCTGTGGAAATTCTCGCGTCGATCCCGGCGGTCGCAGCTCAGGCTCGGCCCTTCAGCGCGGCGACTTCGGCCTCCAACGCGGCGACGCGGCCCGCCAGCTGCTCGTTCTCCTCGCGCGCCTTCACGGCCATGGCTTTGACGGCCTCGAACTCCTCGCGCTGCACCACATCCATGTCGCGCAAGATGCGCTCACCCTGCGCTTTCACCATGGTCTCGAAATCGCGGCGCATGCCTTGGGCGGCGCCCGCCGCATCGGTCATCAGCCTGGCGAGTTCGTCGAGAAAGCGATTGTTGGTCTGCGTCATGGGTTGCGCACCGGGCTTGCGTTGGGTCATCGCTTCGGTCGACCCAACCGATGCAACTACTATGGGGATCGGCCCTGGCCCGATCAAGCGCTTCTGCCGATCGATTTGCGCGCCACGCTGAGCGCCTCGCGCAGCACGGCCTCTTCGCCGATGTGATTGGCCAGCAACAGCACCAGTCGTGCATTGAGCGCGGCGCTGTCCGCGTCGGAAAGACCGACGTGCGCTTCGATGATGGCCGCGTAGAGCGCGTCCGAGTCTTTGCTGTTGGCTTCGCGCGACAGGGCCATGGCGTCCTCCAGCGCATCCTCAGGAAATGGCGAGCGCGCGGTCGAGCGCTGCCTGCACGTCGCCGGCGCCCGGATGTCGCCAGCGCGCGGCCACATGGCCGTCGGGCCGGAAAAGATAGTAGCCGGCTTGGTGCTGCGCGCCGTAGCGGGCGCAGGCTGGTTCACATGCAACGGCGATCTGGGCGACCGGAACGCCGCTTCGGGCAGGTACGATCTGGGCACGGGCGACATTCTGCGCAATCTGCTCGCGCGGCCCGAACCAGGCCCCCGTGAAGTTGCCGCCGAGCCGATGCAGCAGCCAGCCGCCATCGATGGGGGCATCGAGCGCCGCGGCACCGGGACGCGAAGCGGGACATTCGCCGGGGGCGAAGCCATCGACGCTATTGAGCGTCGACCCATCGTAGCAGGTGGCTGTCGACAGCCGGCCCGAGTTGACCAGCCGGCGCGCGAACGGCTCGGTCTCGGCCAGCGCCAGCACGCCGTCGCGAAACATCCGGCTCGCTGCGCCCTTCGGCGCGATGAAATCGGTGGAGCGGGTGGTATTGAGCAGGTTCTCATCGGCTGCGGCAACGCGTTCCGCGTCGTAGCTGTCTAGCAGCCCGTCGGGCGCCAGTCCGCGCAGCACGAGGTCGAGCTTCCAGCCGAGGTTGTCGGCGTCGGCGATGCCGCTGTTGCCGCCGCGCGCGCCGAACGGCGACATCTGGTGCGCGGCGTCGCCGGCAAACAGCACGCGGCCGTGCCGGAAACGCCGCAAGCGCCGCGATTGAAAGCGGTAGAGGCTGATCCACTCGAAGGAGAAATCGATGTCCTCGCCCAGCATGGCGCGTACGCGCTTGGCGACGTTCTCGGGCTTCACTTCCTCGTCGCGGTCGGCCTCGTCGCCGACTTGAAAGTCGAGGCGCCACACGTCGTCGGCCTGGGCATGCAGGAGCGCCGAGCGGCCGCGGTTGAACGGCGGGTCGAACCAGAACCAGCGCTCCGCCGGCCGCTCCATCCGCATCTTGATGTCGCAGATCAGGAATTGGTCCTGGAACACGCGGCCCTCGAAGCCGAGGCCCATCGCACGTCGCACGCTGGAGCGCGCCCCATCGGCCGCGATCGCCCAATCGGCCGCGAGGCGATAGGGTCCGCTCGGGGTGGCGATGGTCAGCACCACGCCGTCGCCGGTCGCCTCGAGGGCCTGCACCTCCTCCTGCCAACGTAGATCGATGAGCCCGGTCTTGACGGCCGCCGCGATGCAGGCGTGCTCGAAGTAGTATTGCTGCAGGTTGATGAACGCGGGCATGCGGTGGCCCGATTCGGGCAGAAGATCGAACTCGTAGACGGCCCGCGTGTCGAAGAACACCTTGCCCTTCTTCCAGGTCACGCCCTTGTCGAGCAGCGTCTGCGCGACGCCCAACCGGTCCATGATCTCCAGCGTGCGCTTCGACCAACAGATGGCCCTGCTGCCATCGGAGAGGCTCGCTTTCCTGTCGATGACGACGCTGCGCTGGCCTTTGCTGGCAAGGTCGAGCGCGGCGGCGAGGCCAACCGGCCCTGCACCGACAATGGCGATCGCATGACGGGCCGGCTGCGGGCCCTCCTGGTCGGACGAGCGCCGGTGCGAGAACCTCGTTTTCCGGACGTCGGTCATCTCCTGGTCTTCGAGCATCCGCTTGTCATATATAGGAACGTCGAGGGCAGGGCATTTACGCGTGAGTTGGCCCGTCCGTCTATTGACGCTGGTGTGCCTCTCACCTTAGGTGAGCCTCAACCATTCGAGGGATGCCCGCAACGATGCCTTTCGCCCCCAGAGCCGCCATCCATGCTTGATGCGGTCGACAAGCTGAGCCAGCTGCTGTCCGTCAAGCAGAAGCGGCAAGCTGTGGGTGTCTTTGCCCTGATGATCCTGGCGGCCGGTCTCGAGTTCTTGAGCGTCACGTTGTTTCTACCGTTCGTTTCTATTCTTACCCAGCCGAGCATGGTGCTCTCCAACCGTCACTTGAGCGCCCTGAAAGACGCGCTCGGACTGGCGACCGCGACCGATTTCGCCGTCCTGCTGGGGCTGACAACCGTGCTCGTAATCTGGGTGAGCATGCTGGTGAGGGCCTGCAACGTCTACTTCATCAGCAGGTTCGGTTTCTCCGTCATGCATACGCTCTCCCTCAATTTGATGCGGCTCAATCTGTCGCGGGACTACCTGTTCTACCTCAAGCAGAATACTGCGGATCTCTCCAGAGCGGTCCTGCTCGGCGCCGAGGAGATCGTCAGAGGCGTGCTGCTGCCGATCATGCGGGCCATGCTCCACGCCGTCATCGGCCTCTTCCTCATAGCGCTGCTGGTGCTGATAAACCCGATGGTTGCCATTGTCACATCGCTGGCCCTCGGCATCTGCATCGGCGGCATCTATCTGCTCTTCCGGCGCGGGGCGCTGGCCGCGGGACGCGTGCGCGCGCGCGCCGATGCCGTCCGCTTCCGCCAGGCGCAGGAGGTTTTCGGCGGCCTCAAGGAGCTGCGGCTGCTCGGCCGCGAAAGCAGCTACTCGCGCCGCTTCACCAGCTCGTCGCTGGAACACGCCAACGCCGTAGCGCGCGGCGAGACCCTGGCGGTGGTGCCGATGTTCTTCGTGCAAGCGGTGGCCGTCAGCGCCGGCATTGCCGCGCTTCTTTATCTCGTCTGGTCCTATGGGGACTTGAACGCCGCCCTTCCGTCCGTCGCCGCCTTCGCCTACGGCGCCTACCGATTGATGCCCTCGCTGCAGTCGCTGATGAGCGAGGCCTCCGTGGTGCGGTACACCAAGCCGGCCCTGGATAGGTTCTATCGCGACTACCAGGAGGCAGCCGGCGCCCGGCGGGAGGATATCGACGCTGCAGCGCAGCCCGTCGACGAGGTCGACAGCATCGAGGTGAAGGCTCTCGATTTCCGCTACGAGGGACGCGAGCGGCCCACCTTGTCGGGGATCGACCTGCGCGTCGCCCGAGGCGAGCGGATCGGCATCGTCGGGGCCTCTGGATCGGGCAAGAGCACGCTCGTCGACCTCATGGTCGGCCTGCTGAGGCCGAGCGCCGGGCAGGTCCTCGTCAACGGTGAGCCGCTGGAGACCATCGGCCATCGGCGTTGGCAGCGCACCCTGGGTTACGTTCCCCAGACGATCTTTCTGTCCGACGACACGATCCGAGCCAACATTGCCTTCGGCGTGCCCGAGAACGAGATCGACCGGGCAGCGGTCGAGGAAGCGGCAAGAGCGGCGAGCCTCCATCAGTTCGTGATGCGCGAGCTCGACGAGGGCTACGACACGGTCGTGGGCGATCGCGGCATCCGGCTCTCGGGCGGTCAGCGGCAGCGGATCGGCTTGGCGCGCGCCCTTTATCGCAAGCCGAAGATCCTGCTATTCGACGAAGCCACCAGCGCCTTGGACAACGAAACTGAAGCGGCCGTAATGGCGACCATCGACGCATTGCGCGAGCAATTGACGGTGATTGCGGTGGCACATCGGCTCTCCACGGTGGAGTCGTTCGATCGCATCTACGTCATGGACGCCGGACGCGTTGTAGGAGCGGGCAGCTATCCCTTCCTCTCCAAGCACAACAGCAAGTTCCAGGATCTGCTGACCCCGCGGCTGGAGGCAGAGGTTTCCTGACCCATTGCGCCGCAAGCCGCCCGGCGAGCTTGCCGCCATTCGCCGCGCCTAGCGCGTCGCGGCCGGCGGATGGGTGACGATGGATTTCAGCTCCGGACGGGGCGCCGCGAGCCGGGAGATATCCGGGCGCGGCCGTCGCAGCTCGGGAATCGCCCTGAAGGCCTCCTCCAGAGCCTCTGCCGCGTCCAGCACCTCCACGTCGCCGCGGAAGCGCCCGGTCACCTGCAAGCCGAACGGCATCCCCTTGCCATCGACGCCGCAGGGGAGCGAGATCGAGGGATTGGTGACGAGCGTGATGTAGTA
>Ga0111538_10005498_pt1 | contig 17309 bp, 12 predicted proteins | sample SoiMethybrSBSTD1_FD_79669 | JGI IMG/M metagenome (GOLD analysis project Ga0111538, IMG submission 79669) | Bulk soil microbial communities from a Populus tree surrounding site in Tennessee, USA - Soil MetaG P. TD hybrid SBSTD1 (version 2)... | ecosystem: Environmental > Terrestrial > Soil >...
CGGCTTCAACCAGCTCAAGGTTTTCCAATTTCTCTCTGAAGCGCAAAGATTTTACGCGCACCTCGGCGTCACCGTCTTTGATCTGATCGACGATGCCGACGGAGCCAAACGAAAGCAGTTTGACTTTGTCTCCGACTGCGATGGGCCGCGAGGTCACCGTGACGTATTTTTCCTCGGACACGGATTCAGACGCGGATTTTTCCACTACAGGCTCGGGCGAAACAATCTTCACCGATCGTTTTATTTCACCGATCTCTCTTTGAACTTGTCGCTCGGTTCGAACACGCTCTGTCTTTTCCTGAATCCGCGTTACCAGTTCGCGCGCGCGTTTTTCGAGATCGGCGACGGTGCGTTGGACCAGGTTGTCGAATGTCGTCTGCCGTTCCCGTTCCCGCTTCTCAGCGACCTTGTCGAGCGATGCGAATTTCTCCGCCACCGCCGTTCGCTCTTCTTCCAACGCGCGACGCAACGCTTCGGCTTCTTCCGACTCGCGTTTGATTCGTTTCAGATATTCCGACGCTTGCAACGACGAGTCTTTAACTGAGTTCACCGCCGTATCGACGATCGCCGCCGGCACGCCGAAGCGCCGCGCGATCTCGAGTCCGGACGAAGCGCCGGCGAGGCCGACGAGCAAGCGATAAGTCGGCCGCAATGTTTTCTCGTCAAACTCGACGCTCGCGTTGAGCACGCCTTCTTCGTTGCCTGCGTACATTTTGAGTCCGCTGTAGTGCGTCGTGGCGATCACGTGCGCGCCGCAAACGCGCCGGAAGTGGTCCACCACGGCGACGCCGAGCGCCGACCCCTCTTCCGGATCGGTCCCGGTGCCGACTTCGTCAAGCAACACAAGCGCTGGAGCTTCGCATTGTTCGAGCATGCGCGAGATGTTTGCGACGTGTGACGTAAATGTCGACAGGTTCGCGGCTAGCGATTGATGGTCGCCGATGTCGGCAAGCACCGAAGCGTAAAACGGCACGCGAGCCGATTTCGCGGGCACGGAGATGCCGGACAAAGCGGCTAGCGCGAGCAATCCTGTTGTTTTCAGGACCACTGTCTTTCCGCCGGCGTTCGCACCGGAGATGACCATCGCGTTCTTCTCGTCGTCGAGCGCGAACGAGACCGGAACGACCTCTTCACCAGTAGCACGCAGATTTTCTTCCAGCAACGGATGGCGCGCTTCGATCAGCTCCAATCGACCGCTCGACAACAGCGTTGCGGGTTCGGGGTCGATCGCCGGAATCGCACATTTAAACCGCTGGTGAAACAGCGCCTTGGCGTTAACGAAGTCCAGCTCGGCCACAGCCGCGGCCGCCATCTCGATCGCGGGCAGTTGCAAGCGCAACTCTTCTGTCAGAGCAAACAGTATCCGCGCAATTTCGCGCGCTTCTGCCTCACGCAATCCTTGCAATTCGTTGTTCGCGTCGATTGTTTCGAGTGGTTCGACGAAAGCCGTGGCGCCGGATGACGAATAGCCATGCGCGACACCTGCGACGCGCCCGCGGTGGTCCGCCTTCACGGGAATCACGAAACGATCGTTGCGCATCGTCACCAGTTCGTCCTGGATCGCTTCCGACGATCGTCGCATCAACCCTTCGAGCGACCGCGTGATACGCGAGCGCAACGTTGTGATTTCGTGTCGAATGCCGGCCAGCTCCGGACTAGCGCGATCATCGAGTTCGCCGTCGGGCAGGATCTTGTTCGTGATCCGCGCGACGAGTGAATTGAGGCCACGCGGCAGTGTTTCGACGAGCCGCCAGAGCATCGGCGCGTTCTCGCGCTCGTCGTAAATCGCGGCGCGCGCGGACATTGCCTGTTCGCACAATCGCGCCATCTGCAACAGCGCGAGCGTGTCGAGTGGCGCAGCCTCGACGTGCAAGCGGGCGATTGTTTCAGCCGGATCGGAGATCTCGCTGAACGACCACCTGGCGCCGCGGTTGCGCAGCATCACGCACTCGGCGAGCGTCGTGAGTTCGCGAAGCAACGCGCTTCGGTCGTCGAGTGGCGCAAGTGTTTCCACCCGCCGCTTGCCCGCTTCGGTCTGCGCGTTTCGTTTGATCAAGTCCAGCAACTGCTGGTATTCGAGTATTCCAAAAGCCTGGTCGTTCATGAGCGAGTGAAAGGTTACAACGCGGCGGGACGACAAACAAATCGGTCCACATATACAATGGCGTTCATGGACGAATTCGATAGATATCGCGCGGAGATGAACGAAAAACTGCTCGGCAGCGGACATCTCGGCATTAAGCGTTTTTTCGCGCTCGACACGCAGGCTTACGAAGACGGCGCGCTCGGCAAGAAAACCAAAGAGCTGATGGGACTCGTAGCTTCAACGGTACTCCGCTGCGACGACTGCATCACGTATCACGTCAAGCGGTGTGTGCAGCTTGGTGTCAATCGCGATGAGTTTTTGGATGCATTCAACGTTGCGCTCGTGGTCGGCGGTTCGATCACGATTCCGCATTTGCGGCGCGCGATAGAGCGCGTTGATGAACTTCTCGGTCAACAGTGAAATACCGAATTCTAGCGCTGACTATTTTGCTTGTGGCTGCGATTGCAGCAAGTTTTACGTTCGCTTCCAGGCGAGGTGTTGTTATGTCTACACAGGAAAGATCGCGAGTGCGCGCACCGGAAATCGAGGGTGGCAGTGGCTGGTTGAATACGGAAAAACCGCTGTCGATCGCGGCGCTCAAGGGAAAAGTCGTATTGCTCGACTTCTGGACCTACGGCTGCATCAACTGCATCCACATCATTCCCGATCTGAAAAAGCTGGAAGCGAAATATCCGAAGGAGCTGGTGGTGATCGGCGTCCACTCCGCCAAGTTTGAAAACGAGAAAGACACGGAAAACATCAGACGCATCATCCTGCGTTACGAGATTGAGCATCCGGTCTACAACGACTCGAAATTCGCTGTTTGGCAGAGTTACGGCGTTCGCGCCTGGCCCACGCGCGTGCTGATCGATCCGGCGGGGTACATCATCGGCGGCATCTCCGGCGAGGGTTATTACGACGAGCTCGACCAGGTGATCGGAAAAACTGCCGAAGACTTTCGCAAACGCGGCGAGCTCAACGAAGAGCCGCTGAAACTCGTTCTCGAACGCGCCAAGGTCGGCGACCTGCCGCTTGCGTTTCCCGGCAAGATACTCGCCGATGCCGCAAACGATCGGCTGTTCATCGCGGACTCGAATCACAATCGCATCGTCATCACGAAACTCGACGGAACACTTGTCGACACTGTCGGAACTGCCGATATCGGCGCAGCCGACGGGGCGTTCGACAAAGCGACTTTCTATCGCCCGCAAGGCCTCGCGCTCGCCGGCGACAGTCTCTACGTTGCCGACACTGAAAACCATCTGATACGGCGAGTCGATCTGAAGACACGCACTGTCGAAACCGTCGCCGGCACTGGAAAACAAACACGCGAGTATCCGCCGAAAGGTGGTTCCGCGCGGACGACTGCGTTGAGTTCACCGTGGGACCTGCAACTCGTCGGAAAATCGCTTTACATCGCGATGGCTGGTCCACACCAGATCTGGAAACTCGATCTCGATACCAACCAGGTCGGTCCTTTCGCGGGTTCCGGCAGAGAAGCCCGTCAGGATGGCTCGCTCGCGGAGTCAGGCTTCGCGCAACCCTCCGGAATCACCGCGATTGAAAACACGCTTTACGTTGCCGACAGCGAGTCGAACATCATCCGCGCGATCGACGTTGCACGCGGAACAGTGAACACGCTCGTTGGCGGCGATCTGTTTGATTTCGGCGACGTCGACGAATCAGGCGACAACGTGCGACTGCAACATCCGCTCGGCATCCTTGCCCTCGGCGACAAATTGCTAATCGCCGACACTTACAATCACAAGATCAAGGAGCTCGATCCGAAACGCCGTCGCGTCGTCAGCTTGTTTGGCACCGGCAAGCCAGGCCAGATGGACGGATCGTCAGCTTCGTTCTACGAACCCGGTGGTCTAACGATCGCAAACGGAAAGCTCTACGTCGCCGACACCAACAATCACGCGATTCGTGTCGTCGATCTGAAAACGAAACAAACGAGCACGTTGCGTCTTAACGGTCTCACGCCACCCGCAAAGAACATGCAGGCTTTGGAAACAGCGGATGGTCCAAACGCGGAGGAGACGAAAGCCGCAGCGCAGAACATCGTCGCCGGCGCGAATGGCTTCATCGACGTAGATGTCCAACTACCGCCCGGATACCATCTCAATCCGCTCGCTCCACAACGTTACAAAGTTTCAGTTGACGGCACTGCCATTAAGATCGACGAAAAGAACGCCGCGCAGTCGTCAAAAGACCTGAAACTCCCGATCCGCATCCCCTTCAGCTCGGCTGCAACTCCCGGATCCGCGAATGTTCGCGTCCAGGTAACGCTCTTTTATTGTCGCGAAGACAATACGGGCACTTGCCGGATCAAGACGTTGATCTGGCAGGTTCCTGTAAGCGTTGCCGCTGCGAGTCCCAATCGCGAGGTCAAACTTCAGGGCAAGCTAACCGCAGAGTAAGAGGATCTGTTAATATCCCTGAACCCCTAAATTCATATTTCAAGGAGTGAGTGCTGTGGCTGATAAACCATTTCTCACTGACATCCAGACTTTGCGTGAGCGCGCGCGAAAACACATCGAGAATGGCGCCGTTACCGCCGGCTACACTGCCGATCGCGAAACGGTGATCAAACTCTTGAACGAAGCACTGGCTACGGAGATCGTTTGCGTGCTGCGCTACAAGCGACATTATTTCATGGCGTCAGGCATTAATGCGGAAAGTGTGGCGGCCGAGTTCCTGCAACACGCCAACGACGAGCAAGGGCATGCCGATCAGATCGCGCAACGAATAGTTCAGCTCAAGGGCGAACCGAACTTCAACCCTGACGGACTGTTGATGCGTAGTCACGCCGAGTACGTCGAAGGCACCACGCTCATCGAGATGATCAAGGAAGATCTCGTCGCCGAACGAATCGCCATCGACAGCTATCGCGAGATGATCACGTACTTCGGCAACGACGATCCGACTTCGCGACGCATGATGGAAGAAATCCTTGCCGTCGAGGAAGAACACGCCGACGACTTGCAGAACTTTTTGGAGAAGATGGGCTAGTTCGTGTTCCGATCTTTCATCCAGATAGGAACGCGGATTGTCTGATAGTGAGTCAAACCGAACTAACCCCGGCCGGCCTACGATGTGCCGTAGTTGCGGGTCGATCGTAGGCGCGGGTGAACCTCAATGCGCCGTCTGCGGGGCTCCCACCTCCAACCAGCCGGCGCAATCGCAACAGCCGCTCCGTCCTCAGGATCGTGAAGCAATGCGCTTCGCGCGCGCGATTCTCGCTCGTCCTTATAAATTCACAGTCATCCTGCTCGTAGCGAACTTGTTTGTGTTCCTGTTGATGTGGGAGTCGAGCGGCATGAGCTCGCAGGCGTTGTGGCCGGGTTTTTCTGAACCCGTGCTCGCGACGTATGGCGCGAAGCTGAATTACCTGATCTCTCAGTACCATCAATGGTGGCGCTTCGTGACGCCCATGTTCATTCACATCAATCTGCCGCATGTGATGATCAATATGTACAGCCTGTGGATGGTTGGACCATACGTCGAGAAGCTGTATGGGTCGGCGAAGTTTGTCGTGTTCTGGGTGTTTAGCGGGATCTTGAGCGTGGTTGCGAGTTATCTGGCCGTGCGCCCCGACCTTGCGACCGGCCTGGTGGGACGATTTCTGTTCAGGATCGAGGATGTTCCTTCGGCAGGCGCTTCGGGCGCGCTGTTTGGGTTGGTGGGCGTGCTTTTTGTTTTTGGTATCAAGTTTCGACGCGAGCTTCCCGAAGGATTCAAACGAGCGTTCGGCGTGGGGATGATCCCGATCATCGTGATCAATCTGTTCATCGGGTTTCTTGGTCGAGGGTTTATCGATAACGCGGCGCATCTCGGCGGATTGGTCACCGGAGCGGCGCTGGCACTGGCTGCGGAGTATCGACGTCCGGGCGATCGCACGGACGTATCAGTTGTGTGGCGCGTGTTACAGGCGGCGTCGCTGGTGATCGTGGTGGCCGCAGCCTACAAAGTCGTGCGGAATTTCAAGCGGCCCGTCCCGCTTTCATCGCAGCAGATCGTGCAGGCGCGACAACAGGCTTTCTTGAATTTTGTGAACGGGATGAACCTGCTTCAGGAGCAGAAGTCGCGGGTTACTCATGACAACGACGTCACCCAGGTCGACGCAGTTACTCAAATCGTGGTGCACATACCGGCGCCTGATGCCAAGGCGGCCGAGTTGCGGGATCGGCTGCTGTCGATTCTTTCGAAGATGGTGCAGGCGGTGAATGAGGGAAAACGGGTGGACCAGGGTTTGACGGACGAGTTCAACACGTGGCATGAAGATTACGAGGAATGGTTTAAAGGAGCGCACTAATGGAGATTAAGAAAGTTGGAGTTTTGGGATGCGGTCTGATGGGCGCGGGTATCGCGCAGGTGGCCGCGACCGCCGGATTCGAGACCGTGGTGAAAGAGGTCTCGGACGAGTTTATTGCAAAGGGTTTTGGTGGGATTGAGAAGTCGTTGGCGAAGTTTGCCGAGAAGGGGACGATTACCAGCGAACATCAGACTGAGATTCGGGGACGTTTGTCGGGTACGACGTCGTTCGAAGCGCTGGCCGATTGCGACATCATCATCGAAGCAATCATTGAGAATTTGGAAGAGAAGCGCAGCACTTATAGCAAGCTCGACGCGATCTGCAAACCGGAGACGATCTTTGCGTCGAACACGTCGTCGTTGTCGATTACGGAGATGATGACGGCGACGTCGGCTGAGCGGCAGCGACGGTTTATCGGGATGCACTTTTTCAATCCCGTGCCGTTGATGAAGCTGGTCGAGGTGGTGCGGACGATACTGACGGATGAGGATGTTTACGAGCAGGCGGTAGCATTTGGGAAGAAGCTCGGGAAGGTGCCGGTGCGGGCTGGTGACAAGACAGGGTTCATTGTGAATCGTCTGCTGGTGCCGTACATGCTTGATTCGATTCGAGCGTTGGAAGAAGGCGTCGGGTCGATCGTTGATATCGACAATGCGATGAAGCTTGGGTGTGGGTATCCGATGGGGCCGTTTACGCTGGGCGATTTTGTGGGGTTGGATACGACTTATTACATTGCGGAGATCATGTTCAATGAGTTTCGGGAGAAGCGTTTTGCGCCGCCGCCGTTATTGAAGCGGATGGTGTTGGCTGGTTTGTACGGGCGGAAGTCCGGGCGTGGCTTTTACGACTACACCAAAGACCCGAAGAATCCCACGCCGATGAATTTGGTCTAGCCAAAAATAGCCCCTTTCGACATAAAATAGCCGTTTTCGCCAATATCCCTTGTTGTGAGGTCATTGCTACAATCCGAGTCGAAAGGAGACTCATGAGCGAAGACCTCACAAACAAACTTGCCAGTTGTGATTCGGAGCAGATCCCTTCACCAGAGAAGATTGCTTCAATTATTAAGGATCTTTTTCTTCGAATCAGCGTTATCAACGACACCGTACTAATGACGCGAGGTGAACTCCTTGCAGTCAAAGAACGAGTGGATGAACTGGAACAACATCAGAGTAAGCCAACAAATTCATCAACTTGATGCGCCTCCGAGCATCTCCTATACTGCGAAACGCAGTAACTATTAAGCTCGCGAGGTCGAATCGATTGCAGCCTACCGTTCACGAAGGCCGTCTCAACGCGGAAGGTTTTCGCTTCGCTATCGTCGCGAGCAGGTGGAATGAGTTCATCTCCGGCCGCCTGGTCGAGGGCGCGCTCGACGGTCTGGAGCGTTTAGGTGCAAAAGAGGGACGAATCGAGGTTTATCGCGTGCCGGGCGCATTCGAAATACCTTTACTCGCCCTTCGACTCGCACAATCGCGCAAGTTTGATGCAATAATCTGTCTGGGTACTATTATTCGAGGTCAGACTCCCCACTTCGATTACATCGCCAACGAGGTCGCGCGTGGTATCTCGCACGCCGGACTGGAAAGCGGACTGCCAGTCGTCTTCGGCATCGTTACTGCCGATACGGTTGACCAGGCCATCGACCGGGCCGGAGTAAAACTTGGGAACAAGGGGTTCGAGGCTGCCATGACCGCAGTCGAGTTGGCTAACCTGTACAGGGAAACATTCGAAGCGTGATGAGCATCAACACGTTGTTACTAAGTGCTCATCAAAAATAAGGTTTTGGTAATACTCTATGGGTTCGCGACGTAAGGCACGAGAATGTGCCTTGCAAATGCTCTTTGCGGCTGACGTTGCCGAAATGCCTGCGACCGACGTGGTCCGCAGCTATTGGTCGGAGCTTGGAGAAGCCGATCTCGACGAGACGGCTCGCGAGTTTGCGACACGGCTCGCAGCCGGAACACTTCAAAACCTCGAATTGCTCGACGATCGCATACGCTCGCGCGCCGAACACTGGCGCATCTCGCGTATGGCTGTCGTCGATCGCAATATCCTGCGTCTCGCGGTCTACGAGTTTCTCTACGAGCCAACGCCGCGCACTGTAGCCATCAACGAAGCGCTCGAGATCGCTCGCCGCTTCTCCACGTACGAAGCTACTCAATTCATCAACGGGATTCTCGACGCCATCAAACGCGACCTCGACGAACAACAACCGCAACGAAACGTCCAACCCGAAGCAGAAGACAGCGAAACGGACGCTGCTGATGAATGACGAGTTCGAAGCACGCCTTACCCAGATCTCGGCGATGATCGATCAATTGCGGGCCAGCACCGGTAAAAACCGGCGCGAGTCGCTTGATACGTTGTTCCGCAATGTTCACAGCCTGAAAGCGGCAGCGCATGCGAATGGGTTGAAAGATCTTGCTGCACGTGCTCACGAATACGAGGACTTGCTTCACGCTATCCGCACCGGCAAGGCTTCTCTCGACGAATTGACGGGTTTCGATCCTTCTCAAATCACACCGGTTCCAGACGTAATTCCTGCCGAACTCCGTGGTTCCTTGAAAGATGAAGAACAATATCGATTGGCTGAATGCCTCAACGAGAACGCGAACATCTACCTGGTAGAGACCAACTTCGACGTCTCCGGCTTCGATCGGCAGTTTCAGCAGTTGAAACAAGAGCTGAACAAAACCGGTGAGGTCATCGCAACGGCCCCCATGACGGAGCACGGACGTGTCAATTTTCGGATTCTTTACGCAACCAAGTCTGACCTTTATCGAATAGTCGATCAGGCCGTGCGTGGTGGTCGCGCGGTTGCCGAAGCGACAGGTAAGAAGGTCGACTTTTCAATACGAATAGACGCTTCATTAGACAAGCCGGTATGCGACGCGCTCGCGGATCCGCTGATGCATCTAGTGAGGAATGCGGTCGATCACGGGATCGAAACCACAGGTCACGTCAGAGTTGGTGCGACGGCCGACGGGAATAAAACGCGGATTACGGTAGCCGATGATGGTCGCGGCATTGATCCATCAATCCTCGAAAAAATGTTTGAGCCGGGTTTCTCAACCGCACCCGAGCTTACAACCATTTCCGGACGTGGTGTTGGTCTCGACGTAGTGAAGACCGCCATCGAGCAACTCGGCGGATCTATCAAAGTCTCGAGCGAACCTGGCAAGGGCTCGACCTTTGAAATAGTCCTCCTTACGTAGCCCAATCCATCTTCGGATGCATCGTGTGCCACGTCGTCGCCCGCTCAAACGCGAGCGCGACGCGCAGCGGCGACACCTCGTCATAAACTCCGCCCGTGAACATGATTGCCGCCGGCAGATCGTTCACGAAACCACACGGCACGCACACCGCCGGATGACCCGTCAGATTCGTCACTAACAAACTCGCGCTTCCCGGCGCGGGACTCACAAAGACGTCCCACTGCGACATCAGCTTCTCCATCTCGTGCATCAACAGCGTGCGCGCGCGTTGGGCTCGCAGATACTCGACCGCCGGAATGAAACGCGAAGTGCGGAACGTGTTCGGCCAGTCCCCCGGTCCCTGCCCTGACAACTGGTTGACGCGCCCATCGCGAGTGATGTCGTCAAACGCTGCCGCTGCTTCGGCCGACAGGATGTATCGCAACGGCGCCGCGGAAAACTTCGGCAACTCGATCGGTACCAGTTTCGCTCCCGCTTTCTCCAACGCTTCCAACGCAGCTTTGTAGACTGCCCGTCGCTGTTCACCGGTCCGCTGTTGCTGCGGGTTCGGATTCGGCTGTGGTGGACCACCAGTTCCTTCGAACTCAGCCTTCAAATATCCGATTCGCAACGTGCTGATATTCGCGTCGGGATTCCAGTTGAACGGCGCGTCGCCGACAGTGATGTCTTTACCATCCGGTCCGTAGATCGCCGTCAAGACGGCCGCGCAATCCTCGACGCCGCGACACATCGGGCCGATCTTGTCCATGGTCCAACTCAAACCCATCGCGCCGTAGCGGCTCACGCGTCCGTATGTCGGACGCAACCCGACAACGCCGCAACGCGACGACGGCGAAACGATCGATCCGAGTGTCTCCGTTCCGATCGAAAAACCGACAAGTCCGGCGGCCGTCGCCGAACCCGGCCCGGCAGACGATCCACTTGATCCTTGTTGCGCTTCATCCGGTTGCCACGGATTTCGCGTGACGCCCGCAAACCATCTTGCGCCCTGCGCCAGCGCGCCCATCGACAACTTCGCGACGAGTACCGCGCCCGCTTCATTCAATCGCTCCACCACCGTCGAATCGTAATCGACGATCTGATCGCGATACGGTTCGGCGCCCCACGTCGTCTTGATCCCCTTCGTAGCGAACAGATCCTTCGCCCCCCACGGAATGCCGTGGAGTGGTCCGCGATACTTGCCGCGCTTGATCTCCGCGTCGGCAGCGGCAGCCTGCTTCAGCGCGAGGTCTTCAGTCAGCGTCACAACACACAACAGCTTCGGGGCGTAACGTTTCAAACGTGCCAGGTACATCTTCGTGAGCTCTGTTGACGATACCTTCCGCGTGCGGATCAACTCCGCCAACTGTGGCACGGTCGCAAAAGCGAGGTCGTCGACAGTCTTGAACTGCGGCAATTCAACCTTGCCGAAACGGAACTTAACGCGTGGGCCATAGAGTTCTTTCCTGGCGCGCGTGGGATGAAACGCGATGGCCGGCTCGGTGTCGAGCGGAACATCGATCTTCCGCACCGTTTCATAGGCGTCGAGATTGCGATTGACGCCACCAAGCGCCATCGCTTCCTGCGCGTCCGTGAGTTCGATGCCCATCAGCTTTTCGGCCTCGTGCATCATCTCTTTCGTGATGCGTGGCGCGGGGGTCGGCGAAGGGACAGGCGAAGGGAGAGGCGAAGGGGACGGGGACGGTGTCGCTGTCTGAGCCGGAATGCTCTTTGACGCAGTGGCGATTCCCAGCACGGAGAGCAGCTTGATGAAAGATCGTCTTCCAACACGAATTTTGTTCATCATGGTGATTTGTTTCCGTATTTAAGCTTCGTCACTTTCGCCTTGCCGAAGCGGTAGATCGTGACGATGAAAAGGTTGTCGTACTCATTGTCCGGAATCTCCGGATACTTTTCGTTACTCAACACTGAGACGATTGCGGGGACTGAGTTGCTATGTCCGGCGACGAAGATCGTCTGTCCGCGATGAGTAGTTTGAATCTGGCTTACAAGCTCGTCGGTCTGTTTAGAATCGAGCAGAGTAACGGGCACGCCGATGCGATCTGCGAGCGGTTTCACCGTCTGCTGCGTGCGCTTGTACTGGGTCGCGTAGATCGCATTCACGCCGGCGTCGCCAAACACTCGCGCGATCTCCTGCGCGCGCGCGACGCCTTCCGGAGTCAAGTCAGGGTCAGGATTGTCGGGTTCGAGCTTCTTTTCCGCGTGACGGACCAGTATGACCGTCGTCAGCGGCCGCGAGAAGGTCGCGAAGTAGGCAAACACTATGACCGCGCCGAAAACCGCGAACAGCATCGCGAACACTACGATAGTTTTCAGCCTCGTTCGGGGCTCGTTTGTTTCCTGCATTTGTGATCCGCGGTTAGTGACCGTCTGAGTGCAATTGAATTCGGGAGATGATAGTCTATCGACACACGAAAACTAAACGGATTTTCAGACCTTGAGCCAAATACAAAAAACCGATCTGTCGGAATTGATAGCTGAAGAATTCGGCGCGAACGCCGCCTACGTGCAGGGATTACTGGATCGATTTCAGAGCAATCCGGCGCTCGTCGATGATTCGTGGCGGTCGTATTTCACTGAACTATTAGGCGATGGCGCGGCTGGGAATGGAGCCACAGCCGCAACGCCGGCACGCGCGCCGGAAGCGAAAACCGCGCCGGCCGTAGCCGCGGCTGCGCCGGCCCCGACTCCCGCTCCCGAACCCGATGTCGAAGCGATCACTCTGCGTGGTCCAGCGGCCAAGATCGTCGAGAACATGGAGACGAGTCTCTCGGTTCCGACGGCGACTTCCGAACGACGCATCCCCGTAAAACTGCTCGACGAAAATCGTCGCATTATCAACCAGCACCTCAGCGAGAACGATCGCGGCAAAGCGTCGTACACGCACTTGATTGCCTGGGCCGTGTTGCGCGCCCTCGATGTCTATCCGCAACTGAACGACGGTTTCGCGCAAGTCGACAATCAACCGACGCGCCTGAAACGTCCAAACACGAATCTCGGCGTCGCAATCGATCTGACGAAGAAAGACGGAACGCGCACGTTGCTCGTGCCGAACATCAAGAACGCGAACCAGCTCAGCTTTTCCGAGTTTCTTACCGCGTACGACGACGTCGTCACGCGCGCCCGCAGCGGCAAGCTTCAGATCCCTGATTTCCAGGGAACGACAGTTTCGCTGACCAATCCGGGCACGCTCGGCACGGTCGCGTCGATTCCGCGGCTGATGGCGGGTCAGTCAGTGATCATTGCGACGGGCGCGATCGAATACCCTGCGGAGTATCAGGCGATGGCGCCGGAAGCGTTGTCGCAGCTCGGCATCAGCAAGGCGATCTCGATCAGCAGCACTTACGATCACCGCATCATTCAGGGCGCGGAGTCGGGCGCGTTTCTCGCGCGCGTGCACGAGCTCATCATCGGCAAGCACGATTTCTACACCAACATCTTCAAAGACCTCGGCATTCCGCATGTGCCGTTTCGCTGGAACGTCGATCGCAACCCGTTCTTCCTGCCGGGCGATCAGGTGCGCGAGCAGACGCTGAAAGAGGCGCGCGTGATCGAGTTGATCAATGCGTATCGCGTGCGTGGTCATCTGATTGCCGACATCGATCCGTTGCATGCGTTGCCGGTGCTGTATCACCCGGAGCTCGACATCGAGACCTATGGTCTGACGATCTGGGACCTCGATCGCGAGTTCATCACCGACGGCCTCGCGAACCGCGAAAGCATGACGCTGCGTGAGATCCTCGACGTGCTTCAGCGTGCTTACTGCGGCAAAGTCGGCATCGAGTATCGCCATATCCAGAGCAAAGAGGAGAAGAGCTGGATACGCGAACAGATCCGGCGCGAGTTGGTCGAGCCGCAACCGATTCCGGTTGAAGTGAAGAAGCGCCTGCTGTGGAAACTGATTTCCGCAGAACAGTTCGAGCGTTTTCTGCACACGAAGTATCTCGGGCAGAAACGCTTTTCGCTCGAAGGTTGCGAGACCGTGATTCCGGTGCTCGATCGACTGATCGACGGCGCTGCCCAACGCGGTGTGAAAGATATCGTTTTCGGCATGGCCCATCGCGGCCGTCTGAACGTGCTCGCGAACGTGATCGGCAACCTGTGCGAGCGGATATTCGCGGCGTTTGAAGGATCGGTCCATCCGGAGTTTCCGGCTGACGAGGGTGACGTTAAGTATCACCAGGGCGCGACCGGCGAACGCCTGTTGGCCGACGATCGCAAGGTGAGTCTTTCGGTGTCGCCGAATCCGAGTCATCTGGAAGCGGTGGATCCGGTCGTCGAAGGCATGGTGCGCGCGAAGCAGGACGAGACGATGGGCCATGACGGTGCGACGCGCGAGCAAGTGATGGACCTGGCGCTGCCGGTGCTGCTTCATGGCGACGCTGCTTTCGCGGGGCAGGGCGTCGTGATGGAGACATTGAACCTGGCCCAGTTGAAGGGTTATCGGACCGGCGGAACGATCCACATCATCATCAACAACCAGATCGGATTCACGACGTCGCCCGAGGCGGGACGTTCGACCATCTATTCAACTGACGTTGCGCGCATGACGCAGTTACCGATCTTTCACGTCAACGGCGACGACCCGGAAGCCGCTTATCGCGTGCTGCTAATCGCGCTCGACTACCGTCAGGAGTTCAACAAAGACGTCGTGCTCGATCTCGTCGGTTTTCGACGTCTCGGTCACAACGAAACAGACGAGCCGAGCTACACGCAACCATTGATGTATGCCCGCGTGAAAGCGCATCCGGGCGTGCGGGCGGTGTACGCGAAGCGTTTGATCAAAGAAGGCGTGGTGACCGAGGAAGAGGTCAACAACCTGATCGCCGAACGCGTGCGCCGTTACGAAGAAGCGCTCGCGAATGCGAAACGGAAAGTCGCCGAAGATCCGCCGCAACCGCAGCAGCGTGTCGAGGAGATCGACGGGTCGGTGATCGTGCCGACTGGCGTGAATGCGGAAACGATCAGGAGCATCGCGCACAAGATTGCGGTCGTGCCCGAAGGTTTCAACGTCAATCCGAAGATGGTGGGCCAACTCGCGCGCCGCGCGAAGATGGGCGACGGCAGCGCGCCGCTCGACTGGGCGTTCGCCGAAAGCGTTGCGTTTGGTTCGCTGGTGCTCGAAGGCACGCGCGTGCGTTTGAGTGGTCAGGATTCCGGTCGCGGCACGTTCAGTCAGCGCCACGCGGTTTTGTACGACACGCAGACGGGAAAAGCGTGGGCGCCGCTTTCGGAATTGCGATCTGAACAAAATCCCGACGCGCGTTTCGACGTTTACGACAGTTCCCTTTCGGAAGAAGGCGTGTTGGGTTTCGAGTATGGCTACTCGGTCGTCGCCGAAGATGCGCTCGTGTTGTGGGAAGCGCAGTTTGGCGATTTCGGAAACGGCGCGCAGACGATTATCGATCAGTACATCGCGGCTTCCGAAGACAAGTGGAAACAGAAATCACGCGTCGTGATGTTGTTGCCGCACGGTTACGAGGGACAAGGGCCGGAACACTCGAGCGCGCGACTAGAGCGCTATCTGCAACTGTGCGCGGAAAACAATTTGGCGGTCTGTTATCCGACGACGCCTGCGCAGTATTTTCACTTGCTGCGGCGGCAGGTACGTCACGGTATGGAGCGTCCGCTGGTCGTGATGACGCCGAAAAGTTTGTTGCGTCTGCCGGCGGCTTCGTCGACGATCGATGAACTGACAAACGGTGGATTCAGGCCGGTGATCGACGACGCCGAGATCGCTGATCCGGCGGCGGTGAAGAAGATCGTGATGTGCAGTGGCAAGGTCTATTACGACCTGGTCGAGGCGCGCAAGAAGTCTGGAGACATGCGTGTCGCTGTTGTGCGGCTGGAGCAGTTTTATCCGTTTCCGTTGACGAGCATTCGCGAAGTGTTGGCGCGTTATGAAAACGCAGGCGAGCTTGTTTGGGCGCAGGAAGAACCGCAGAACATGGGCGGCTGGACGTTCATGCAGGAACGTTTGGAGAACTTGTTGCCGTCGTGCGAGCGGCCGCGATACGTCGGACGCGCTGCGTCGGCAAGTCCCGCGACGGGTTCGTACACGATTCATCAAAAAGAGCAGGCTCAGTTGGTCGCGGACGCGCTATCCGTGTCATCCGTCTGATTCGTGTTTCCGACGGCCAGTAATCTCTGTCGCTCGAAGTGGTCCGCGATCTCTTCCGCGGTCTTCCTTCCTACAAACGGCGTCAACTCCGACACACCAGCCTTCGAAATCCTTTGGATCGAACCAAAATGCCGTAACAACCGGCCCTTCCGTTTGTCACCCACGCCAGGAATCGCCGTCAGTTCTGAAGTGAAGTCGCGCAACTCGCGGCGCTTGCGGTGGTACGTGACTGCGTAACGGTGTGTCTCGTCGCGAATCATTTGTAGCAGACGCAGGATCAGCGAGTGTGAATCGAGGTAGATCGGTTCATGCTCGCGACCTTTCATCAGCAGGTACGCGACTTCGTCATGTCGTCGCGGTGGCTTGACGACGCCGACCATCGGGATCGCTTCCAAACCCAGCTCACTCATCGCGAGTCCCGCCGCGGTGAGTTGCGCCTTTCCGCCGTCGATCACGATCAGGTCCGGCAGTGGTTTTCCTTCTTCCAGCAACCGGCGATACCGGCGCGTGACGACTTCATGCATCGACGCGAAATCATTCGCTCCTTCAACGCTCCGAATGCGAAACTTCCGATACTCCGATCGGTTCATCCGACCGTTATCACAAACCACCATGCCCGCAACATTCTCCGCGCCCTGGATGTGCGAGATGTCAAACGATTCGATGCGCGCCGGAAAATGCGGCAGCTCCAACGTCTCCTGAAGCTCTTCGAGCACGCGTTTCATGTCGGGCTTCAAGATGCGGAAGCGTTGCTCGAAAGCGTTCTTCGCGTTCTTGTCGACGAGGTCGATCATGTCGCGCTTCTCGCCACGCTGCGGATCGTAGATTCGCACGCGACGACCCTTGCGCTTCGTGAGTGCTTTCTCCAGCAACTCGCGATCGTGAAAGTCGACGGGGACGTAGATCTCGCGCGGCACGTAGTCCGAGGCGTAATACTGCGCCAGCACTTCGCTCAAGAACTCCGCCGGATCGAAGTCGTCTTCCGGTAGATCTTCCCAGAAAAACTCGCGCCGTCCGACGATGTTGCCTTCGCGCATGGTGAACAACTGCAACGCCAGCCGCTGGCCTTCGCGATAGTAACCAAAGATGTCGACGTCGCTTTCCGAGGTCGTCGCCATCTTCTGTTGTTCGGACAGCCGGATCACCGTCTTGCGCAGATCGCGATACTTCGCGGCGAGCTCGTAACGCGTGTCGTCAGACGCTTCGAGCATCCGCTCTTCGAGCATGTCGGCGAGCTCTTTATTGCGGCCTTCGAGCAGCAGTCTTACATCGCGCACGGCTTCCTGATATTGTTCGGGCGTGCAGAGTCCTTTGACGCATGGGCCGAGACAGCGTTTGATGTGATACTCGAGACACGGGCGCGGCGCTTTGCCGTCGATCTCGATGTCGCACGTCCGCAGTTGAAAAGTGCGATTGATCAGATCGATGGTCCTGCGTGCAAGGCTCGCGGGCAGAAACGGGCCGAAGTAAAGCGCGCCGTCGCGTTGAATGCGGCGGGTGATGACGACTTTCGGAAACGGTTCGTTGATCGTGAGCTTCAGGTGCGGATACGACTTGTCGTCCTGA
>Ga0111538_10005500_pt1 | contig 17308 bp, 15 predicted proteins | sample SoiMethybrSBSTD1_FD_79669 | JGI IMG/M metagenome (GOLD analysis project Ga0111538, IMG submission 79669) | Bulk soil microbial communities from a Populus tree surrounding site in Tennessee, USA - Soil MetaG P. TD hybrid SBSTD1 (version 2)... | ecosystem: Environmental > Terrestrial > Soil >...
CGGCCGAGACCCACGTCGACCGCTCGATCTCCGAGCCCGACGCGTTCGTGACCACGCACGCCCAGGGCACCTACACGCTGCTCGAGGCGGCCCGCGAGCGCAACCTGCGCTACGTGCAGGTCTCGACCGACGAGGTCTACGGCTCGATCGAGGAAGGCTCGTTCACCGAGCAGTCGCCGCTGCAGCCGTCGTCGCCGTACTCGGCGACCAAGGCCGGCGCCGACCTGCTCGTCGCCTCCTACCGCCACACCTACGGGCTGGAGACGCTGATCTGCCGCGGCTCGAACAATTACGGGCCGTACCAGTACCCCGAGAAGCTGATCCCGCTGATGGTCCTCAACGCCCTGCACGGCGACAAGCTCCCGGTCTATGGCGACGGGATGCAGGTGCGCAACTGGATCTACGTCGAGGACTTCGCGCGCGGCATCGGGACCGTGTTGGAGAAGGGCGAGCCGGGCGAGGTCTACAACGTCGGCGGCCCGGACGAGGCGCCGAACCTCGAGGTCGTCAAGAAGATCATCGAGTACACGGGTGCGAGCGACGACCTGATCGAGTACGTCACCGACCGCCCCGGTCACGACCGCCGCTACTCGCTCGGCTCCGAGAAGGTCAAGGGCCTCGGATGGGAGGCGCAGGTGCGCTTCGCCGACGGCCTGGAGCGCACTGTCGCGTGGTACCGCGACAACCGCGCCTGGTGGGAACCGATCCGCACCGGGGAATATCGCGCGTACTACGAGCGTCAGTACGGGCGCGCGTTGGGTTGATTGCTCAAAGCTCCCGATTCGGCATCCAGCCGCTCGGGTATTAGCCTGCCGCTCGGAAGTTCCACACGGACGCATCCAGGAGGAGGCACGGTGCCCAGTTCGACGTTCACCCCGCAGCTTCGGCCGCTGTCGATGGGAGAGATCCTCGATGCTGGCTTCAGGCTCTTCCGGCACCGCTTCGGTGCGCTGATGGTGTGCGCACTGGTGCCGGTCGTGCCGTTCACGATCCTGTCGATGGTCGTCGTCGCGTCGACCGACCCGACCGCGTTCGACGTCGACGCGACCGCCACCCCCGCCAGCGACGGCTCGGTGGTCATCGGCAACCTCCTCGACCGGCTGTTCACCGGCGCTGCCGCGGCGCTCGCGATCGCCGCCTGCTTCAAGATCATCAGCAGCGCGTACCTCGGCGAGCGGGCCACCACCGGCGACAGCCTGCGCTACGGGCTCACGCGACTGTTCCCGCTGATGGTCGCGTACATCGTGCTGTCGATCCTCATCCCGATCGGCCTGATCTTCCTCCTCGTCCCGGGCATCTTCCTGGGCGTCAAGTGGTCGCTGACCTACGCGACGATCGTGGGCGAGCGGGCCGGGCCGTTCCGCGGCATGGGTCGCTCGTGGGAGCTCACCAGTGGCCACTGGTGGCGCACGTTCGGCACGCTGGTCGTCGTCGTCCTGCTGGCACTCGTGCTGACGATCGCGCTGCTCGCCGCCATCGGCGCCGGCGCGCTTGCGGTCGACTCGATCAGCGACAGCTCGTACGCGGTCGTGATCACGCTCGCGACGATCATCGTCCTCGGGATCATCTATCCGCTCACCGCGGCGATCATCACGGTGCTGTACTACGACCTGCGCGTCCGCAACGAGGGTTTCGACCTGCAGCTGCTCGCCCGCGGCGTCGGCTCGGACACGTCGCGCTTCGATGCCGCGCCCGAGCGGCCGGACGCACAGCCCGTCGGCGCGACGCCCGTGCCCGCATCCAGCTCGAGCGGCGGCTTCGCTCCGCCGGAGGAGCCACCCGCCGCCTCGTGAGGTCCGCAGGGCGCCTGGCCGCGACGCTCGTCGCAGCGCTCGTCCTGGCAGCCCCCACCACCGCGCGGGCGGCGGAGGACGGCTCGCCGGAGGTACTGCGCCGGCGCGCAGCCGAGATCCTCGACGACCCCCGCTTCCAAGGCAGCGGGGTGCCGCGCCCGCTCCAGAAGCCCATCGAATGGCTCGGCGACCGCATCGAGCCGGTCATCGACTGGATCAACGACCGCGGCACGTCGACGCCCGGCGGCCCCCTCGTGCTGTGGCTGCTGCTCTCGACGGCGGTCCTGCTCGCGGCCGGCACGGTCACCGGCACGACGATCAGGCGGCGCGCGCTGGCGATCGAGCGCCGCCGCGCGGAGGCCGTGCCGGCCACCGAGAACCCCGCCGTGCTCGAACGCGCGGCGGACGAGGCCGAGCGCGAGGGCAACTTCGAGCGCGCGGTGCGCCTGCGCTTTCGCGCTGGGCTCCTGCAGCTCGACCGCCGCCGCGTCCTGACGTACCGGCCGTCGCTGACGACGGGCGAGGTCGCGCGCGCGATCCATGCCCCCGCGTTCGCGGACGTCGGCGGCCGCTTCGACGAGATCGCCTACGGAGGCCGGCCGGCCGAGCGCGATGACGCAGAGGCGGCGCGCCGTGGCTGGAAGGCCGTGCTCGAGCAGGCGGTCGCGCGATGAAGCTGCTCCCGCGCAGCAACGAGGCGCGGATCGTGCTCGGGATCGTTGCCGTCCTGGTCGGCCTCAACCTCGTCGCGATCCTCGTCGACGCGATCACGCCGAGTCCGGAGGGGCCGCCGTCGTCGTCGTTCGCCACCGCCCCGCGGGGCGTCGCCGCGTGGGCGGAGCTCGCGCGCCGCTCCGGGCGCGAGGTACGCGCGCTGCGCGAGCGGCCGTCGGACGCATCGCTGCCCGAGGACGGCACCGTGGTCGTGCTGGACCCCGACGAGTTCACCGCCGGGCAGGCCCGTGCGCTGCGGCGGTTCGCCGAGCGCGGCGGGCGCGTGGTCGCGGGCGGCGTGCGACCCGGAGCGTGGCTGCGCGGTTTCGGCCCGGCGCCGCAGTGGGGCCGCGGCGGCAGCGACGATGCCCGCGTGCTGGTGCCCGGTCCCGAGACGGGATCGGCGTCGCGCCTTCGCACGGCCGGCGAGGGCCGGTGGCGGTCGGCCGCCGGCGGCCTGGCGGTCGTCGGCGGCGACGAGGGGGCCATCGTGCTGGTGCGCCGCGTGGGTCGCGGCCGGATCGCGCTCGTCGCCGACCCGTCGCCGCTGCAGAACCGCCTGCTCGACGAGGCCGACAACGCCGCACTGGCGCTCGCGCTGACCGGTGACGGTCCGCTGGTGTTCGTGGAGAGCGTCCACGGCTACGGGACCGCGACGGGGCTGGCGTCGCTGCCCGCGCGCTTCCGCTGGGCGCTCCTGTTGCTCGGATTGAGCGCGCTCGTGCTGATCGCGGCCCGCTGGCCGCGGCTCGGCCCGGTCGAGCCCGAGGACGAGCCGCTGTTCCCGCCGCGCCGCGCCTACGTCGACGCGCTGGCGACGACGCTGGCCAAGACGCACGACCGCGGCGCGGCGGTGGAGTCCGTACGCTCGGCCGCGCGCGAGCGGCTCGCGCGCCGCGCGGCGCTCGGGCGTGACGCGGACGCGGAGTCCTGGCACGCGGCGGCGCGCTCCGCGGGGCTCGCCGACGAAGAGGCGAGGGCATTGCAGGACGTGACGGATGACGACGGCATCGCCGCGGGGAGGGCGCTTGCTCGCCTGAGCGGCGGAGAGAGGAAGGGCCAGTGAGGGATCTGTACGAGGCCGTGGCGGGAGAGGTCGAGAAGGTCGTGGTCGGCCAGGAGGGGATGACCGCCACCGCGCTCGCGGCGATCTCGCTCGGCGGCCACGTGCTCATGGAGGGTCCCCCGGGCGTCGCCAAGACGCTGCTCGCTTCGGCGCTCTCGCGCGCGCTCGGCCTCGAGTTCCGCCGCGTGCAGTTCACGCCGGACATGCTGCCGTCCGACGTCACCGGCAATGTCGCGCTGCGCGGCGGCGAGCTGACGTTCCGGCGCGGGCCGGTGTTCACGAACGTGCTGCTCGCCGACGAGATCAACCGCACGCCGCCGAAGACGCAGGGCGCGCTGCTGGAGGCGATGCAGGAGCGCCAGGTGTCGGTCGAGGGGCGGCCGGAGCCGCTGCCCGACCCGTTCCTCGTCCTGGCCACGCAGAATCCGATCGAGTACGAGGGCACCTACACGCTGCCCGAGGCGCAGCTCGACCGCTTCCTCGTTCGCCTGAAGGTCGACTACCCCGCCGAGGATCAGGAGGTTCGGATGCTGAGCCTCGAGCGCCGCGGCGTCGGCCCGGGGGACCTCGACGCGGTGCGGCCGGTGGTCGGGCTCGACGCGCTGCGCGAGGCGCGTGCCGCGGTCGACGCCACGCGGGTCGACGACGAGATCGCCCGCTACGTGATCGCGATCGTGCGCCGCACGCGCTCGCTGCCGAGCGTGCAGCTGGGCGCCAGCCCGCGGGCCGCCGTGCACCTGCTCGGCGCGGCCAAGGCGGCGGCGCGGCTGGCGGGTCGCGACTATGTGACGCCGGACGACGTCGGCAGCATGGCGCCGGCCGTGCTCGCCCACCGGCTCGTGCTCACGCCGGAGGCCGAGCTCGAGCGCTACGAGGACACGGACGCGGTCCGCACGGCTCTCGGCGACGTCGCGGTCCCGCGGTGAGCCCAGCGCCCCGAGCCGCGGCCGTCCTCGCCGGCATCGCGCTGCTGACGGCGGTGACGTCGCCGGGCGTCGGCGCGGTCGCGACCCTCGTACTGGCCGGCGCGCTGATCGCCGACGCGCTGGCCGTACGCCGCGCGCCGGAGGTCCGTCGTGAGGTGCCGAAACACCTCGCACGCGGGGTGCCGGCGCGGCTGCGCGTCCACGCCGAGCGCCGCGGCTTGGGCCGCCTGCGGCTCCGCCAGCCCGTGCCGTCCGCGCTTGCGGTCGAGCCGCAGGAGGCCGACGGGGAGCTGGACGCCGCGATCGTGCCGCGGCGCCGCGGCCGCCATACGCTGGCGGCGGTCGCGCTGCGGAGCGAGGGACCACTCGGGCTCGGCCGCTGGCGCCACACGGCAGTGGGCGAGCACGAGGTCACGGTCTACCCCGACGTGCCCGCCGCGCGGCGGCTGGCGCTCGCGGTCCAGCAGGGCCGCTTCCGCGCCGCGGGGCGGCTCACGCGCGGTCCGCTCGGCCTCGGGACCGAGTTCGAGTCGATCCGCGACTACGAGCCCGACGACGACATCCGGCAGGTCAACTGGCGCGCCACCGAGCGCATGCAGCGGCCGATGAGCAACCAGTTCCGCGTCGAGCAGGACCGCGAGGTGATGCTGCTGATCGACGCCGGGCGCCTGATGGCGTCGCCGCTCGGCGACCGCACGCGCCTGGACGCCGCGGTTGACGCCGCCGTCGCGGTCGCGCTCGTCGCCGATGTGCTCGGCGACCGCGCGGGCGTGCTCGCGTTCGACCGCGAGGTGCGGCGCCGGCTGTCGCCGCGACGGGCAGGCGGCCACGGCGTGATCCGCGCGCTCCTGGACCTTCAGCCGCGCGCCGAGGAGCCCGACTACGAACTGGCGTTCCGCGCCGTCGAAGGCGCCAAGCGCTCGCTGATGCTGATCTTCAGCGACCTGCTGGAGGAGACCGCCGCCAAGCCGCTGGCCGACGCCGTGCCGGTGCTCGCCAAGCGCCACGCCGTAACCGTGGCGACCGTCCGCGACCCGGACCTCGACGCGGTGCTCGGCACCGAACCCACCGACGCACACGGCGTCGGCGCCCAGGCCGTCGCCCTTGATGTCCTCGGCGCGCGGACGCGGGTCGCCCACATGCTGCGCCGCGCGGGCGCCCAGGTCGTCGAGGCGCCGGCGGAGCACCTCGCCGCGGCGTGCGTGACCGCCTATCTCAGGGACAAGGCCAGGGGCCGCGGCTGATGGCCGGGCCGGCCACGCACGATCACGAGCGTCCAGTACGCCCCCGCTGCCGTGACGCCGATGGCGATCGCGACCGGAAGCGACGGATGGCGCGGGCTCACGAACCCTTCGATCAGGCCGGCGAGAACGAGCCAGGGCATCGTGCCGAGCACGATCTCCATCGCCGGGCGGGCACTCTCGCGCAGCGCGGCGCCGCGGGTGCGGTAACCGGGATTGACCATCGACCAGCCGAGCCGCAGACCGGCCGAGCAGGCGACCGCGATGCAGCTGAGCTCGAGCAGGCCGTGGGGCAGGACGAACTGCAGGAGGTTCCCGAAGTTGCCGTTCTCGATCGTGAGCCCGACCAGGGCGCCGACGAAGCCGCCGTTGAAGACCGTCACGGCCGCGCTGCCGAGCCCCAGCAGGATGCCGCCGGCGATCGTGAGGAACGTGACCTGGATGTTGTTCGTGTAGATCGCGCTCGACATCGCGGCCTCCTCGGCCGGCGTGAGCCCAGCCGGACCGCGCGGGTCGGCGGCGTCCTGGAACTCGCTCGGGACGATGCCGATCGCCCCCGCGGGATCGTCGACCGCCCAGACGGCGGCCAGCACGAGCGGCACGAACAGGAGTGCGAGACCGGCGACGAGCGCGAGCGGCTGTTCGCGCACGCGCTGCCAGTAGCCGGTCGTGAGGAAGCCGACCACGGAGCGGCGTCTGGCCTCGGTGGCGTAGACGCTCTGCCGGGCGTCGGTGACGAGGCGCTCGAGCCGCCGCGTCAGCGGGTCGGTCGGGAACAGGCGACGGGCGAGCGCGAGATCGGCCGCCGCCGCGCGGTAGCGACGCCCCAGCCGCAGCAGTCGCTCGGCACCGAGCCGCTGCGGACGCGTTCCGGCCTCTCGCACCAGTGCGGCAAGCTCGTCCCAGCCTTCCGTGCGCTCGCGTGCGAACCGGTCAACATCCATCGTGGAGTCGGAGTATGAGTACCCAGGATCAGGACCGCGCCATCCCGGTCGGCTTCGAAGACCGACTGGCCATCTCGACACCGGAGGGCGTGGAGGTGGAGCTCACGCTCGCCGGCATCGGCTCGCGTTTCATCGCCGGCGGCATCGACTGGGTGATCCAGATCTTCGTGCTCGTCGCGCTGGCGGTCATCCTCCGCGAGGTCGGCGACATCGGGAGCGCGATCCTGGCCTCGGCGTTCTTCGCCGTGATCTTCTTCTACGACGTGTTGTTCGAGGTGCTCGGCGGGGGCCGCACCCCGGGCAAGCGCGCGACCGGGCTGCGGGTGGTGCGCTCCGGCGGGCGCCCGATCACGTTCGTGCGCAGCGCGCTGCGCAACATCCTGCGGATCATCGACATCCTGCCCGGCTTCTACGCCATCGGGATGACCGTCATCTTCATCACGCCGCGTAACCAGCGGGTCGGGGACCTCGCCGCGGGGACGCTGGTGGTGCGCGACCGCTACGGCGACCGCGAGCGCGGCGCGGCGATCGAGACGTTCCAGGCGGATCCGGGCCTGGCCGCGAACTGGGACGTCAGCGCGGTCTCGGGCGACGATGTCGCGACCGTGCGAGCGTTCCTGGAGCGGCGCTTGACGCTCGACCCGATGGCGCGGGGCGAGATCGCCTCACAGCTGGCGAGCCGCCTGCGGCCGCTCGTCGGCGGCGCCAACGAGGCGGGCGACGAGCGCTTCCTGGAGATGCTGGTGGCCGCGAAGATGCGGCGCGAGCGCTAGCCCTCGCTGAGGGCGGTCGCCCGCCAGCTGCCGTTCTCCTTCGTGAAGGTCATGGTCTCGGTCGGGCCGTCGTCGCCCTGCTTGACCTCGGCGGTGGCGTCGTTGCCGTTGACGGTCACCTTCACGACGTTGAGATCGAACTGGGTGGCGTCATCGATCGCCTTCTGCATCTCCGTCGCGCAGTCGGTGCCGGCGGCGTCGAGCTGGCTCACGAGCGTCTTGGCGAGGATCTCCTTGCAGATGTCGTCCGCCTGTCCGCGGCGGCCCGCGGTCTCGAGATCCTCGATCTTCTCGGCGACGGCCTTCTGGTCCGGATCGGTGAACTTGTCCGCGGAGGACGACTGCGACTGAGCGCCACAGCCGGCGACGGCGACGAGCAGGAGTGCGAGCGCGACACGCTTCATTGGCGAACGGATCCTAGTTAGATGGCTGATTGCACGACCCACGCACCCGCTGGAGGCGCAGGATCGGCACCCACTGAATCGGCCCGTGGCTCCGCCACTGTGCCGATCGCGCGGGCACCGCCCTGCATCCACGGTACGCGCCCCAGACGGGCACCTGGGCCGTGCAATCAACCATCGGGGTTACGATCTTGGCGGTGCAGGAACGTGCCACCGTCCCCCGCGGGCGTCATGCCCCACCTCTCGAGGTCCGCCAGGATCGCCAGCGTGCGCGCCTGTTCGCGGCCGCCGCGGCGGTGTTCGCGCGTGTCGGCTACGCGGATGCGACGGCCGAGGCGATCGCCCGCGAGGCCGGGATGTCCAAGGCCACGTTCTACGAGCACTTCGCCAACAAGGAGGAGTGCATCATCGCGCTGTTCGACGCCGCCGTCGAGACACTGCTGCACAACATGCGCGACGCCGTCGCGCGGCACGCGGACGCCGAACCCACCACGCGCGTGCGCACCACCCTGGAGGCGTTCCTGGGCACCCTGGCGCGCTACCGCGAGGAATCGCAGACGCTGCTCGTGGAGATCGTCGGGGCCGGCCCGCGAGCGATGGAGCGGCGCGACCGGGCGCTCGACGCGGTCGCGACCTACATCGACGAGCTCAACCGCGTCGACTCCGAGCGCGGGCGGTCGCCCCGCCTGCCGTCGTTCCACGACGCCTATGCGATCACCGGCGCGGTGGTCGAGCTCGCCTCGCGGCAGATCCGCACCGGGGTCCCGGGCGACATCCGTGATCTCGAGCCGGTCGTCGAGCGCCTGATCCTCGGGCTGCTGGCCGCCGGCGAGCAGCCGTGAGCGCCCTCGCGGCGCTCGAGCGCGAGATCGTCGACTGCCGCCGCTGCCCGCGCCTGGTCGAGTGGCGCGAGCAGGTCGCGCGCGAGAAGCGGGCGGCGTTCCGCGACTGGGACTACTGGGGCCGGCCGGTCCCGGGGTTCGGCGATCCGGCCGCGCGCGTCCTCCTGCTCGGCCTGGCGCCCGCCGCGCACGGCGCCAACCGCACCGGCCGCATGTTCACGGGCGACCGGTCGGGCGACTTCCTGTACGCCGCGCTGCACGCGACGGGCTTCGCCAACCAGCCGACGGCGGTGTCGCGCGACGACGGGCTCGAGCTGCGCGACTGCTTCATCACCGCGGGGGTGCGCTGCGCCCCGCCGGCCAACAAGCCGCTGCCGTCCGAGCGCGACAACTGCCGCGCATGGCTCGACCGCGAGCTCGCGCTGCTGGCGGACGTACGGGTCGTCGTCTGCCTGGGCAAGTTCGCCTGGGACGTGATCGCCCCGCGGCCGTTGCCGAAGTTCGGCCACGGCGCCGAGGCCGACGGCGGCCGGTTCAGGCTGCTCGGCTGCTTCCACCCGAGCCAGCAGAACACGTTCACCGGCAAGCTGACCGCCCCGATGATCGAGGCGGTGCTGCGCCGCGCCCGTGAGATAGCGGGCCTGCCCGCGGCGCCGTCTCCGGCCGGCGCCACGACCGCGCCCGGGTCGCCGTGAGTCGCTACGCCGCGGTGCTGCGCGCGCCGCACGTCGCCGCGCTGATCGCCGCGACGCTGCTGGCGCGGTTCCCGATCGGCATCAACGCGCTCGCGATCGTCCTCTACCTGCGCGCCGAGCGCGGGTCGTTCGCGGTCGCCGGCGCGGTCGCGGGCGCACTCGCGGCCGGCAGCGGCGTCGGCGCGCCGATCCAGGGCCGGCTCGTCGACCGCTTCGGCCAGCGGCGCGTGCTCGTGCCGCTCGGGCTCCTGCACGCGGCGGCGCTCGGCGCGATCGTCGCCACCGCCGAGGCGGGCGCCGCGGCCGCCGTGCTGGTCGCCTGTGGCTTCCTCGCCGGCTTCGCGATCCCGCCGACGTCGTCGGTGCTGCGATCGATGTGGCCGACGCTGCTGCCCGACCGTCAGGAGCTGCTTCCCGCCGCCTACGCGCTCGACTCGGTGATGATCGAGCTGATCTTCGTGGTCGGCCCGCTGCTCACGGCGCTGATCGCCACCGTGCTCTCGCCGCCGGCGGCGCTGATCGTCTCGGCCGCGAGCGTGGTGGCCGGCACGGTGACGTTCACCGCGCTGCCGCCGTCGCGCGCGATGGAGCCGGACCCCGATCGCGTGAGTGCCGGCTGGCTCGGCGCGCTCTCCTCGCCCGGCGTGCGGACGCTGGTCCTGACCTCGCTCCCGGCGGGCGTCGGCATCGGGATCTGCGAGGTCGCGATCCCGGCGTTCAGCGACGACATGGGCGCGACGGCGATCGCCGGTGTCCTGCTCGCGCTGTGGTCGATCGGCAGCGCGTGCGGGGGGCTCGCCTACGGCGCGCTGCGCAACCGCCCGCCGCTCCCGCGCGTGCACCTCGCGGTCACCGCCGCGCTCCCGGTGAGCCTGCTGCCGATGGCCGCCGCCCCGTCGGTCCCGGTGATGGCGCTGATCGTGATCCCGGCCGGCATGTTCATCGCGCCCCTGCTCGCGACCCGCAACGAGCTGATCGGCTGGGTCGCGCCCGAGGGCGCCCGCACCGAGGCCTACACGTGGCCGGTCACCGCGTTCGTGGGCGGGATCGCGGTCGGCGCCGCACTCGCCGGCACGATCGTCGAGCAGGCGAGCTGGCGCACCGCGTTCGTGGTCGCGGCCGTGTTCGCCGCCGCCGGCACCGTCGTCGCGGTCTCACGCCGCGGAACGGTGACCGAGCCGCAGGTCGCCTACCAGCGCACCTGACCGCAGTCCCAGCGGCGGCTCTCGACGACCACCAGCACGCTCGGCCCGAAGCGCTCGCGGAAGTAGCGAGCGGCGTCTGAATACCAGTGCGTTTTGATCAAGCCGCGGCGGCGACCTGATCGCTCCAGCGGAGCGCCTGCGTGTACGCGTCCGCCAGCACCTCGGGGCGCGCGTGCTCGGCGGCGGCGTCGAACGCCCCGCGCTCGTAGGCGAGCGTGGCGTCGAGCACCGCGCCCTCGGGCCCCTCGTGGCTCACGAGCGCGCTCGCGAGGCGGTCGTCGAACGACAGCTCGGCGACCAGCTCGTCCATCTCACGGCCGGTCAGCGCGTCGAGCAGCGAGAACAGGCCGGCGGTGAACGCGCGGTCCGGAGCTGCCCGCATGCCCGGGGCCAGCAGCTCGCTCATCCGCGCCCGCAGCATCGCGACCTCGAGCAGGTGGCTGGGTGCGTCGCGGAGTCCGCTGAGCGCGAGCAGCAGGCCCCAGCGGCGGATCGGCACCGCGCCGATCATCGTGACCGCGTGGCGGAGCGACTCGATCGGCCGCAGCGGCGACACGTAGGCGGAGTTGGCGTAGCGCAGGAGCTTGTGGCTGAGGCCGGCGTCGCGGCGCACGATGCTCTCCAGCTCCTCGAGCGTCGTGTTCTCGTCGGTGGCGGCGAGGGCGCACAGCGTGCCGAGCTCCTTGGTGGGAGTCCCGGGCGTGCGGCTCAGTTCGGGGAGCGCGAAGAAGTAGCCCTGGTAGGCGTCGAACCCGAGCTCGCGGCACAGCTCGTACTCCTCGGCGGTCTCGACCTTCTCGGCGACGAGCGTGAGGTTGCGCGGCTCGAGCTTGCGGACCTCGGCCTCCAGCTGCTTGGGCGTCAGCGCCCGCACGTCGAGCTTGACGATGCTCGCGAGGTCGAGCAGCGGATCCATCTTCGGGGCGTGCTTGAAGTCGTCGAGCGCGAGCGTGAAGCCGGCGTCCACCGCTTCCTCGAGCACCTCGACCAGCGCCTTGTCGACCTTCTGGTCCTCGACGAGCTCGATGACGGTGCGCCGCGGCTCCAGCGGGAGCGGGCGCATGTCGAGCAGGAAGTCGCGCGTGACGTTGATGTGCGCGGGGCGGCCGCCGACGAGGAGGTCCAGCCCGAGCTCGCCGAACGCGCCGGCCAGTACGCCGGCGGTCATCGCCTCGGGCCCGACGGGAGCGGCGTCCTCGGTGAGCGGGCGGTACAGCAGCTCGTACGCGATCACGTCCCAGCCGGCGTCGAAGATCGGCTGCCGGGCGACGATGACGCCGTCGTGGATCTCGAGTTCGTCGCTCATCGGCTACAGCGTTGGATCGGCTGGTCGGCGGGCGACTTGAACGAGCTGGCGCGATCGGGCCGCAGCCGCGAGCGCGAGCTATTCGCCGCGGAGGTCGCCGATGCCGCTGGCGACGTCGTTGAAGCCCATGGCGAAGGAGCCAACGATGCCGGCAGCCGTCATCGGCTCCGCGGCCGTGATCGGGGCGCCGGCGATGAGGAGGCCGCCGTCGACAGTGAGGAGGACGCCGCCTTTGACGATGGCGCCGAAGCCCTTGAACCAGCGACGCTTCGGCTTCGCCGCGGGCTTCGTCGCAGAACGTTCGTCTCCAGCCGCTTTGGAGCGACGACGCATCTGACCAGGGTTTGCGGCCGGATTCTGTCCGCCCTCGAGCGTCAGCGCCTGGCCGACGGCGCTCGCGTACCGGAGCTCCTCAGGCGGCGGGGGCATCGACGCGCACCTCCGCAGCCGCTCGATTGAAAGCCACGCTTCTGCCCACGGATCGGACACGCCACACCGGCGGAGCGCTTCGAGGTCTTCCGCCGGAAGATCGTCTGGCTCCAGCTCGGACGCGATGACCGCCCGGTGGTACTCGATCACGTCGGCGACGCCGGTCCCGACCAGATACGCCTCAACCGCACCGAGGCCCTCAACCGCCTTCCTGACCGAGAGCTCCTCCAGAGTCGCAGCAGTGTCGTGGTCCCCGCGAGCCTTGGCAGTCTCGACGACCCGCACGAGCTGCGCCGACTGGATCAGATCAAGGCTTGCCTCACGCAAGTGGTCGCGGGCCTCCGGCGGCGCACCGTCGATCCGAGGAGCGACGTCCTCACGGTGCACATGAGCCAAGCTACGGACCCAGCGCGCTTTTCGTTCCGCGTCCGGGTCCTGCCGGCGCCCTGTGCGCTCGGGCACGAAACGACTGTCTCAACTCGACGCGTCGATTGTCAAGCGCGCACAGTGATCAGAGGATTCAACTGGCCTTGGCGGGGATCGCGACGAGGGAGCCGTCGGATCGCACCAGCACGGGCGCGCCGACGGCGCGCGCGGCGATCGGGTCGAGCCGCCGCACGGTCACCGGCGGCCGCGCCGCCGGGGGAGGGTCGTCGCGAGCGCTGAACAGCGTGAGCCCGAGGCCGAGGAGGTCGAGCGTCGACTCGCCGCCGGACCAGGCGTGGCGGACCCGGCCTCCGAGGTCGGCGGCGACCTCGGTCTCCGGCGGGCGGAGCGACCCGTTCGGGTCGGCGGAGCGGCGCGCCGTGTGCTCGACGACCGGGCGGCGGTCGGCCTCGTAGCTGTCGAGCAGCGCCGGCGGCGCCCAGCCGCGCAGGACCCAGGCGAGCTTCCAGCCGAGGTCGTAGCCGTCGTGCAGCGCGAGGTTGAGGCCGGTCCCGCCGCGCGGGGTCACGCGGTGGGCCGCGTCGCCGGCGAGGAACACGCGGCCGCAGCGCCACGCCTCGGCGATCTGGGCGGCGGCCGAGAAGAAGCGCGACTGCTCGATCCGGACCGGCAGGCCGGCCACGCCCGCGCGTGCTCGCACGACCTCGGCGACGGCGCGCGCGTCCGGCGGGGCGGCCGGATCGCCGGCATGCCCGAGCAGCCAGCGGTCGCCGCGGCCGGCGGGCAGCACCGCGCCGTCCGCGACCGAGTAGATGACGTGGCGGTGCCGGCCGACCACGTCCCACAGCGGCGCGCGGAACAGCGTGGTGAACCCGGCCATCAGGTCGTCGGGGCCGACGAGCTCGATGCCGAGCGCGCGGCGGAGCGTGCTGCGCGCACCGTCGGCCGCCACGACGTAGCCGGCGTGCACGGCAGCGGCGGTGCCGGTGCGAACGTCGCGCACGTGCACGGTGACACCACCGGCGGTGGTGACGATCGACGTCACCTCGGTGCCGAGCGCGACCCGGCCGCCCGCGGCGCGCAGGTGGGCGAGCAGCAGCGGCTCGACGTCGTCCTGCGCCACGCAGGACGGCTCCGTCGGGCTGATCATCCGGCTCTGCTCCGCGCTCGGGTAGCCGACCTCGAGCGCCGTGCCGGCCGCCGCGGCGGCGAGCGTGTCGGCGCGCAGCATCCGCCAGTCGACGTCGGCCACGCTGCGCGCGCGCACGTCAGCCTCCAGCCCCCACGCGCGCACGATCTCCATCGACCGCAGGCTCAGGACGGTGGCCCGCGGATGCGAGGAGAGCCGCGTGCGGCGCTCGACCAGCTGGACGGCGACGCCGTGCCGGGCGAGCTCGATCGCCGCGGCCAGGCCCGCGGGGCCGGCGCCGACGACGAGCACAGGAGCGTCCGCGAGCATGCCGTCATGGTCGGCGCCGCGCCGTCCGCCCACATGAGCAATCGGCTACTCAAATCGGCGGCGGTCGATCACACTTGCGGCCATGCGGTGGCCGTTTACGGGGCGCGAGGCGGAGCTTCAGCTGATCGGCGAGGCGCTCGAGGACGGCGAGTCCGGCGGCGTCGTGATCGCCGGGCCCGCGGGCGTCGGCAAGACGCGGCTGACCAGCGCGGCGGCCGAGCTGGCCACCGCGCGCGGCTACGCCGTCGAGTGGGTGCGGGCCTCGGGGTCGGCGCGCTCGATCCCGCTCGGCGCGTTCGCGCCGATCCTGCCCGCGACGCCGCTGCCCGCGGGTGTGGAGCTGCTCGCCCGCGCCCGCCACGCGCTGGCCGAGCGCGCCGGCGGTCGCCGGCTGGTGCTGTGCGTCGACGACGGACAGCTGCTCGACGACGCGTCGGCGGCACTCGTGCACCAGCTCGTCGCCACCGGCGAGGCGTTCGCCGTCGTCAGCCTCCGGCGCGGCGATCCGCCGCCGGACGCGCTGCGCGCGCTGTGGAAGGACGACCTGTGCCGGCTGCTGGACCTGGCCGAGCTGCCGCGCGACGAGGTGGAGCGGCTGCTGACCGCGGCGCTCGGCGCGCCGCTCGACGGCCGCAGCGTCGAAGCGCTGTGGGAGCTGACCCGCGGCAACGCGCTTTTCTTGCGTGAGCTCGTGCGCCACGGCGTCGACCACGGGCTGCTCGACGAGGACGGTGGCGTGTGGCGCTGGCGCGGCGAGGTGAAGGCCGGCACGCGGCTCGGCGACTTCATGGACCTGCGCATCGATGACGCCGGGCCCGGCGCGCAGGTGCTCGAGCTGGTGGCCGTCGCCGATCCGCTCGAGCTCGGCCTGCTCGAGCGCGAGGAGCTCACGGCCCTGGAGGAGATCGAGCGCGGCGAGCTCGTCACCCGCGGGGCGGACCGGCGACGCCGGTTCGCCGCCGTCGCTCACCCGCTGCACGGCGAGGCGGTGCGTGCGCGGATGACGCCGTCGCGGATCGAGGCAATCCGCGCGCGCCTCGCCGACGCGGTGCAGGCGCACGGCGCGCGCCGCGGCGGGGACCTGCTCCGCATTGCCGTTTGGCGGCTCGAGGCAGGCGATACCGGCGACGCCGACCTGTTCACCGACGCCGCGGAGCACGCGCTGTCGGCGGCCGACGTCCACCTCACCACGCGCCTCGCGCGCGCGGCCGTGGAGGCGGGCGGCGACTTCCGCGCACGGCTGCTGCTCGCACGCGGCCTCGCCGGACAAGCGCGCGCCGACGAGGCGCAGCACCTGCTCGACGCACTGGCGGCCGAAGCGTCGGACGACGCCGAGCGAGCGGCCGTCGCAACCGCCGCGGCCCGCAACCTGTTCTGGGGTCTCGACCGCGCCGACGAGGCCGATGCGGTGCTGGTGCGCGCCGAAGCGCAGGTCTCGGACCGCGCGCTGCGCGACGAGCTCACGGCCCAGCGCGTGCGCCTGATCGCGGGACAGGGCCGGCCCGGCGCGGCACTGACCGCGGCGCGCGCGATGCTGGACGACGAGGAGGTGCACGAGCGCGCGCGCCTGACCGCCGTGCTCGGGGCGGTCGAGGCGCTGTTCCGCTCCGGCCAGACGGACGAAGCCTCGGCGCTGGCCGACGCGTGGCTCCCGGCCGCGCGCCGACGCTGCTCCGAGTTCCCCCACGTCGAGGTGGTGCTGCTCGGCATGCGCGCGCTCTCCGACGCCCTGGCCGGCCGGCTCGAAGCGGCGACGGCGCTCTCGGAGCGCACCTACGCCGACCTCCTGGGGCGTCGCTCGGCGCCCGGCACCGCCATCGAGGCCACCTCACAGGGCTTGATCTGGCTCGCGCGCGGGCGCGTGCAGCGCGCTCAGCGCTTCTGCCGGGAGGGCGCGGCGCTGTTGCGGGACGGCGACGCGGTCGGGGGACTGGCGTTCGCCCTTGCCGGCGTCGCACAGGCCGCGGCGCAGGCCGGCGACGGCGCCGCAGCGACCGAGGCGCTGACCGAGATGGATCGGACGCCGCTTGGCCACAAAGGCTGGGCCGTCGAGCTGCAACTCGCCCGCGCGTGGACCGCCGCCGTGACCGGGGAGCTGTCTGCCGCCCGCGGTCATGCGCGAGAGGCGGCGGACTTCGCCGTCGAGCGCGGCCAGTACGCCTACGCCGTCCGCGCGCTGCACGCGCTCTGCCGCCTCGGTGACGCGGCCACCGCGGCGCCCGAGCTGACCCGTCTCGCCACCCAGGTCGACGGGCCGTTCGCGGCGATCGCCGCTGCGTACGCGCAGGCGCTCGTGGCGGACGACGGCGCGGCGTTGGCCGACGCGGCGGAGCGCTTCGCGGGCATCGACGCGCTGCTCGTGGCCGCCGAGGCAGCCGATGCCGCCGCGCGTGCGCACGCCGCTGCGGGGCGGGACGACAGCGCCCGGCTCGCCGCCGCGAGGTCGGCGGTGTGGCTCGACCAGTGCGAGGGAGCGCGCCCGCCGACGCTGCTCGCCGCACCGGAGGCCGCCGAGCTGACGCCGCGCGAGCGCGAGATCGCGCTGCTCGCCGCCGGCGGCGAGAGCAGCCGCGAGATCGCCGACCGGCTCGTGATCTCCGTCCGCACGGTCGACAACCACCTGCAGAACACGTACCGCAAGCTCGGCGTGAGCCGCCGCGAGGACCTCCCGCGCGTGCTCAGCGGGGCGCCGAAATAGGCGCCGCGGCGCCGCCGCGCGCGCCTCGCGGCGCGCCTAGAACGCCTGGTCTCCGACCTCGATCGCGCCGTTGGCGGCGAGCCAGTGCGCGGCCTCGCGCAGCGCCTCGAGCGAGTTGTAGCGGGGCGCGTACCCGAGCACGGCGCGCGCCCGGTCGATACTCGCCGCGATGCTGCGGCCGACGTGCTCGCGGGTCGCGGTCGCGTGCTGTGCGCCGACGCGGCGCTCGTACTCGTCCCAGTCGACGAACTCGAGCGCCGGCTCGCGGCCGAACCAGGCGGCGACGCCGGTCGCGAGGCCGCGCAGCGTCATCGCCTGCTCGGACACGACGTGGAAGCTCGACCCGATCGCCGCCGGCCGCGTGAGCGCGCGCTCGAAGGCCTGCGCGACGTCGTCGGCGTGCACGTGGTGCAGCACACCGAGTCCGAG